>Ga0307507_10008394_pt1 | contig 14313 bp, 7 predicted proteins | sample 7_EM_MG_FD_207223 | JGI IMG/M metagenome (GOLD analysis project Ga0307507, IMG submission 207223) | Populus trichocarpa ectomycorrhiza microbial communities from riparian zone in the Pacific Northwest, United States - 7_EM | ecosystem: Host-associated > Plants > Roots > Unclassified | place... | reverse complement strand
AGGTGCTCCTGGAGTCTTGTATATTCAGTAAATGAATGATTTTTTTTAACTAGGAGTGATACGTGAGAAACATAAGATTTTAGGCTGTAAAACAGAGCCTCGGACATGTAAATGTTAAGCCCCAAGCACAGCTTGGCTTGCGCGCAGACTTCCTACGACAGTAAAAGCAAGTATTGGCGAAATCATGTAGGATATCTAGACTACTGTAAGCACAATCTAATTCCAATGTCCTTACGGGTTGTGAGGCTAATGTACCGTTAAAAGTTTAGCAATCTTATGCTCTTCCTCTTCGTCCGCATCACTGACCTGCACCATCGTAATAAGCTTCATAGCTGGTGGTCCAGTCGGCATCAGCATCATCGTAAACCACAACATTGGGTCGTCACTCAGTATGTCTGTCCTATTCGCTAACGTGTAGATAACCGCAATAGACACAATTGGCCATACCACGAATCGCACCATGAGCACAAATATAGTGGTCAGCCATGGCGTGCTTGCAGTATGGGTAGACGCGTGCATTGCGCTGGCCCTGGAAGTGTATAGAGAAACACCGGCGACGATCAGTGGAAGTGGGACGAAAAGCTGGCCTACATTTTCAAGAGATACTGTTAGCCAGGCGCTAAACCAGCCGCCATCGGATGTATCGTTGAAGAAGGCACGGTGGAGCATAGGTATGAGACCAATAATAGCCCCTAAGACAGCTCCTATTAGAGGTGCATTTAGGAAGTCATTCAAAAATAGGAGCCACCAGCGGGTTCGGGGGTGAAAGTCCAACCAGCGCCGCTTATCGACGAAGGAGGGACGACGATCATAGACGACTGAATTCTCGCGCGGTCGTGATGGGAAAAAGGATACGGATACTACTGATGCCATGCGAGTGCGTGGTGGAATTAAAGAAGTCTCTTCATTGGCGCCGTCTGTTGGAGTATTCCCATCCTCAACTTCATTATCATCTTCCAATCCATCTTTGTCATCCGGCGGATCTGGCGCGTGCTCAGTGTCAATTAACCGTGGGCCTACTGCAAAAGTGAGGCAGCTTGAAACTGTAGCAAAGACAAGGAAGTAGGATTTTGCGCGTTCGATGGCGTCTCTCGTCGATTCATCCGTCACAATGAGGTGGCTGAGAATACCAGTTTCGTCTAAAGATTGAATGAGTAGAAGCGGATAGCTGGTCGTGTTGTTGAACATTATCGCTGCTGTGATCCAGTCGGGGAATTTAAGTACCAAGTGTGCGGCTATTCCGAGTAAGAACGAAACTATATGGCAGAAAAAAGCCCATATGAGGATGATTAGATAACGATGTGCGGATCCAGAGTGTAACTCCGAACCGATCTTGGTAAGCAATAGCGCAGGTAGAAACATCTTAACGCATACTTTGGATATGGACTTTGCGGAAGAAGTTTCCAAGAGCTTGAATCGGGCTGTAAGAATTCCATAGAATATGACCAGCAGCACCGACAAGCTGGCTTGGACGGCAGCGAGTAGGGAGGGGAGTAAACCAGCAGGGGTCATGGCTACAGTAATTGGGCAAAGAGTATGCATGTCCGTCTCTAGACGACATTAATGGGGTCGCTGCGAGAGTTATAAACATGGCGGTTATTGCTTTTGCTGCTCCCCAACGCTGCGATTGAGGGTGGAAAGTGGAGCACGCAATGGGAGGCGAAGACGAAGCACGTGCTTCAACACCACTAAACCTTACGAGTTTGGAATGGTTCCTCGCACGTGGTACCCGCACCTGTTCGACCTCAAAGACGGAGCCCCGTGTAAGGATTGGCCCGCTTAGCCGCACGGCCCGCCTACTCGTCCACACCAATACGAAAATATCGTCAATTTTAATAATTAATTACTCCACCAAAATGGGTGATCTTTTGGCGCTACAAAATGCGCTAGCTAATTTAAATCTTTAAGAATATCCTAATATATCTAAGACGGCCTAAAGGCACGGCGTTAAGCGATTAAAGTTGTTAAGACACTGGCGCGGCGTTTAAGTGTTAATAAAAGAGTATTATAAATCTTAAAGCCTTATAAATTATATTAATCTACTTATAAATTAAGGGATTCTTTTTACACCGCTAATGGTTAAACACTTTATTAAAGATATTACTAGAATTAAAGTCAGAAAGAACTATATTAATAAGTATTAACGTGGTTTATAAGCGAGCGGCGCGCCTCGCCAACTATTTACGCCTTTACAGGCACGTAGATCAACAACGCATTAAGATACCATTAATATAATAGCTATACGAGTTTAAGTAGTATCTACAGAACGCTTTTTACATGTACGTGAGTTGTGCCCAGGCTCCCTGCAGCTTATACAGCGCGCAGAGGCCTGCTGGCTCACGCCTACCTGGGCCTGGCCTTTATGCCTTTTACTCTCTATAAGCTGCTCAGCAGCCTTTTAAGCAATAATAGCCTCTCCCTCTGCCTTTTTTAATGTGCCTCGCTTTTGGATCCGCTTCTTTTTACGTTATTTACGCTTTATAGCAGCCCCATTTGCCTTCTTAAGCGTGGTAACTCGATCCTGAAGCAACGCTGCTGAATATAGCATTACCTTAACTCCCTTCTTAAGCTGATTAATTGCGGTAATTATTAAGGTAGGTGAGGAGCTTCTATACCTTTAAATTCAATCGTGAATAAACGTTGTTTAAGCCTCTAGCTCACGAACGTTGCTTAGTATTTAAGCCTCCCATGGAGCCTCTAGTAGAGCAGCTGGTGGCGGCGGCGTATAAAGCTTCACGCTGAGCTCTAAGATTACCCTCTCTGGATCGTGTGGGACTAGGCCTGCGCCTCGAAAGCTAGCGTAGATATTGGCCTCTGTAATCGCCTGCTTGTAGGCTGCGTGGAAGGCTGGTAGGAACTCAAGCTTCATAATATAGTTGATGTGGCTGCGTATAAGGCTGTTGATCTAATCTCCGTACGCGCGCTTTAACGGCGAGAAGCAGCCAACATTAAGCGGCTAAAGGAGGTGTGACGAATGAGGCGGCATACAGAGAGTGTAGATTTTATTCTCCTTATAAAGCTCCTGGAATTTAATCAAGTTATAGCTCTTATGGCCATTAATTATAAGTAGCTGCCATGCGCCTACCCTGCGATCCTTTGTATGCTTAATAAAGTGCTACAGCTAGGCAACGCCAAGCTTATTAGTAGTCCAGCCATTATTGCTAACTGCAATAGCCTAGTTATATGGTATATCCTCTTTATACCAGGTAGAGAGGTGGTATTTGCTAGTAAGGATAATAAAGGGCGGGATCGCCTATCTAGCAGCATTGATTCCTTAGATTACAGTAACCCACTCACGATTGCCTAGCTGGATCGTCTTTGGCCTACTACGCCTCTCTAAGCCAGTAACAACTAGCTGTAATAATATCTTGCCTATTATAAAGCTAGTCTTATTAAAGTTGTATATATCCTTATTACAGATCCCGTATATAGCTTTAGTATATACTATAAGCTTAAACCAGGCCCTAATAGCCTTAGGATCCTTATATAAAGCTCTCTGCCTATTATAGGCTTGATTAAAACGCGTTATAAGGCGGTCTATTTAGTTGATGAAGTTCCTAGGCCATTGCTTGCCAACCTGGCCAGCGCCACGCACAGTAAGCAGCTTATCTGCCATATCTTATACAGCTCTTAAAGTAGGCGCAAACCTACGTGAATCTAGGCTTAGTATATGGCTAATAATCACCTCCTCTTCTAGCTTGGTAAGCTTCTTTAAGTTAGCCTCGCAATCGCGTCATAAGGGAACTCCAGCGCGTCGCCTTCGAAGCGTGGTTTTAGGGACGTTAAACGTTGCTGCAGCGTGCCTATTGCTTGGGATCTGTGTGGTATTAATAGCTGAGATAGCAAGGAGGATATCTGCTTCATTATAGGGCAATTGAGTAGTAGCTGGTTGAGCCATTATAGTTAATAGGTGACGCGTCGCGAAAAGTTGGTAAGGTGCGCCGCTCGGTTGTATACGCCGCTCGCTTATAAACCACGTTAGCGAAAGTTTAATAACTAGCTTTCTAGTAGTTATATTACTTCTATAGATCTTAAACATAAAAGAGCTAATAGTGCCTTTTTATACGGCTTATATTTTAAGATTTTTTATTAAAAGGTTAAGTAATATAGTATTTTGCTGGAATATATATATAATATAGACGAAAAAGGGTTTCTACTTAGGTGCCTTATAAAGCTCTACTAGGTCTTTAATAAGAAGGTTTAAGAGAATAGCTACCTTAATAGAATTGGCTAGGATAGAAATAGAAACTAAATAACCATTTTAGCGATAATTTGTGCTAATAGGACTTATATTCCACCTATTATTATCTATCCTTTAAAGAGCAGTAATATTTAGCCAAATTAGCTTTAAAATTATAAGCCTAAACGTAAGGCTACTTTTTTTACTACTTTAAAAAATAGGTAGACTAATAATAAAATTGGCTGTAAGCGGCTTACTATAATCTTTAACCACTATACTAAGCATAAAGCTAGCTTAAATAAAGAGTAGAGATTTTTAATCTGGCATAACTATGGCTTTTATCTAAATATAGAGGTCCTAACTGGTGCTATACAAATAAGATTCTTATAGCTGTATTTCCTTCCTATAGTATATATAGACTTTAGCCTCTTAATATCTTGTTATTCTTACCACTAGTAAAATATTATAGCTGTAAGCTTAATTACTATATAGCATATAGCTAACGCTAGGAAAAAAAATTACCATCATTTTTGCAGCATTTGGCGGCATTTTATGGCCAAATACGTAATCCGCCCGCCGCGCCCTATAGCCTATAGTCTCGACCAAGGAGTGGCAAACTGCCGTATTTAATAGAAACCAATAAAATGGTGCAGCTAAGTGCGCATTTATAGCTACCTAGGTAAGTAGTGCTTTTATTCTATTAAGCTTATTTTATACTTAATACACAATTAATATATAATGCTCTCCTGGCGCGTTTTATATATTTTACTTACTTTAAGTAATAGATAAGCGTTGCTCTTCCTATATAGTTATTATTAAGTGCTTATCCCACGTACTTAATAGTATTTACTTAGTTTGTACGGTTAGTAGTGTTTACCTATTTACGCAATTAGTATGCTTTGCTTAGTCTAAGTGGTTTATACCCTTTACTTATTTTATATAGTTAGTGTTTTCTATTTATTTTATATACCTGGCATATACTATATAAAGAACATTTTTTAACCTAATAGTAGTATAATATAACCATAATACGCCTAATAATGCCCTTTAATTAACCTACTATTTTAAGTTAAATATTTATATTAGTTCCGCCGCAATAGTAGCATCGTATTACTAAACCCCTAATTATCTTTATTCTCGCTGTTGTTTTTCCTATCTATTCTCCTACCCTTTCTACTTTTATTCTCTTTATTAGCAAATTCTAATATTACCCGTCTATCTCTACTCTGTAAGCGGGCCTTTATACCCTCTAATATAGCACTATCTATAATATCTATAACCTTAGACTTATTAGTAAAAGTATACCGCATAATATAGTAATTAATTCCTATTTCCTGTTTATTGTTACCTTAAATTTATTAAGGCGCGCTTAGATAGCGTTAATGTTATAGTTATACAGTATTAAATCGTCTTATTAATATACTATAAGAAGAAGACCTTATATATAGTTTTAGGGTTTATTCTTTACGATAAATATACTAAGCTACCATTGTCCTAATATTATTATCTTTATTAGCCTATATAATATATTTTACTACTAAGTAAGTAGTACTGCCGAGCGAGTGACCTTAAAACTTACTAAAAATTAGAAAAATCGCACTTTAATATCTTAATAACTACTTAATAATAAATTCTAATAATTTGGATTTAGATTTTTATATATACTCTATAGCTTTTATTAAAGTTACATTATAAATAGGTTAGTATTCTTTAAGATATAGTAATTTAGCCTTATTTTAGCCCCTAAATAAGGCTAAATTACTATATCTTAAAAGACACTAATCTATTTATAATGTAACTTTAATAGAAGCTATAAAGTATATATAAAAATCTAAATCCAAATTATTAGAATTTATTATTAAGTAGTTATTAAGATATTAAAGTGCAATTTTTCTAATTTTTGGTAAGTTTTGAGGTTCCTCGCTTAGTGGTGCTGCTTACTTATTAGTAAAACACGTGATAAAAATTAAAATAGCGGGATATCGTAATATAAAAACTAGTGGTAAAGTAATACAGTATACAGCAAGTATCACAATATAACGTTGCGATGCGATTAATATAATATTATATATTTACACTTATAGTATACGGTTATTAAGTAAACCATTATATTTAGGATCTAGTTTTTTTAGACCTTTTATAGTATCCTTAAAAGGATTACTAATTGCCTACTAAGTTAGTTATATCTTATCTCTAGTTAAGTTCTATATCTTATTAACTTATTATAGAAGTAGCCTATATAACCTTTTATTATATTTAGGTTAGTAGCTCTTTTAGGTATTCTATAGTTACTCCCAACTATCTATAATATGCTGTAGTAAGTAGAGTAAAAGACTTCCTATAATTTTACCTGTAACTATAGTATTGGCTTTAAACTTATAAATAACTTATATTCCATTTCTATAGTCCTTAAATATATATTAAATTGCTACGCATATAAGCTATATTGTATTAGCTGTAACAAGCAAGAAGATATTAGTACTATTCTTATTAACGTTGAGTAACCTTAGCCTAGTATTAAAGAATACACGCTTAATATAGCGTGCGATAATCGGCGCCCTAAATCTTATTACTCTATTTTAGCCTTAGTTAGTTAGGTATAGTAAAATATAGAGTACTAACTAGGCCACCAAGCGTAAAGCGGTTATTTTTAAGTAGTTCCTCTACTTCCTTTACCACGGCCTTAGTATTTAGTTTAAGGCAGTTATAGCTCCCGGCAACGGCATTATGTACTATATTTATTATACTAAACCGAAATACGCTAAACCAGTTATATAGCTAGAAATTAGTTAATATAGTGCTACTAAATTTAAGGACCGCGAACCTTGCGTGTTGCCGGCCCTAGTAGTATACTTAATACTCTATTTATTAGGTCTTTGTAATAGTCTATAATAGTAATCGCCTCTTTCTACGTCTACTTTATTAGTAAGTTTAGGCCGCTTATATTTATTTCTAGCCAGGGAGACAGATAGAGCCCTTTAGGCATAGAGCTTGTTATTACTTGTGCGAAAAGACGTATCTAAGTAATACTATATATCTTTATATTTACCAGGCTAAGTTGCTGCTTTATACGTTGTCTAAAGTTATCCTATAGCGATTATTCTTCTAAGTAACGTATATGTTTCTTTTAAGTACGGGTTTTATATATCTTAGGATCGCTTAGGGTTTATAGGCTTTTACTTAACGAGAATAGGACTATCTGTTGGGATAACGTTATCAAAATTAACGATAATAGGTTATACTGTAGTATATAATCTTATTAATAATAGCCTTATCTTTTAAGGGAGATAGTTACAGTATGGAGCTTAATATTATCCCCTTTAAGATCTAGATTACATCGGGAAAATATTCGCAGGCTGGGTTTCAAGTCGACTTTGTTAAGCGCGTTTCGCGTACGGAGGTGCGTTTCAAAAGTCTTCGCCGCCCCTTATTAGGCGGTCTTATGGGCGGTGGCTGCCTTAAGGTTGGTAGGGCAACGGGCTAGAAGCCGCCCAATGGCGCCTAAGGGCCCCCAGAACCGGCTTGGAATGCGCCCAATTTTCGGCTACATGCGGGCTCTTTAGGCTCAACCTAGGCAGGGCCGGCAAAGACTTTTGATACGCACCTCCGTAATTGACATGCAATTGACCAACTTAACACATTTAAAAGTTAAATGACACGCAGTTGACCAACTTGACAACTTTTAAAGCTAACTGTATATTTCTTGACATGCAATTGGCCAACTTGGCAACTTTTAAAGCTATCTTTATATTTATTGGTATGCATTAACAACGTGCAGAATACATATATCGTAATGATATGTACTATGCGGTGTTGTTAGTGGATTCTACCTTGTTCTATCTACATATCTTGATGATATATATATACGTCTCGCGTAGATCACGTGCTTATGCACGTAATATATGGAACGAATATATACTGACACTGGAGCAACTCTGAAGGAAACCAAATCGTACTATTCCTGTTATTTGTAGTATATACGCAATAGCTGGGCTTTTCCTATCCATATGTAATAGCTTCTCCTTCGATCCTATCCCAGTTATATAACGCTTGTAACGGTTCACATAAACTAGAGCTTATAGATTAATAAACTGTGTAATAAAGTTAAGACGTTGCGTAAGGAAAGAAGGTAAGGAAACGGGAAGAAAGGGTATATATTATTAACTTAGTTGCTTGGTTAATATATACACAGAGTAGAATAGGATTTAGGTAGTGGTCCTGGCAGGACTTAGCAGGATTTAGTGGACTTTGGCAGAATATGGCAGAATGCCGTAGATTGCCGTTATATTGCTATCTCGCGGTCAGTCTCTAATTGCTAGGTTGTGGAAACAGGTGGACGTGTGTAAGGTATTACGGGGTGTCTTGTGACAATTACTGTCTAATAAAGATACTGAGCTAAGGAGAAGGAGAAGGAGAAGGGTCATTAGGGGTAGTAGGTGGACATATCGCGAGGGTTGCCAAGGCGCTAGTGGCAAGCGAGCCAATAGCGATTTTCCATGCCGGGCATGGAAAATCCTGATTAGCTAGTTAAATTTAGGGTCCGTAGAATATAGCACCATCATAATGCTATACTAAATCTTAGTTTGTTTATTTAACCTACTCCATAGTCTATAGTTCTAAGTAATTGGTATTAATTAACTTCTTAAGAGCCGTAGATGCCTTGCTCTTAGTTATTAAGTCAGTAGGGTTGCTATTACTGTTAATCCACTTAACTTCCGTAATCTCTCTACGCTTATATAACTGACGGAGACACATAATGTCTATTATAAGATGTTTCTCTTGTGTAGTGCCTAGCTTGACAAGATATTTGTAGAGTAATTTTAAGTCGGTATAAAGTACAAGTAGGAGTTCAATCTATAGGAGTTGTTTAACGGTTGACTTAATTATGGCGCCGATGTTAAATCTATAGGCTATTACGTAGAGTTCTAAAGCTAGTACACTTCTAGTAACTCTCTTACACTTAATTAACAACTAGTAAATAATGTTAGCCCTATATAACGCGTCCTCTAATACTAGTATATATCCTATTTGTGACGAGAGGTCCTTATTATTGGCGAATAAGGCGTTAGTAAAAGCAAGCAGGCGTAATATGTTAATGTCCAATTTAACAAATATAAGGCCTCTTATTAGGTTGTTAATCTATAATTATAGTTATTTATTAAGTGCTATAATATCTTCCTTCTTAGGGTTAATTACCTGGGCGGTAAAAGAGAGATTAAAGGAAGCTTCTGGTTAACATATAGAGGCAATATACGCGCCTCTTGCGCGTTATGCAACGTATTGTTTCTTTATAGTTAGTGCATTATAGACAATGCCTCTTAAGCTCGTGGTTATAGTTATTTTGCTAAGGTAGACCGTATTTAGGTTTTTACACTAGTGTTTTTAGGTTATTATAATATTACCTTTCTAAGAGAGTTAAATAATGTATCCGTTAAATTTAAGTAACTGTTTAACCGTAAGTTACTTACGCTCTTTTATAAGAAAGTAAGCCTTTTCCAGATGTCGTTGCTCCGCGTCTATAAAGGTGGTATTGGCTAGGAAGAGAGTATCGTTAGTTTAAAGGCCAATAATACCAAAGTAGTTAGGAGTGTTGCTCTATAAGAGGCAAAGGTTGTATATTAATAAGTTCATATCTAATTCCTTAATATAATAATTATAGTAGGTTGTAAACTAGTAATTACCTACTTCTAAAACACTGTATAAAGGCTTAATTACCTTTAGGATGGAGTTCTTTCCGATACCTAGTTGGCTTCCCAATTTGTAAGGTGGTTAGATATAGAAGTCTCAATTTAGCTTTATAAGAGACTGGATATACGCCTAGGAGATATCTTATAGGTATAACTATATGCCATTGCCTCATAGTATTGCTGCGATGCATAGAATAAGGCGTTAGCTGACTCGTTAAATAGTAGGTAACTAGGTTAGTATAATACCCTTTTTAAGATCATTATACGCTTAAACAATGAGTCTCAATTTCTTAAAGGCTTTATTGGTACCAGGGTTCTTAATCTTATCTATAAATTGTGAGTTAAAGACTCTAACTCCTGCGGGTACGTCCTAAGGGTTAATTATCTTAAATATACCCTTTTTAATTAGTCCTGTAATTTCCTTTTAACGGAACGTTTTAAACCGCTTATAGTTGCTATCCTCTTGCAAGAATACAGTGATGTCGGCAGTATTAACGTAAAGGGGATGCTTGCGGGGTCTTCCTCTTCCTTAGTAAGGTGGTTATGCTTCTCCGGTTTTGGTAAGGGACGGTTTCTGTATAGAGGCAGTTTCTGTAGACGGTTTGTATGTACGGACAGTTTCGTTAACTGGGATATTATTAACTTGGGTGCCGTTAACTTAGATATCTTTAACTTAAATATTTCTAAGGTCTGTTAAGTACGGTTTAATAGTAGTACTGCGGAACTTTGTAGGGCCGCTAGGTAGGTTAACAGCACACATTTCTCCTTTAATATTTAGTAGGTTATATAGTCCTACCTAGTATCTAGGTTATCCTATATTGCCTTCTCTCTAGACCAGTACTAAAGAGTTATGGGGTAGATTATGAATTATAGTAGTGCTGGGGCTATTATATATATTAAGTGCATCTACGACCTAGTGCTCTGCTCGTATCTTCTTTACTTCCTCTATAGCTTTCTTAAATGTAATCGCACGCTATATTACTGTAGGTGAAGGTGCGTCGGACTCTGTTATTTAGGGGTACGCTCTAAATACCAACAGCGTGGGTATTAGGCCGTCTGGTCCTACAAAGTTGTTAATTGCTTTAAAGGCTATTTGTAGTGCTATATCCTTATTAATTCCTGGTATCTCAGAAGTAATAATGTGGTATATACGTCGTAAGGGGCTGTGGTAACGCTCTACCATACTAATTAAGTTGTGAGCTTCAACCGGTATGCTCCTTATAGTAGTGCCCATATTAACCGCGTATTGCTTAAACTCTCTACTAATAAAGTTCTTTCCTGTGTTATATGTAATTATATCCAGGGGGCCTAAGTATATGTTAATCTAGCACGCTTATAATATGTCCTATATATACTTAGCGCTAATATTCTATAGCTATCTACCTATTTGAAATCGGGTGCCTTTATTAACAATATAAAGTACGGGCTTGCTGTTAATGTATATAATGTTAACAATAATATAGTAGTTAAAATTAATATTATTCTTTAAGGTAAATCTAAATCTGCCTAGTAACTTTCCGTGCTTTTAACAGTATAAGCAATAGCAGGTAATATGCTTAAGGGTCTTTTAATTAGCATTATTTTTATAGCTAGCGCGGTCCAATATTCTCTTAAGTTGCTCTACTGACGGATATCTAAAGCGTTAGTATAGGCGTCGCAATTCTATATTAGTTAAGTAGCATAGGTTTTAGTTAAAAGACTCTATAATAAACATATATAACGAGGTATCCTATAGTAGAAACAGGTGTCTAAATCGGCGTACGACTAATACGGTCTTTAAAGGGGTTATTAGGACATTCTTTAGGTTGTTAAAATACACTTATAAGTTGTCTATATCTACTAGGCAAAGTAGGAAAGGGGTGTTAACTTTAATAACGTGGAACTCTATTATACCTATTAGTATAGCTACCTTAATAAAACTAATAGAAGATATAGAACCTATTCTAAACTATACGCTAACTGTGCCTCTTATGGACTTGTTTAACTGTACTTTATTAATCTTCTAAAGTGCAAGAAACTGACCGTATCCTACTATAGAACGTTTAGAGGCTCTAGTGTCGATCATTACACCTATAAACTTTATAGAGGTGTAGTGTAAGGTTATATTATACGTAAACGGGTCTGTGTTAGTAAGGAATACATCTATTATGGTATTAATGGTTATAACTACATGGCTATAAGCTCTGTTGGCCAGTTCTAAAGCTATAGCGGTCATATTATCTAGTTTAATCTTACCATATAAAGTGTAGTATACTATGGCCTGGTCGTCCTTGTTTAGTAGAGTGTTAGGGTCTATATTAATTACCAAAGCGTTAAATGCGTTAGTGATCTTATCGTCCTTATTGTTATCCTTGTTATTGTTGCCTTTATAGTCTATAATGTATTACTTTATTCGTTCCTAGAAGCGGTCCTTAAACTTATTCTTAAACTTAGTCTTAGACTCTTCTTGCTCCTCCTTAGTATGTTTCTATAAGCAATATCCTTCCTTGTTATATACGAAGCAACATAGTTTCTATTGGTTGCGGTTATATAGGGGGTTACTGCGGTTACTACGGTTGTTATAGTCATAGTTATTATCTCTTCTATAGAATTGTCGGTCTGTAAAGAAAGCTTATATCTTCTCCACATACTCTTTCTCATATGCTATAATAGATAATTAAAGTTTATTAATAAGGGCTCTAAGGTTATCTAGTGGGTCAGAAACTATATATCTACATACTGGTATTCCCTGGCAAGAAGTAACGATTTTGTTGTAAAGGAAGTCTATGGTTTATAAGGTAGGTCTAAGGCCATGCTATAGTTAACAAAGTCTATGGATTAGTAATTGGAGATATTCGCTTGTAAACTTATCTATATTTCCTACTATTACTATTGTGAGTGTAATGGTATTCCATTTGTCTAAATTCTTGCGTTAAAATCCTAGTCCTTTAAAGAAATTCTAAAGGTGCTCGCAAGCTTTGGCAAATGATAGGTGGGATAGTTGGTTTATATAGAAGTGGTCTAAAGCTAGTCCTTTTAATATGGTAGGGAATGCTTTAAGGTAAGCTTCTTGGGGTATATCCGCTCAATTATAGATATTGTAGAATATTGTCAATTTGTAGTTAAGGCTTTTATTTATGCCACTATATTTCTGTTCCTCCGTATATATCTTAGCTATATTCGCAATTTCCTTTCTATAGCCGGTTATAGTGATAGGGCGGTTCTCTTTGTCCGTAGGTTATCCGTAGAGTTGTTATATTGTTATAGGTTAAGGCGTAACAGATAGTGTAAAGGTAAAGGTAATTATAGATTAGGGTATAGTGGAAAGCATAGGCACTAAGGAACGTCTTACTTATTACTCCTCTGAAGTTCCGTGTATCTTATAATACTCAATACTTCTTAACTTAATATTAGTGCTAAACTTTTTCTTAAATGCGTTTATCTCTTCTCTAGTTTATTCCGTTTGGTCCTCTTCTTGTGCTATATTATATAAAGATTAAGGAAGTGATTTGCTTTATTTATGGTTGGTGTTAACCTATACTCCTCTACTGTTTAGATAATCGCATAGTTGTTAAAGCTAGTATAAGGGGACTTTCGTAAAGGTATCAACCGTAAAGTCCTTAAAATTTCCCTGGAATGATTCCTAGAGTGTTAAGTCTAACTAATACTGGCCGTGTATCTCCATGTATACGTATATCTTGCATTGTACGTAGTCGGTTAGCTCGTCCTTGGTAACTTCCGTTAGGTTAATTCCATCTTCCTATTTAGCTGCTTCTTCCTCCCAGTCTTTCTCTGTTCCTGATATCTTGTGTTTTATGTATTGTTCAGGTAGGTAAGGGTAAGGGTAAGGGTATTTGTAGGGTAAAGGTAGGGGAACGGTTAAGGAGGCGGTTAAGGAGGCGGTTAAGAAGGCGGTTTAAGTTGTTTAAGTAAGGTAAGGTGTTTTTGCGCAGTAATTCTTCTAAAATAGATAGAACGAGATGTCTAGAAGTTGTTGTGGATACCAGATAAGTACTCCTAGGTGGTTTCTCTTCTTCTCTTTAACTAAAATAGGCTGATATGAAAGGTGGATAAGTATAACTATCTTCTAATCTACTGTAAGGTGGATAGTATAACTGTCTTTTAAGCTATCTGCGTGTTTCCTAATCTATACGCGCTCACTGATTAGTGTTGGTATGCATTAACAACGTGCAGAATATATATATCGTAATAATATGTACTATGCGGTGTTGTTGGTGGATTCTACCTTGTTCTATCTACACGTCTTGATGATACATATACGCGTCTCGCGTAGATCACGTGCTTACGCACGTGATATATGGAACGAATATATACCGACAATATTTCTTAACCTGTAATTAAGGTAAAGTTATATGCTAATTGCGTAAATAAATTTTTACTATTTTCTTAGCCTGTAGTATACTAGCTTATAATATATATTAGGATCAAAACAATTTTATATAATCT
>Ga0307507_10008393_pt1 | contig 14315 bp, 13 predicted proteins | sample 7_EM_MG_FD_207223 | JGI IMG/M metagenome (GOLD analysis project Ga0307507, IMG submission 207223) | Populus trichocarpa ectomycorrhiza microbial communities from riparian zone in the Pacific Northwest, United States - 7_EM | ecosystem: Host-associated > Plants > Roots > Unclassified | place... | reverse complement strand
CTGACCGACAGCTCCCGGCCGAGTTGCTCGCTCAGGTAGCCGTCGATGCTCGAGGAGAACGGGCCGGTGACCCGGATCCGGTCGCGCAACAGCACCGCGGACGCGCCGGTGCGGACCGCGGCGACGACCGCGTCCCGCTTCAACCGGGCGGCCCGGGACTGCGGCTCGGCGTACCGGCGGACGGCGGCGGCGGCCACCCGGCGGGAGCCGGACGGGACCAGCAGGCGGGGGCGGCGCGCGTCCGGGACGACCAGGTACTCGGCGATCGGGGTGCCGGGCGACCCGTCCGTGCGGCAGGGCCACGGGTAAAGCAGGTCGAGCACCTCGTTCAGGTACTGGGTGCGCAGCGCCGCGTCGCCGGCGGTCAGCTCGGCGGGCGCGGTCCTCACCGGACTCATGTCGTTTCCCCCTCTAATGAGTTGCGCCAGAGCAGCGCAACGGCCAGAACCATGAAGGCCAGAGGGGTGACCAGCGAGTTGTACCAGAGCATCGCGGAGAACGAGGTGACCAGCGCGGCGCTCCCGGCCACCCCGATCGCGCTGCGATCCCGGCGGAAACGCCAGAGGACGTACGTGAAAAAGCCCAGGTAACCGACCGCGCCGACGATGCCGTGCGAGTAGAGCAGCTGCCACAGCTGGCCGTTCCCGCCGACGGTGAAGTTCCCGCAGCGCTCGCAGCTCGACGTCTCGCCCACGGCGATCGACTGCCGGCCGCCGGCCGTGTTCCGGGTGCCGCCGTAGCCGACGATCGGCGAGCCGCCGATGCCGTCCACCGCCCGGTCGACCAGGAACGAGCGGACGCCGTTGGACTTGCCGTTGTCCAGCCGTGCGCCGATCACGCCGCCGAGCGGGGTGACCATCAGCGCCATGCCGAGCATCGCGGTGGTCATCGCGAGCAGCCCGATGATCCACATCTTGCCGGCCAGCACGTACCGGCAGGCGACATAGATGATCAGGAGGCCGAGGCCGATCCACAGGCCCCGGTTGAGCGAGACCACGGCCGGCGCGATCGAGACCAGCAGGCAGACGATCGCCCAGAACTTGTTCCGGCCCTTGCCGCTTTGCCACGCCGCGACCACCAGCCAGCCGGCCAGCAGGCAGAAGTTGTTGCCCCAGGTGTTGGTGTATCCCCAGGGCGCGGCCGGGCGCGGCTTGTCCCCGCCGACCAGGTCCATGATCTGCGCGGCGTACGGGTGCACCAGCGACTGCACGAAGCCCTTGCCGCGCACGCTGCCCGGCAGCAGCATCTCGACCGGCGAGGTGAACTGGAAGTGCCCGGCCACCATGCCGAGCAGGCCGCCGGCCACGGTCACCACGAACAGCCAGGCCAGGTACTTCACCAGGCGACGCCTGGGCAGCTCGGCCTCGGTCAGGTTGCCGGCGTAGAGGAGCAGGGCGGTCAGCGCCCCGTACATGATCAGCTTGTAGGCCGCGCCGGGCAGCCGGCCGGTGGCGTGCTCGGCAATGGTGCCGGGCGGGTCGACGCCCAGGGCGCCGAGGCTCACCACTACCGCGATCAGGAACAGCGCCCACCAGAGGAATCCGGGCGGCAGGCGCAGCGCGCGCCCGGCCGCGCGGCGGCGCAGCAGCAGGAACAGCATGGGCACGGCCATGACGGCGAAGACGAGCACGCCGAGCCCGAGCGCCCACCACAGCGGATAGAGCGCCAGGATGCTCGCCACCGGCCAGGCCGGCAGGGTCAGGGGTTTACGCGCGCCGTGTGCGGGGCCGCCGGTCCGTCCGGTTTCCGCGGCGGCCGTGGCGGCCGGCGTCACTTCCCGTCGCCGTCCTTGGCCATCCCGGACATGTCGATCACCGCGGTGATCTCGTCGGCCGCGTCCGCGGTGCGGGGGCGGACCTGCGGCTTCTCCGCGGTCTTCTCGGCCGCCAGGGCGGTCGCCTTGGCCCTCTCCGCCGCCGACATGGTGTTGGTCGGGAAGCGCATCGGCTGGGTCAGGTCGGAGTCCGAGACCGGGCCGTCCAGCCGGGCCGCCTTGCTGTCCCGCTCGGCCGCCGACAGGGTCACCGCCGGACCGTTCGGCTCGCCGCCTCGCAGGTTGGCGAGCCGGGGGAGGACCACGGCGCCCAGCAGCGGGGTGCCGACCCGCTGCAACTGCTCGGCCGCGTCCAGCAGGGCGGGCCGGCGCGACTTGCGCAGCTCGACCGCGAGCAGGGCGGCGTCGGCCAGGCTGGCCAGCCCCTGCGCGTCGGCGCTGCTGCTGGTCGACGGGGCCTCGATCACCACGTAGCCGCCCTGCCGGCGCAGCGCCTCCAGGGTGTCCTTGAGCCGCTGCGACTGCATCAGGCCGGCCGCGGTGGCGGCGCCGCCCGTGGTGATCACCCGCAGTGACGGGATGCGCGGGGTGCGCTGCAGCACCCGGGCCAGGCCGACCCGCCCGGCCAGCAGGTCGGAGAGGCCGGGCACGGCGGAGACGCCGAGCATCCGGGCCAGCGGCGCCACATCCACCACGCTGTCCGGCAGGTGGGCGCCGATCAGCACCACGTCGCTCCCGGTGCGGGCCAGCGCGGCGGCCAGGTTCGCGGCCACCAGGGTCGCGGCCGACCCGCGGCTCGTCCCGGTCACCACGATCACCTGGTCGCTCGGGCTGAGCGTCGCGAGGATCTCGTTGCGCAGCCGGTTGAAGACGCGGCCGCCGGCCCCGTACGGCTGCAGCACGTCGTCGAAGTGCGGGGTGGTGCGCTCGTCCAGGGCGGCCAGCACGTGCACCTGGCCGCGGTCGCGCACGTCGGACGCCGAGCGCAGCCGCCGGTCGAACCGCTCCCGCAGGAACGCCAGCGCCACGCCGAGCAGCAGCCCGGCCATGCCGCCGGTGGCCAGGTTGACCATCGGGTTCGGGCTGGTCGGGGTGTCCGGCAGGCGGGCGTCGCTGATGATGTCGCCGGCGCCGACCGTGGTCGTGGTCAGCTCGTTCAGCCGGCCGGTCAGCCCGTTCAGCTGGTTCTGCGAGTTGCTCCGCAGGCTCAGCAGGTTGCTCTGGTCCGGGCTGCCCTTGGCCGCGTTGGCCAGCCGGCTGTTGATCCCGGTCAGGGTGGTGGTGAGCTGCTTGACCTTCGCGGTCAGCGTCTTGATCTGCTGGTCCAGCCCGCTCTGCGCGGTGTTCTGCCGGTTCTGCAGGTAGGCCTCGGCGAACGCGTGCGCCCCGGACTGCGCGTCCGGCGGCGTCCCGGCCTGGAAGGTGATCACCAGAACGGTGGTGTTGGCCGGCACCTCGACCGAGACGTCCTTGGCCAGATCGATCGGCGAGCGCGTGGTCCGCAGCAGCTTCGCCGCGCCGGTGGCCACCGCGCCCGAGCGCACCAGCTGGGCCTCGGTGTCCAGGTTGACCGAGCCCTTGGTGCGGCCGCCCGCCGCGTTGGTGTCCTGGTCGAGCGCCTGCACCAGGACGGAGGCCGACGACTCGTACGTCTTGGGCAGCGCCTTGGTCAGCGCGACGCCCGCCCCTAGACCCGCGCCCGTCGCGATCAGCGCGATCCACCAGTGACGGCGGAAAATGCCGAAATAGTGCGAGACGTCGGCGGGGCGAGAGGCTTCCATCGGTCGGCGGCCCTTTCGGGGGTGGAGTGAGATCGGGCGTTTTGCCCCCAGGGGGGTAAACGTCCGACTCCCGCCTTCGTTACGTGAGCTTCGGCTCCACCCAGCCGTTCTCGATGAGGTGGGCGAGCACGAGCTCGATCGCCTCGGGCACGGTGATGGTGGTGGTGTCGATGGTCAGCTCGGCGTTCGCCGGCTCCTCGTAGGGGTCGTCGATGCCGGTCAGGCCGCGCAGCTGGCCGGCCCGGGCCCGGGCGTACAACCCCTTGCGGTCGCGCTGCTCACAGACCTCGAGCGGGGTGTTCACGTGGACCAGGACGAAGCCGGCGCCGGCGTCCCGGGCCATCTGGCGCACGGCGGCGCGGGCCGACTCGTAGGGCGCGATCGGGCACGCCACCGCCATGCCCCGGTGCCGGCCCACCTCCGCCGCGACCCAGCCGATCCGGCGTACGTTGCGGTCTCGGTCGGCCTTGGAGAAGCCCAGGCCCGCGGAGAGCTCGCGCCGGACCACGTCCCCGTCCAGCAGGGTGATCGTGCGCTCGCCGGACTCGCGCAGCGAGTCGGCCAGACCGCGGGCGATGGTCGACTTGCCCGAGCCGGAGAACCCGGTGAAGAACACCACGAGACCGCGATGCCGGCGCGGCGGCCGGGCCCGGGCCAGCTCCTTGGCCACCGCGGGCGGGGTGTGCCACTCGGGCAGCGGGAAACCGCGGTCCAGCACGTCGTTGATCTCGGCGGCGGTCATCGCGAGCCGGCGGTTGCGCGGCGGGATGTCGTCCCGCCAGCGCCACTGGCCGTCCCGGTTGTCGTAGGCGAGCTCGCGCGGCACCAGCACCCGCAGGCCCCCGCCGGAGAGCATCTCGCCGGTGGAGAGCACATGCGTGACGCCGTACGACCCGGCCACGCGCGCCCGCAGCAACGCGTCGCGCATCTCGTCGCCGCGGTTGAGCAGCGGAACGGCGACGATCGTGGCCGGTGGCATCCGGTCGCGGGCCGCGAAGACCGCCCGGACCAGCGCCTCGGGCGGCAGGCCGTCCGGGCCGGGGCCGCTCACCGGGACGAGGATCAGCAGGTGGGCGGCGAGGGTGCGGGCCGCGTGCGCGATCTGGGCCAGCTGCGGGCGGTGCAGCGGCCGGTCGGCGATCACGCCGAGCACCCGGCCGGGCGGCAGCAGGGTCCTGACCTCCGCCGGGGTGCGCCGCAGCCGCTGGAACGGGCCGTGCCCGCCGTCGCCCATCCGGCGTACCGCGCCGCCCACGCCGTACGTCCGCTCGCCGGTCGACCAGGCGTCGGTGACCTCGAGCGCGGCCACCGGCGCGCCCTCCGGGTCGGTCAGGATGATCGTGCGGTGCAGCGGGTCCTCGAGCACCAGGTCGCTCGCCAGCTCGGCGGGCACCTCGAGGGTGACCGGAGCCGGCCACTGCGTGCCGTCGGCGAGCCGGCCGCGGCGGCGCAACGAGTTCAGATCGGCACGGCCCAGGAACCCGGTGAGCGGCGCATACGCGCCGGAGAGCAGCAGTTCGAGGTCCGCGAGCTCGTGCGCGTGCGGCGTGTATGACGGGGCGTCGCGCAGCACGTCCTCGGGAAGCACCGAACCATTCACCTTTGCATCCCCCTGCGGCCGATTAGGGGACAGTTTCGCAGCCCGTCCGATCGAGGTCGAGACGGGTATCCGCTGAACCTCTTTGTCTGATTGATCCGCGTCGGGTATTGGACAAATCGGATCTTCGTCACAATACTGGCACCTCGTGAGCCGACGCCCGCGCCGCTTGCGGCTTGTACACCTCGCCGCCGTACCGGCGGCCTTCGTCCTCTCCGTCGTGACCACCCTTGCCTGGGCCTGGACCGGCGGAGTCGATCAGCTGGGCCTGCCGCTCGGCGCGGTCGGCGACCCGACCGTGTCGCTGCCCGTGCTCGCGGCGCCGGACCAGCCTGTCCTCAGTGGCCGGCTGCCCGGGTTCACGGCTCGACCGTCGCCGTCGGCCTCCTCTTCCGCTACCCCCAGCACGGCCCAGGTCACCTCCGATGCGGCATATACCGCGCCACCGCCTGCTTCCACGGCTCCGATTGCCCGGCAGGCCGGCTGCCGCACCGGGCGGAAGCTCGTGCCCACCTGCGGCATCCTCTGGGGCGTCGCGCCGGGCGCGCACACCGAGCGCCGCGGCGCGTCCGCGCTCGCCGATTTCGAGCGCAAGACCGGGCGTACGCAGGCGATCTACCACGCGTACCACGGCGGGATCCGGCAGCTCTTCCCGACGCCGCAGGAGATCGCGATCGCCCGCCAGCCCGGCCGGCACCGCATCCTGTTCCTCAACTGGAAGCCCGAGGCGGCCTCGTGGGCGGCGATCGCCCGGGGCGACAAGCGCACCGACGCGTTCCTCGACCGGCTCGCCGTGCACATCAAGCAGACGTTTCCCGAGCAGTTCTTCCTCGCCATCCACCACGAGGGCGAGAACGACGTACGGCCCCGGGCCGGGTCCGGCTACACCGCGCGGGACTACGCGGCGATGTTCCGGCACGTGGTCAAGCGGCTGCGGGCGCACGGCGTGACCAACATGGTGACGGTGCTGGTGCACATGACGTACGTGCCGCACGCGACGCAGAGCTGGTTCAACCAGATGTATCCCGGCGACGACGTGGTCGACTGGATCGGCTTCGACACGTACGCGTACAGCGACCCCGGCTACGGCCACGGCGACTTCACCCAGGTCTTCAACCGCAAGATCGAGGGCGCCGGCCAACGCGGCTGGCCGGGCTTCTACACCTGGGCGGTGACCCGCCACGCCGGCAAGCCCATCATGATCGCCGAGTGGGGCGTGTGGTCGTCCAAGCGCAACACGGCGTACAAAGTGGACTTCTATCGACAGCTCGGCTCCGAGATCCGCCGATTCCCGAAGATCCGGGCGATGGTGCAGTTCGAGACCCCGCACAACCAGAAGGGCCAGGACTCCTCGGTGGACAGTACGCCCCAGGCCCTGCAGGCGTACCGCAGCCTGGGCAAACTCCCGATCTTCCAGGTGGCCGTCACCCCGTAGGCTGCGGTCATGCCTCTGCTCGTCGCCGCCGGCGCCCATTTCCGGGACGCCGGCGGCCGCGTGCTCCTGGTCAAACCGCACTACAAGCCCGAGTGGGACATCCCCGGCGGCATCGTCGAACGGGGCGAGACGCCGTCCGAGGCGTGCGCCCGCGAGGTGGCCGAAGAGCTGGGCCTGACCATCACGGTCGGCCCGGCCCTGGTCGTCGACTGGGTGTCCCACCCCACCCAGGGCGACAAGCTCCTCTTCGTCTTCGACGCCGACCCCCTCACCGATTCCCAGCACGCGGCCATCCACTTCGCCGACGGCGAGATCACCAGGTGGGAGTACGTCGCCCTGGCCGATCTCGACGCCTATGTCGTGCCCCGGCTGGCCAGCCGCTTGCGAGCCGCCAAGCCCGGCGAGACCCGCTACTTGGAGCACGGCGCCCCGAGCCGCTGACGGCGTTAGTCCTCACCGGCGACGACGCGGAACGCTGCCGGGTTCGTCAGATAGAGCCGCGTGCCACGGCGGACCAGGTCACCCCGAACGGAAACGGTCAGCATCTCCTGGTGCGCCTGAGTGGCCGCCGCATAGTCCTCGTCCCCGAGGTTCATCCAGACTCGCCGAAGCCGGTCGTCACCCTCCACGGTTCCGGCAATGCTGATCTCTCCGGAGCCGCTGCCCTCTCGATGCAGCCGTACGACGTTGCCCACCACGACCACGCCCTCCTCCGGCACTCGCTCGCGCATCTCGCGGGCGGCCGAGGCGAGCACCGGGAGGTGGTCGCGGCGAAAGCGGATCGGCTCAAGTCGACGGCCCCGCAGTGGGCGAGAGGGCGCGAGCCGCAGAGCGAGCTCGAACGGGTGACCGGCCTCGCCGCCGAGCCCGATCAATGCCTCACAGAGATTGGCGCTGACGCCCGTTGGCACGGCCTCGGTGAAGACATCCAGCCCGTTCGGGTCAACAAGCGCGTCGTTGGCGGCGTTGTGCGCGGCCCGAACGGCGTCATAGATCCGCAGCGCGACGCGCCGCTCGAACGGCTCCGCCGGCTCGACCTCGTCGGCCCCATCCTCGTCGAACAGGGCCGGTTGAGCCGCCGACAATCGTGGCGGCACCGGTGTCCGGACGGACAGGACGAAGCTTCCCTCGGACGACGGGCCGATCCGTACTTCGCGCAGCAGCCGGAGAACCTCGGCGGACTTACGGGCGGGCTGGACTGCACGCGGCCGTTCGGCGCTGACCGAGTACGCCGCGGCGATCACCAAACTTCGTACGCTCTCGAACGCTTGCACGCCGTCGTCGAGGCCGATCATCCCCGGGCCGTTGTCGGGTGGGAAGGTGCGCACCGTGTGGACATCCATGGAGACGCTGCTGATGTCGTGAAGAACGTCGAGCTCCGACCGGTCTTCGGAGACTGCCACGACGTTCAGGAGGTCGCGGACTCGCGAGGGATAGTCACGGATGGTCGATTCCAGCGGTTGGAGGGTTTCGAACTCGTCCCCGCCTACCGTTTTGGTCCAAGTGGCGCTGCTGTCCGAGCGTTCCCGGATGGTCCAGTCGTGGGCGCGGAGATACATCGCCAGCTCGGACGGCAGACGCGCGCCTAGCGCGTCACGATCGGTGACCTGAGCCCGGATCATCGCTCCACACCCTCCAATCGCCGTCCAGCAAACGTCCGAGTGCGTCCACCGTCAGCAGGTTCCGCATCGGTACAGCGACCACCACGCTTTTTGGGTCGCCCGCTCCGGTCGGCAGCGTCTCGCGATTCGCGAGTGAAAGCCAGTAGGCGGCGGTGCTCAAGCGCATGTGTTCGGCGCTGCAGAGGGCGTAGTGCTCCACGTCGGCCGGCACGATCACCACAGCCAGGAACCGTGGGATCTGGAAGCCCGGGCCGGCCAAATGGTTGAAGTGCGCCACATCGATGCGGTGGTGGATGGCGCCGTTCTTGACGAGCGGCGCGGACGCGGATTTGACCTGTATCTCGATCTTCGGCGAGCGGGTCGTTCCGCGTGGGCCCGGGTGGGCGATCTGCCAGTCGACCCCGTCGAGGTCCAGATTCATTCGCGAGGTCGTGAAGCCGGCGGCGCACGCCAGAGCGTGGACGAAACCCTCGCCGTGCAGGCCCTGATGAACGTTCTTGTTCAAGGCTGATGAGCACCCCCCGATCGAGATGTCGCGTCCTGGGAAGACGCCGACAGCCTAGTCTCATGACAATCGATCGGGAAATTCCAATACACCACGGATGATCGCGGCGCGTGGTTCCGCGTGCCGGTGTGATCACAAGCCGATTATCGCGGGTGAACGGGTATGCCCGCCCCCGATCGTCGACCTTGCGTCCGGCGCACGCGTCGCGCGGTTGGTGCGCGTTGTCATGGTCTCGGCCTGGTGTGGTGTCGGCGGCCGAGGGTTCCGTGGCGGGCGGAGACCCTCGGCCGTTCAGGCAGCGACGCGATCGGGCCTCAGCTGGTCTCGCCGGCCATGCTGAAGGAGCCCAGCCGGTTGATCGCGTAGATCGTGCCGCCGATCGCGAAGATCGCGCTCATCACGATGGCGACGGTGAGGTTGACCTTGCCGGGCAGCATGTCGGTCGGGGCGATCTTGTCGGCGATCGTGATGACGTACTGCTCGATGGAAAGGACCCTCGTGCCGCTCACGAAGCGGCCCAGCAACCCCTCCCACACCAGGATGTAGACCAGGCCGAGCAGCACCGGCCGCCGGGTCAGCAGGCTCAGCAGCAGGAACAGCGCGGAGTACGCCACCGCGCCGATCACCGCCGCGATCGCCAGGGCCAGGCCGAAGTGGACGTTGTCGGCCAGGATGCCGGCCACGAACAGCGGCACCGCCGCGACCACCGCCGAGACGCCCGCCGCGACCAGCAGCTTGGCCAGGATGATGTCGCGCCGGGGGAGCGGCTTGGTGAGGATGTGGATGATCGTGCCGTCGTCGACCTCGGAGCCGAGCACCCCGGTGCCGACGATCAGGCTGGTCACCGGCAGGACCACGGCGAGGCCGAGGCCGACCACGACCGCCTGCCCCCACTGGTTGGGGTCGACGTTGTACGAGCGGCAGATCAGCGCCAGCCCGACCAGCAGGATCGGCAGCGGCAGCAGCAGGAGCACCCGGCGGCGGCCGAACAGGCCGCGGGCGGTGATGTAGGCGACCGTGGACATCATGCCTCCAGCAGGTAGGAGAAGACGCTCTCCAGGGACTCGTCGGACGGCAGCAGGCGGCGCAGCCGGATGCCCTCGCCGAGGGCGATGCGCGGCAGCGCGCGGGTGAAGCTGCCGTAGTCGGAGGCGCGGACCGTCAGGCCACCCGGCTCGATCTCGACGCCGCTCACCGATTTCTCGCCGATCAGCGCGACCGCGAGCCGCCGATCGTCGGAGCTCTGCAGCGCGAACACGTGCGGCCGGTTGGTCATCAGGCGGCGGATTCGGCGGTAGTCGCCGGAGGCCGCCAGCCGGCCCGCCACGATCACCTGGACCAGGCCGGACAGCTGCTCGACCTCTTCCAGGATGTGCGAGCTGAACAGGATGGTGTGGCCCTGATCGCCGAGCGCGTGCAGCAGGTCCATCATGTGCATCCGCTGCCGCGGGTCCATGCCGTTGAACGGCTCGTCCAGCAGCAGCACCTGCGGCTCGTGCACCAGCGCGCCGGCCACCCGGGCGCGCTGCCGCATGCCCTTCGAGAAGGTCTCGATCCGGCGGTCCTGCGCGTCGGTCATCTCGACCATTTCCAGCGCGCGGGTCGCGGCGGCCGTCGGGTCGGGCAGCTTCTGCATCTTCGCGCAGGCGGTCACGAACTCGCGGGCGGTGAGGAAGCCGTGCACCGCCTCCCGCTCGGCGACCAGGCCGAGCGAGCGGTAGATCGACGGGTTGCGCCAGGTCGGCTTGCCGTCGATGGTCACCGTGCCGCGGGACGGCGACAGGAAGCCGGCCATCATGTGCAGCACCGTGGTCTTGCCGGCGCCGTTCGGGCCGAGCAGGCCGGTCACCCCGGGCTGCAGGGTCATGCTGATGTCGTTGACCGCCACCACGTTGCCGTACCAGCGGGAGACGTTCTGCAACTCGACGACGCTCACAGCGAGGCCACCTTCCGGTAGCGGGCCAACAACAGCAGCAGGCAGGCGGCGATCAGGCAGAACGCCTCGATCCCGTAGATCGGGCCGAGGTCGCCGATGTCCAGGCCCAGGTCGGTCCGGTTGCGCAGCCAGATCTCCACGCCGTTGATCAGCGCGATCGGGCTGGCCAGCCCGGCCAGGTGGTGCGCGGTGTCCGAGGGCAGCACGCTCAGCACGCCGACCACCGGCGCGGTCATCAGGAACACCGCGACGATGCCGCCGGCCGCGAACGCGCGCTTGCCGGTGAGCGAGGCGATCAGCAGGCTGATGCTCGTGAAGATCAGCGCCCAGAGCAGGCTGTAGCCCCAGCCGGGGATGAGCAGCCCGAGCTCGTGCCAGACCCCCTTCATGCCGGTCTTCGTGGTGAAGGCTCCGGTCAGGAACATGACGAATTGGGGTACGCCGAGCAGCAGCCACACCGCGGTGACCAGCGCCGCCACCTTGGCGATCACGTAGTCGGCGGCGCGCAGCGGACGGCTGAAGTAGAGCGGCAGCACCCCCGAGCGGATGTCCCGGGAGACCAGCTCGGGCGCCACGATCGCGACGAAGAAGATGACCAGCCAGCTCATCGTGTTGTCGAGCTGGTAGTAGTCGAAGAGCCAGGTGCCGGTCTGCGAGCGTACGCCCGCATTGATCACCGCGATGAGCAGCACGATGCCGGCCACGCCCCACGGGAAGATCTTGGATTTGGCGCTGCGGCCCAGTCCGAACGCGGCCCGCAGGCCGTGCGTGTAAAGCGCGCCCAGCACAGCGCCCCGGCCGAGGCGGGGCCCCTGATACCGCTGGTATCCGATGTCATGGATGACGCCGGCCTCAGACATCGGCGGTCTCCTTCGTGGTGAAGAGCTCGGCGACGCGGTGGCGCCGCTGGTCCAGGCGGTGCAACGGAAGGTCCAGCTCGGCGACGGCCTGCAGGATCCGGTCGTACGCGGCATCCGACTCGAGCGGCACCAGGAGCAGCCGGCCCTCGGGGGTGACCGCGAACCCGAGCCCACGCAGCACCTCGGCGAGCTCGTCGGTGCCCTCGCTGACCTCGACGGCGAGCACGTCGGACGCCGCGGTCATCGACGAGATGCGGTCCGCGCGCAGCAGGCGGCCGCCCTCGATGGCGATCAGTGAGTCGCAGATCCGCTCGACCTCGCCGAGCAGGTGCGAGCAGACCACCACGGAGATGCCGAACTCGGTGCCGATGCGATGCACCAGGGTCAGCATGGCGTCCCGGCCGGCCGGGTCGAGGCCGTTGGTCGGCTCGTCGAGCAGCAGCAGGTCGGGGTCGTGCACGAGCGCCTGGGCCAGCTTGACCCGCTGCTTCATGCCGGTCGAGTAGCCGCCGATCTGGCGGTACCGCTCCTCGTAGAGCCCGACGTGCCGCAGCGCCTCGGAGGCCCGCTCGCGCGCCGCGGTCTTGGGCAGCCCGCTGAGCCGGCCCACGTGGGTGACGAACTCGGAGGCCGACACATCCGGCGGCAGGCAGTCGTTCTCCGGCATGTAGCCGACCCGGGCCCGCACCTTGTCGGTCTCGGTCACCGGGTCGGTGTCGAACACCCGCACACCGCCCGAGCTGGGCGCGATGAGCCCCAGCATGATTTTGATGAAGGTGCTCTTGCCGGCGCCGTTCGCCCCGACGAGCCCGATGACGCCCGCGTCGACCTCGACAGTGAGGTCGGACAACGCCGTCACCCCGCCGCCATAGGTCTTGGTCAGCGCCTGAGTCGCGATGATGGTCACGGGCTCAGCCTAGGAAGGTGGCGCACCTCGGCGGATCCGGAGGATCCCTGAGGACCCTCTCGGGGTCTCTCAGCCCAGTCTCAGCTTCGCAACCGTGACCACACCGTCACCGATAGGTGGCACAAGTCCCGCAGGATACGCGGTGTGCTGCGCAAACTCGCCGCCATCGGGGCCCTGCTCCTGATCGGCGCCTGCTCGTCGTACAAGACCAGCGCCGGGCCGCCGGTGGTGATCTGCGGGACGACGCTGTGGACCGGCGCGATGACGCCCGTGGTCTGGCCGCTGCGGAGCCCGGGGCCGAGCCCGGCCGCCGGGGCCGCGCCGGCCGCCGATCAGTTGCCGCCACCGCTGGCCGCGGGGCCGGAGCCGAACGAGCAGTACGTCCGGGTGAGCGACTCCTGCAAGCACGGCGCGGTCGTGGTGGTCACCCCGGCCGACGGCGCCCACCTGCGGATCGTGGCCCGGGCGAGCGATCACCATCTGGTCGCGCTGGTCCTCGACCTGCTCCGGCCGGTAACGATCCAGGCCTGGCGGGACGGCGTCTTCACCGGCTCGCTGCGATTGCCGACGGTGTCATGACGCCGCGGCCCGCAGGCGGGCGCGGATCAGCTTGCCGGACGGGGTGAGCACACCGGCGCCGGCGAACTTGCCGCTCGCGCAGGTCCCGGGCTTGAGCGCGGCGCTCGACTCGTCGATGTCGGAGAACGTCCAGTTCGCGTAACTGATCTTCAGCCGGTCGAGCAGATCGAGCCAGGTCGTGCTGCTGGCCGCGTCGAACGTGCCGTTGCCGGTGAAGGTCACCGTGCCGAACTCGGTGACGAGCATGGGCAGCTCGGCGGCGGCCTTGGTGATCTCGGCGCGGTAGTTGTCCTTGTGCGAGGCGGCGTAGAAGTGGAACGCGTACATGACATTGGGGAGCTTGATCGGATCGGCGATGGTCTCCGCCGAGCTCGATCCCTCGGCGATGCCGAGGGACGAGAAACCCCGGGTTCCGACGATCACCACCGCGTCCGGGTCCCGCGCGCGGATGACCGGAATGACCTTTTCCGCGTACGCCTTGATGGCCGCCCACGAAACGCCATTCGGCTCGTTCGCGATCTCGTACAGGACGTTCTTCTTCGCGGCGTTGTGTTTGGCGACCGCGGCGAAGAAGGTCTTCGCGCGCCCGAGGTTGAACGCCGGGTCGCCGGGATTGAGGATGTGGAAGTCGACGATCGCGTACATCCCGCGCGCCTCGGCCTTGTCGACCAGCGTGTCGACCTTCGCGGTGAAGCCGGCCGGGTCGGTCTCGAAGCCGCCCTCCTGCACGTACATGGCGATCCGGAGCAGGTCGCTGTGCCAGTCCTTGGCGAGCGCGTCGAGGGCGGCGCTCGGATAGCACTTCGGCGCGAACTGCAGGCCGTGGGTGCTGACGCCGCGCAGCTGGATGGCCTTGTCGTGGGTATTGCAGAGGTGGACGCCGCAGACGTGCAACTGCCCGTTGACCGCCAGCGGAGTCGTCGGGGCTTTTGTCGTCTTCGTCGGAGCCGGCGAGGGGATGGTGGGCGATTTGTCGGAAGTGGGGGGCGGGGCGGCGGGCGTCGTCTGGCCCGCGGCGATGGCGTTCGTGGTGCCGGCCGACCCGAACGTGGTGGTGGTCAGCGCGATGGCCGTGGCAACCACCCCGGCCAGCACGGTGCCGCCCGCCGCCGCCAGAAGTTGCCATCTCGGCATAGCCGCTCCGTCGAGGTCGGGGAGCGCTTTGGGAGCGCTCCCGGACTCGCGACTCTAGGTCGGCTCCAAGCGTGCGGACGAACGACTAAGACTCACTTAAGCGCAACGAAATGGGCCGGACAGCAAATCGCTGTCCGGCCCGCGTACGTCCGTGTCTCAGCCGGTGTTCCGCATGCCGGCGGCGA
>Ga0307507_10008392_pt1 | contig 14316 bp, 9 predicted proteins | sample 7_EM_MG_FD_207223 | JGI IMG/M metagenome (GOLD analysis project Ga0307507, IMG submission 207223) | Populus trichocarpa ectomycorrhiza microbial communities from riparian zone in the Pacific Northwest, United States - 7_EM | ecosystem: Host-associated > Plants > Roots > Unclassified | place... | reverse complement strand
AATGGAGTAAGGACATTTTTCTTGAGTGCTGTACCACAAAGGCAATGCATGCGGAATCAGATCGTGAGGATCGGGATATAAGGGATCTAATGGCGAAACAACATGCTAATGAGGCCCGCTACAAGACTGCCGCCAAGCGCCTTCGGCCAGTAAATCAAGACAGGCTTAAAAGGTCCAATCAGCGGGGGGATTTGATACGGTGCGAGAATCACTTCAACTGCATCAAGATCCACTACCTGGGTTATTTTCTCTCCTCTGTACGGCATTTTGGGTCCATATCGATGTATGCTGCCGAGATCGGCGAACTACTAGATAAGGAGTAGATTAAATACAATTTCTAAAAATCAAACAGAGATGAAGCTGCCCGACAGATCTTGTCGCACTATGCATCAGGAAAATGTCGGAATGTGGTCCACAGTGGTCCTGAACGCTCCTGGTCCCCCAAGGGGGGTTGTGGTCCTTGTGGTCCACCTGTTCTACTCCGATCCATTCTGATCCACACTTTTACAAATTTTACAGAAAATGTGGACCAGGGTGGATCAAGGTGGACCAGGAGGACCAGGGCGACCATAACTCCCCTTGGTGGACCAGGGGTGGATTTCCCAATTTGCTGATGATAGCCGCCAGCACCCTCTAGGAATACGCTTGCAGACTATAGAAGCACTTTAGAAAACAGGTGTGATCGTGGTAGGAAATAGCAGGATGGAAATGCAGACTTCTTCAAGCCGCAGTGCAACCTGGCGAATGTTCAAAGGCCGCACAGACATTGGCACTCTCTCTGAGCTATGCCAAGCCCATGAGATCGAGTATTGCAACATGATTGAGGAGATGCTATATTTTATCATGCAGACTGCAGCGGATAACAAGCGTCTGCCTGCTGAACTCACTAAACTGGGATTGCTTCCCATAGAGCGATTTACCTAGCTTGAAATTCCGGTTTCTGACTTTCTGGAAGCTGACGTTTTCCAGATCCACCTGGCCCGCTGCACTGGAACAAAGGCTTTCCGCAACGGCGGTGCCAGAAACTACTGCCTATGGGTCCAGACCGGCACAGAGGAGAGTTAGGGGAGGCGGATTTCCGAGGACAGGTAGTGGCCAGATTATTAGTACTTTTCAAGATAAGAAATGTTCGAAGCGAAGCTGTAGACATCTATCGGCTGGCATTACTTCGCGTACTCGATCCCATCAATGGTGGTACATTTCACCTGGCAAGCGGACATATCCAAGTCGGCAAGTGGTCCACCCCTCGACACATGCAAATAGTCGGTATAAGGGCAGTAATTGGACAGGCCCATGTATTTCCTATTAGGGAGAAGGAATAGATAGTAAATCATAGAATTGATCTGCGGATGTTTAATGATATATAGTAATTATATTAAATTATTCTACAGGATTATGTACAGTATTTATGCTGGCTCCACTAGGCCGCGTGAGTAGTACAGGATAAATCTAGGGAGGGTTAAGGCAATATAGATGCGGCTGAACTGAGGCCGGACACTTAACTTGGTAATCCCTACCGAAAGTGTCCGGCTGCAACTCAGCCGCTTGAGTAGTCGAGGATTAACCTGTAGACATTTAATAAAAATATGAAACTACTGCACGCTACAGAGCCCACGGGTCAGGTGCATGTTTTATAAGAACAAATCTAGATGATGTAGGTTTAGCCTTAGCGGACTGTTAGAACAAGGCTATTCTCCATACTATGGTACGCAAGCCTATAAAATGGCAGTGGGGGGCAGAGTACAAATAAAGTGTTCTGGGATGCGAGCCGACCGACCCAGGCCGCTGGAAGTGGGGGAGTGGTGAGGGCGGCAGCCACTACGTAGAATTTGGTAGTGGTACGCCGAACACCGGAGACGAAAAGGTAAGGTGGCGGACGATGGTGGGACGGAATAGGCCATGACAAGCAGGCTGGGGGCTTGGGAAGGAGGGCGGGCCATCGGGATGCACGAGATGCAAGACATAATACACAAAGAACGCCAGGACAGCCAGGGCGCAGCAGACGCTTGGGACACAGGCGGCTCATCCAGACGCCAGTGTTATCCGTCCTGAGTGAAAGTTGTTCTTTCTTATGTAGTTTGTAGTGTTTGGATTTTGGCGAGGCCGCTTAGTAAGGCGAGACATGTTTCACAAACCCTTCTGACTAGTGACTGTAAGTACTTGGGAAATGCAGGGATCACGGAAGCTGCCAATCAGACCAACTCGAAATCCACATCATAATACACACAACTATGTAAATCACTCATTTAAAACCTTATTGATTGGCGTATCATTGCCTATTACTTGATCTAGCGTGCTCCACCTTGGCCAATTCCAAATCTAGTATTCCCTAGTTATTGAAATACATAAGACAAGTGTGCCTCATGGCACACTCCATTGTGCAGAAGCCCTCCCTTCATAGTCCTGCTGAACACCACCATTACATGTCGCCCTATTTGACCAAAGTCTAGCAGGATAGTTCATAGTAGTAATATTCAACTGCGTAGATGGGGGTGAATAAATGCAACAAATGACAAGATAGGTTCTTCAATCCACTGGGCCAGTAGTGACCATGGTTTCCAAAAACCTCATATATCAGGAATTCATAATACATATTCAGAGCATTCACTAAATATCAAAGTGTCCTGTAAATCACCTCCATATATCTAGACAAACCATTATAACATAGTCTGAAACCAATAATATACCTATTTTATCCCTACAATAAAATATCACATGTGTAAAGAAACTCATTAATGTTGTGTGGCTGTGTTCTAAGAAGCAAGAGCATATGTATATTAGTTACAAGAAGTGGGATCATCTACAGCATATGCATAATACAAGCGGCAAATAGCTTCTCCTTCCCTCCCTTCCCCCCTCTTGTCCATCCCATTCCGCAATCCCTAGTATGATAACAGGGTTGGAATAACCCCAATACCACACAGCTCCAAATGTCAACTATAGTATGGAAACCACCTTGGTGTTAGGAAAGACGGCTACAGCCTGTACCAACTTGGGTATGGCTCCAGAATCTACATCTTCCTTCTCTCCGAAGAAAGTACACTCTGTACCCACCTTTATACTAAGAATTGTAACTCTTTCTATGTGAATTCTATATACTAGAGATTGAAAAGAATTTGTATCCATTAGGCTGGGTGTTTATAATATGTAGCAGTTCTTCTCTTAGCCTGATATGAAGAGGTGGTCTTGGGCTGCCACCGGAGTTGAATGGTTACCTGTTTTGCTGGGCTTCCAATCATACGGTATAAACTGGGCAAACTGGAAATAGCGCTATGGTAGCCACGCAAAGTTGTTTACAACAGGCCAGTGAAAGTTACAATGAAGTTGCCCCCAAGGGTTATATCCTGATGATCAGCTCCCACAGCATATTGTTTCTATCAAAGGTTTTCCTTTTTCAAGAGAAAATCTTTCCCATAAAGGTTTACTCTTACTCACTTAATGGGCCACACTTTATTTGACCGATCTAGTGCCATTTCCAGTTTTTCCTGTTTATACAGTATTTTAGGAAACTCTAAACTCAATTACTCAGGATATGATACAGAGGACAGAGGTTATCGACTTGACAAAATCAAGTATATCAGAAATCGCGCACTCCCTAGAGTTTATTTCATGCCGCCTCCCCTCTATTACCCAATACTCTCCCAAATCAGAATTGGTTGTATTAGACTTCATTCGGGTTGCTGACTAGGAATAATAGTTCTAAAAAGAATATATTAGGATATTGAAGGGAATTTCTACACAACATACTCTAGAAGACTAGGAGACAGGCACTATGTGATGAATACAAACTTTCAACAACCCGTCTTTGGCTTGGAGAGTAGGTGATGAATACTATAAGTTTTTTCTTTTAAGACTGATGGAGAATAGATAAAGAATCTCATATATTATCTCTATGAAAATTAATCCCTCCTAACCTCCTAGCGATTGTCTCACTAAGCTTTAACATTGTATTTATATATTCACTTGGCGATAATCAATGGCAGATTCAAGTTCAATCCACTTTATTTTTACTTACGAAAAGAAGAAAATAAAGACGGTGACTAAAATTAAGTAGCAAATTAAACCTTGATTTATCTCAGCAAGAATCCACATAAAAACCACCTAGCCCCCAGGCCAAATCTGCAGAAAGAAATGAAAGAAATGCAATATCTCACTTAACAAAGTCTCTGGTCAGATGGCCGCACTGTGACCTCCCCCTCACGATTAAACCCAAATCTCCCCCCAGATCGATTAAAATGAAGGCAAGAAGTATCAATTCTCCAAACTCTCCATGCATAAAGCCACCAAGTAATAGTATAGCCCTAGTCTCCACAGGCCCTGCATGGGCAGTCTAAAACTCGTCTGCTCCAAACATCCTCCCCAATGATCGACGCCTTCTAGGCCGCCCTAGAGGTTAGATACGAGAACTATAATGTCTACCTACTGTAGGCTACGCACGCAAGTCTCACTGTAGACTCCGAGAGCTTTGCTGGCTGAGGTGGAGGGCAGGGTGGAGTGTTGGTAGTTGTGAGGGTCGAGGGATGTGTTGTTTATTAGGACTTCCAGGTCTGGTTTTGTAGTGGCTGGAGTACCAGAGGGGGCGAGAAGCTGGGCACAGAGGGGGTCGGAAAGAAAGGCTTGTTGCTTGGTAGTCAACTCGCGAGACACCAAATTGAAGTCGACAGCAGCGGCAGATATAAGGGTGATGAGGAACAAGAGAAATATTCCGAAGAGAGACTTTTTGAGTTTTAGATTCCTTGAAAAAGGGCGCAGGGAGAGGATTAAGATGTCTATGATGTTTCTAGAAATAAAATTGACAAGTGGAGCCGGAGTACTATTTCTCTCTGGGTGTTTGCTGCTTGTGGTTTGCGGTTGGGAGAGGGAGAAGAGGAAGAAGATAAGAAGAGGTATGGGTGAGGCCCTATTGATCATGGACAGAAGCTCTGCCAATTTGAGGGCCACCTCAGCTTTTGGCCGACCACAGGTAGGTAGGCAGAAAAGTGGGTCTCACAACCAGGTTTTTACTTGTGTGTTTTGTGAGAGCCTGGGTTATTTTTACTTCCACCCTTCATGTGAGGTATAATAGCTGATCTCACATCCCGATACCCACACTTCTCACAATTCCGGGCAAAATAGCAGTTGGCTATCTAAACATACTCAATCCAAAGGAAACATTTTGCAACTCTCTCCTGTTTTTTTCTTCTATGGGACAGAATCTAGAGGTTTTTGACCGACCTAGCTTAGTGCTCAAAACGGGGGCTTGTATTTATATATCCACTGGGTGGTGGTACTTGCCTTTAAAGCCGAGGTTTGCACCTTTAAGCAAATAAATTCTAGGATTTAACAAAACAAAACACCCCTATGTTTTTAGATACAGTATACTCCAGCGCAAAATAAGTTATGGTGCGACTAGCCTTAGATTTTGGTGTGTTTCATCGTTGATCAGCGCAATAACCTATTTTGCCCGGGAGTAATACTCGGGCAGAAATTAAATACCGGCACTCGAAAGCTCATGACCACGACTGCCCCTCGTCAACAATCGTGCCTTATCAACTATGATATCAACAAGTGACAAGTAGCACAACATCTTGGCATGAGAAATAATAAAAAAGTATTTATTCCGCAAGACAATCTTTGGGCAAAAGAAATGCAGGAAAAAGGGTCGAATAAATTTGCTGTCATGGTTGCGGTGGTATCGGTAGCACGCAGCGGCGAGGTTAACGAGGTAGACGGCGTTGTCATGAGCAGTTGGAGTAGTTAATTTGGGCACGAGCAGGGGTGTGGTCTACAGGGATACCAGTATCGTAATCCCTTTGAGAGTTCTTCACCCGAGATGCACTCGGCTACATACCTCGGTTAGTTAGCTCAGCAGCAAATTTTGAATCTTAAATTATCATAGGCTCCAACAGAGGGCTATTCATCAACTTGAACATATTCAAAGGCTCATTGAATTGCTCCTTAAGTTATCCAATTCTGTTTTGACGAACTTGCTTCTTGATCGTTAGCGGGATGGGGTGGATTATGCTAAATGCATCAAACTATTGTGTCCTATTGCGCTACAGCGGTACACAAAAGTCGAACTGGCCTGACTGGTTGAAATTATGTGTGAAGCTCGGATTATGCAAAAAGTCGGCCGAACTCTTGGTGTAGTGGCTGGAGCAAAGATCGTTTTCTGAGTAGTCGAGAGGGGGGCTCTGGAGCGGATCAGGGGGAATTCGCCAGACTTACTCTCATACCCGGGTGCCATTGCACTTTGCTGCCGGCCTCAGCCTCATTGCATTCTTCGGAAGATCCTTACGTAAGATGATCAACCAGGATAGATAAGGCTACTGTACTCAAGTATGATACTATACCGGTACTCGCGGTGTCAGAGCGTTTTTAAAAAAGACTGCTATTGCATACCATCAAAATTTGGCACCTTTGCTTGGATTTGGGGGGTATGCAATAGCAGTCTATTTCAAAAATGCTTCGACATCGCGAGTATAATATAGGTTTTCTCGTTCTCAGAGCGATCGAGTGGGGGGCTCTGGAGCCAATCGGAGGAAATTTGCCAGACTTACCCTTGATGCCCAGGTGCTATCATTCACCTGCCGTCCTCAGCCTCACTACATGCTCCGGAAGATCCCTCCTCGAGATGATCAACCGGGATGGATGAGGCTCCCAGATGGTTGAGGATGCAACGGCGTTACACAGCAGCGGTATTCATGCAGGCTAATCAGCGTGGGAGACGAATCACCACTTCATCTCATCCCATGCTCTCCCGCAGCAGACACCATCTCATTCGGGACTGACTGCGCGGCTCTGTCCTGCACGCTAAGAGATTACCCGCATCCATAACCCTTGCCCCGAGCTGTGGCTTTGCACTCAACTCTCCTGTCGATTGATGGGGGCTTACCGAAAGGTGACACGATTCTTCACTGCCACCTCTGAATCACCAACCAGCCACAAAGCCCCCCAGCCAATCGTGTTGTGCCGGCACACCAGCCTTGTACGGTAATGGATTGCTAGAATAGATTACTAGAATAATCTCATGTCCCGCATTAATTACAGTGCTGGTAGACCAAAACCCTCAAACCTAACTCCATCTACAAGCAGCGCACAAGCGAAGTTCTTAATCCCTAAATGGAATTCACACAAGTTCAGCATGTCAGTTTCTCTTCGGCAATGGCCTACCGAGCAACCAATCCCCTGGGCAGGGGGTCAAGAATTTTTGATTCGCCATTTGGGGGGCTGACCCACACCATTGTGGCAGGCCATTTGTCGTTAGGGAATCTCAGGATAAGATAGACTATCGTATCGTTCTGCATACCAGTACGAGTACTATGAATAAAATCTATTCCCGACCGTCACTGCCGTAGCGGTGTTCATATCTGCCACGAGATCTTTCCCGCACGCAACCCATCCTACTGCGATTCGGTTGTTAGGCAGCGCAACCTAGGAACAAACGCCACAAGAAGGAATATCATACCTGTACTGTACTCAGTATGGTAAAGTTTTCCAGACGGGGTAAAACTTGATGAGGATTAGCTTGCTGAATCTCATTGACTGTCTTTTGTTAAGATCGCATAAAAAATGAAGAATTACTTGTGATCTGCAAATGCTTTCCTTAATTTTCCGGAACTCTTTTAGATCAACTGGGTGGTAGAACTAGGCTGTCTAGCAATTTTTCTTGGGATTCTTAGAGCAGCCAATTATCCCCAGCACATAGAGTATGACAAACCTTTCAATACCATGCTCTTGGCGGAAAAAACCTGTCGGCTATCAGCGACCGAGAGAAATACAGCTCGCGGTAAGAAAAATCAGAAAACGTTGAAAGAGCTTCCATTACAGCATTTAGTGAGCTCAAGCTAGTTGAGCAAGTATTTTTTGAATAATTCATTTCATTTTCGGGTTGTTTTTATCATACGCTGTACTATCGAAAAGTGAAACCTGTGCACAAAATTACACTCCATTTGACCACAAAACTACGAAGAAAAATTCAAAAAAACTAAGTAGAAACAGGAGAAATAAATATGGTGATTATTAAGGGGTTTTGACCGAAAAGAAAGGGGATTTGTTTGTTGGTCTACTCTTGCTTAGGAGTGTTCGGTTTAGAGAGCTGCTCCGTCCTGGAACATGTTACGATATAATATTCAGCACTCGGTTAGGGTGCTTGTAGAAATTTTTGTATGGGTAGAGTACCGGCCAAAAAAAAAAAGTTTGGAGCGCCTCTAAGGGAATTAGGGTGGTTGCCACGCACCAGTCGGTTTCTTGGAAACAATAAACTTTTATTTTTTGGCAAGTAATGCTGCAGAATTCATCCAATCGTTTCTACGCACGATACACTTGTATGGGTCCGAGTGCGATATAATAGTGCAAATCGCTTCCAACCCTCACCTCAAAATGACCCGGGCTTGAAACTAGACCAGTCCCGACCAAGTGAGAATTTTATAAATATCAAACCGCTACACTGTAGTTAAGAGCCAGTCCTGGGCACTACTGGTTCTATTCTTTTTCTCAGGGCGAAAACTTAGGGAGCCTACCTAATGTACTAGCACATGAAATTTTGAAGAATTTGGGAGAGTGTAAAACAAGTTCCCAGACATCCGCAGTATAGGATACAAGGTACGAGTAAAGGTGCGTGGTACTCTACTTGGTGACTGGCAGGGTTGTCATACATAGCATGGCCCTCAGAGTGTTGAGTAAGCAACAGCAATTAGGTGTGGTTGCCATTCGTTGTGCCTCAATCCAGTGAGTGATTTGCGCCGTATGACTCCGCTTTTCTCAGCTCTGAGATCTTCTATCCACAACTTCCACCCTACAATCCTCACTAACTCTCTACCACCTTCGGTATCAAAACGACATGAATCCGTCGCCCCATCGCCGGCCCGCTGATACTGGCGCAGGCCACAGAGGCAGTTTCAACGTAACCAATAGCTACAACACCAACTACAACACGACATATGCGGATGAAAATCCTCAGATCCTGGAGTGGTTATCGCCGCTAGAGCCTCGCCTACGCCACCAGGATGTGCGCACCCGGCGCCTAGATGGTGTAGGGGATTGGTTTTTACGAAAAGACGAATTTATCAATTGGCGTGATAGCGAGGATGGATCTACCATGGGTGCCCTCTTTTGCTCGGGCGCTCCAGGGGCCGGGAAAACATATCTCACGTAGGAGGACACACCCGAAATCTATGTATAAAGTATAGAAAAATGCTAACTGACGGAATCAGTTCCCTAGCGATCGATGAGTTATGCGACCAAGTTGCTGATCAGAAAATTGCGGTTGCATGTTTTTACTGTGACTTTCAAGACCAAAAGATGCAGACTCCCGAGAATTTGTTGGGTGCCCTCATCAAGCAAATTGTGCATGGGTCGGGCGCAATCCCTGCTGAGATCAACTCGACATTCCAGAAAGCGAAGGGCCTGGTTGGAGGTCGGGGTCTCCGAGTTACTGAGGCACTAGATCTCCTAAAGGCCGCCCTTGCACCGTTAGACCGGGCTTTCATCTGTATTGACGCCTTGGATGAGCTCCCGGAGAAGCATCTACCCCAACTCCTACGTTCATTGTATATTATTTCCCAGTCGTGTCCGACCCGCTTTTTCTTCACAGGCCGACCTCACATTGGGGCCGAGATTAGCAAATATTTCCCAGGAGCTGCGCAGTTTCTCGAGATAAAGCCAACCAGAGAAGACATTGTGAGATATGTGGAGAAGGCATTGGATGACGATTCCCTCCATGGAGCAATGAACCCCGGTCTGCGGGCGGAAATCATGAACCGGATTTCAGAAACCATTTCGGATGTGTATGTAACGGCAATTTTCTGCTCCAGTCTTGTGCGTTCGCTAACAGTAGCACTTAGGCTTCTGCTGGTTTCTTTGAACATCGCGGCAATATTGGATGAGACAACCATCTACCAAAGGCACGAGCAACTTAAACGGATTACCAATGGCCACGGTTTGGGCGACGCATATGACGTGACATTGGACAGAATTAACCAAAGCCGAGGCAAATCGAGACTCGCAATGGCGGCATTAATGTGGATCTCTCGATCGGAGCGACCTATGAGTGCAGACGAGCTATGTCAGGCCCTAGGCGTGCAAATAGGGTCTACGGATCTCAACCCCGACAACATCCCTTCGATACAATCACTGCTGGCCTCCTGTCTTGGACTTGTTACGGTCGATAGAGAAGGATCGACAGTTCGCCTAGTGCACTTCACACTTCAAGAATATCTCAACACCCGCCCTGAGATGTTTCAGAACCCTTATGCGGCGATGGCTGAGGTTTGCCTGACATATCTTAACTTTGATTGCATTCTGGAACTTTCGCCGGCTTTGGACGATGTCCCACAAGAATACCCCTTCCTCGAACACGCTTCTAGGTATTGGGGACACTACGCAAGAAACGAAACCACTGGGTGCGTGAAATCACTTGCACTTAAGCTCCTGGACGAATTTGAGAGCCATATATCAGCAAAGCTTCTTTTGCCTCCGAACGGCGCTATTGTAGGGCTCTCTAGGGGATTTACAGGCCTGCACTGTGTGGCCTATCTGGGTATTGATGAGATTGCTGAAGCTCTATTGCATATGAAAGATTGGGATGTTGATAAGCCTGATGTCATAGGCCGTACACCGCTGATCTTGGCTTCTGGGAATGGGTGTGAAGGCATTATAAAGCTGCTCACGGAAAAGGCGGGGGCTAATGTCAACATGAAAGACATTATATGTGGCCAAACAGCGCTCTCTTGGGCTGCATATTATGGACACGAGGGAGCCGTGAAGCTACTTCTAGAGCATGCTGAGGTCGATCCGGAATCACGAGACAGTTCCGGCCAAACACCGCTCTCCTACGCGGCCGAAGGGGGGAGTGCGGGGACACTCAAACTGCTTCTGGAACGGGAAGAGGTTGAGCCCGAATCGCGAGACAATCACGGCCGAACACCGCTCTCCCGCGCGGCCGGAGGCGGGGGTGTGGAGACACTGAAGCTGCTTCTGGAACGGGGAGAGGTTGATCCCGAATCGCGAGATGATGATGGCAGAACACCACTCTCCTACGCAGCTGGATGCGGGAGGGAAGAGATAGTCAAGCTGCTTCTGGAACGGAGCGAGGTTAATCCCGAATCGCGAGACGATGACGGCCGAACACCGCTCTCCCGCGCGGCGGGAGGTGGGGGTGTGGAGACACTGAAGCTGCTTCTGGAGCGAGGAGTGGTTGATCCCGAATCGCAAGATGGTAGTGGCAGAACACCACTCTCTTACGCAGCCGAATGGGGGAATGAGGAAATAGTTAAGCTGGTTCTGGATCGGGGGAAGGTTGATCCCGAGTCGCGAGACGATGATGGCCGAACACCGCTCGCCTACGCAGCTGGACTCGGGAGTGACGAGATAGTCAAGATGCTTCTAGAACGGAGCGAGGTTGATCCCGAATCGCGAGACGATGATGGCCGAACACCACTCTCCCGCGCGGCCGGAGGCGGGGGTACGGAGACACTGAAACTGCTTCTGGAGCGGGGTGAGGTTGATCTTGAATCGCGAGACGATCATGGCAGAACACTACTCTCCTACGCAGCCGAAGGCGGGAGGGAAGAGATAGTCAAGCTGCTTCTGGAACAGGGAGAGGTTAATCCCGAATCGCGAGATGATGATGGTAGAACACCACTCTCTTACGCAGCCGAATTCTGGAGTGAAGGGACAGTCAAGATGCTTCTGGAACGGAAAGAGGTTGATCCCGAATCACGAGATGATGATGGCAGAACACCACTCTCCTACGCAGCTGGATGCGGCAATGGAGGGATAGTCAAGCTGCTTCTTGAACGGAGAGAGGTTGATCCCGAATCGCGAAATGACGATGGCAGAACACCACTCTCCTATGCAGCCGTATGCGGGCGTGAAGATATAGTCAAGATGCTTCTTGAACGGGGAGAGGTTGATCCCGAATCGCGAGATGGTAATGGCAGAACACCGCTCTTCTATGCGGCCGTAACCGGGCACGAAGAGATATCAAAGCTGCTTATGAAACGGGGAGAGGTCGATCCTGAATCACGAGATAATCACGGCCGGACGCTACTCTCTTACGTGGCCCAGGGTGGGTGTGAGGCGATACTTAGGCAGTTTCTAGAACGGAAAGGGGTTTATCCGGAATCGCGGGACAATTACGGCCGAACACCGCTCTCCCACGCGGCCGGAGGCAGCAGCCCGTGGAGCCTGGGGCTGCTTCTGGAGCGGAGAGAAGTTGATCCCGAATCGCAAGATGGTGGTGGCAGAACACCACTCTCCTACGCAGCCGGAGGTTGGTGTGTGTGGGCACTGAAGCTGCTTTTGGAACAGGGAGAGGTTTGTCCCGAATCGCGAGACAACTGTGGCCGAACACCGCTCTCCCACGCGGCCCAGAGGGGGAGTGGGGCCGTGCTGAAGCTACTTCTGGAGCAGAATGGAGTCAATCCCCAGTCGCGAGACAATTCTGGCCGAACACCTTTCTCCTACGCGGCCGAATATGCGAACCAGGAGTCGGCAAAGCTGCTTATGGAACTGGGAGAGGTTGATCCCGAATCGCGAGACAATTCTGGCAGGACGCTACTCTCCTACGCAGCCCAGGGTGGAAGTAGAGGGATTCTCAAGCTGCTTCTAGAACAGGAAGAGGTTAATCCCGAATCGCGAGACAATTCCGGCCGAACACCGCTCTCCCACGCAGCCGGAAGCGAGAGTGCAGGGACACTGAAGCTGCTTTTGGAGCGGAGAGAAGTTGATCCCGAATCGCGAGATGGTGATGGCAGAACGCCACTCTCTTACGCCGCTGAATGCGGGAGTAAAGAGATAGTCAAGATACTTCTGGAACGGGGAGAAGTTGATCCTGAATCGCGAGATCATGGTGGCCGAACGCCACTCTCTTACGCAGCTGAATTCTGGGGTAAAGGGATAGTCAGGATGCTTCTGGAACGGGGAGAGGTTGATCCCGAATCGCGAGATCATGGTGGCCGAACGCCACTCTCCTACGCAGCCGAAGGCGGGAGTGAAGTAATAGTCAAGCTGCTTCTGGATCGGAGAGAGGTTGACCCCGAATCGCGAGACAATGGTGGCCGAACGCCGCTCTCCTACGCGGTCGAATGGGGGAGTGAAAAGGTAGTCAAGCTGCTTCTAGAACGGGGAGAGGTTGGTCCCGAATCGCGAGACGATAATGGCCGAACACCACTCTCCTACGCAGCTGAATCCGGGAGTAAAGAGATAGCCAAGCTGCTTCTTGAACGGGGAGAGGTTGATTCCGAATCGCGAGATAATGGTGGCCGAACCCCGCTCTCCTACGCGGCCGGATGGGGGAGTGAAGAGATAATCGAGCTGTTTCTCGAGCGGGGAGAGGTTGATCCCGAATCGCGAGACCATTGTGGCCGAACACCGCTCTCCCACGCGGCCCAGAGGGGGAGTGGGGCTGTGCTGAAGCTGCTTCTGGAGTGGAATAGGGTCAATCCCGAATCGCGAGACAATTCTGGCCGAACACCTTTCTCCTACGCGGCCGGACGCAGGCTCGAGGAGATAGCAAAGCTGCTCATTGAACGGGGAGATGTTGATCCTGAATCGGGAGATAATTCTGGCCGGACGCTACTTTCCCACGCGGCCGAATGCGAGAGTGAAGCGATAGTCAAGCTGTTCCTGGAACGGGTAGAGCTTGATCCCGAATCGCGAGACAATTGTGGCCGAACACCGCTCTCCCATGCGGCCGAAGGCGGGAGTGCGGGGACACTGAAACTTCTTCTAGAACGTGGAGGTCTTGATCCCGAATCGCGAGACCATCGTGGCAGAACACCGCTCTCCTACGCGGCCGAATGTGGGAGTGAGACAATAGTCAAGATACTTTTGGATCGGGGAGAAGTTGATCCCGAATCGCGAGATGATGATGGAAAAACACCACTGTCCTACGCGGTCGAGTGCGGGAGTGAAGAGATACTCAAGCTGTTTCGGGAGCGGGGAGAAGTTGATCCCGAATCGCGAGACCATGGTGGCAGAACACCACCCACCTACGCAGCTGAATGAGAGTAAAGGGATACTCGAGCTGCTTCTTCTTCTCCTCCTTCTTATTATTATTATAACTTGGGCTTCGCTTTATAATTTCTAGAGTGGGGTTGATAACGTAATTCACCGCTTAGCGGCTCGCTACCGCTATGCGGCTCACCATGGCAACCACTGGAAAATCAAATGTATATTTTTTTTATCTCAATAAATAGTAGTGCTATCCTATTGAAAATTGTTTGGAAGGTACTTTTAAATATGGAGAATCAGAATCTGGAGTGTTTATTTAATAATAATAAAAAATGCCTCTTGTATACTCACTTTATGTTGAACTGTGTGAAATAGCTTCTT
>Ga0307507_10008391_pt1 | contig 14316 bp, 6 predicted proteins | sample 7_EM_MG_FD_207223 | JGI IMG/M metagenome (GOLD analysis project Ga0307507, IMG submission 207223) | Populus trichocarpa ectomycorrhiza microbial communities from riparian zone in the Pacific Northwest, United States - 7_EM | ecosystem: Host-associated > Plants > Roots > Unclassified | place... | reverse complement strand
GAGCAAAGGGGAAGGCCCGTGCTCAGGAATACTTGGTGTTCGCGCACGGGCCTTCCCCTTTGCTCGCCCTGACGGGTTAAGGGATAAAATACACAAGTTTCCTCTATATGCGGAGTAATCTGCGTGGGCTGAGCTAGGATCCGTATCAGACACTAAGCAATGAATAAATAATAATAAGTATATTAAAAGTATATAAATTATAATATTAGGCTATTTAGTTTATCTAATAGTAAGACTAAGATTTACTACTAGGAGAGAAGCTATCCCTTAATCCGCCAACGTTCACAAAGCAAGTGGTCCGTGCGGAACACCAAGATCAGAACAACGCGTATAGGCTTAATAAATTTAATCAATACAAACCATCAACTTTGCCTTCCAATTGTACTTCCAATGGCATAAACCTTGTTTAGCTGACTCAGTATAACGTTCAACTAAATCATGTTTCAAAAAAGGCCTCCCCCGGAGCCTTGGCCGTTGCCCGATTTTGAATCTCCCCACATTAGCTGTATATTCCTGAGCATGGCGATTTTAATGCATTGATTTGATTGATGAATCTTTATCGATAACGCGTGGACCAATTTTGGCAGGTTAAGGGATAGGTCCCTAAATATAACCCTAAACTCCTAAGAAATCCCTTTGCACTTTTTATACTTATTGTATATATTGTACGTTGTACAATCTGTATACCGCCTATAACACGTGTAACGTCAGGTGATTAGTCATATGGTTCCACCGAGTCCATCATGGCCCGTCCAACTGGTGTCCAGAGTCCTGACATTCTGGTTAACATTAGGTCCGTAACATAAAGCTTTATCTTCTTCTAAACATATTATATCGCCTTAGTAGAGCAATTGGCACATATACGTTTACTTTCACTGGCGGTGAAAATGGCCTTAATAAAGGCGTTCTACTAATCGCCCATATTTAGAGCCATACTAATAAGAGAGAGAAGCTTTGAAACACCACGATTTGGCACAGATATCACGACTTCTGAGAGGAAGGGGCGTTGAGAACAGCTTCAAATTCGAGGTGGGCAAGATCCTTGTGGCCTCTGCGGTCACTACACTCCTTCCTGCTAGCTCCACGTACTAATTTAGTGAAATTAGATGTGGTCGCGCGCACCAGGGGGAGGCTGTAGCGTCAATATTGAGTCATTTTCTGTTGCAGGCCCCCCTAATATAAACTAGGGAAGTTAACGAAGCCGATCGATGTAAGATCTTATCAAGATTACATGCGCTTATGTGTATAAAATAGCGGCCGCGCGGCATATTGTTTGTCTGCATTCCGCAGTTTTCGAAGCGTAGCCTCAAACTCCACAAAAAATAGGTAAATAAGTGCTCTGGTGAATTCAAGTCATGGCGACGACATTCATACATGATGGCATTTCATTAGTGAAGTCATCGCCATATACGACTTTCTTCCTTCTATGTGCACTGCTCTGTCTCTTCACACGCCTCAGCACTGGGTACCAAAAATCCAGAATCGAGCGACAAGTCTCGCTGCCCACCAAACCAATCCCGACACTGTCATACTGGCTTCCCTACCTAGGCCACGCGCTCGAATTCGGCTGGTCCTTCGATGATCTGCTTGCAAAAGCACGGTGCGTCGCTACGCCTCCTCACTCGCACCTCCCACCCTTTATCCGCGCTAATACTCGAGCAGCGACAACACCAAAGATGGAGTCTTCGGCCTGCACATGATGGGCAACAAGCACTACATCGTGCTCATGCCATCGCTCGTGAAGCAGTTCTTCGTGCAGCGCCCGTCCGTGATATCAAGCGACAGTTTCCTGCACTGGATCTACGACAAGTATTTCGGAGACAGTGGCGCATCAAAGAGGATGCCTGAGCACGATTTCCACAAGGTCCACGGCTCCCAGGGTATGTTCATGCGCGAGCCATTCCTGTCCACCGCCACAGCGACCACGCGGTCCCTTGTCGAGGAGCGGGCGACGAGCCTGATCCGCCTGTCCTCGGACGCCGAGAAGCAGAGTGTTTGGGAGCGGTCCGCGAATGTCGCGCTGGTGGGCGAGAAAAGCGCGGAAGCTGACCTGTATCCGCTCATCATGGACTTTGTTGCCAGCAGCGCGGGTGTAGCCCTTATGGGCCACGCCTTTGTGGAGAACAACCCCGGCATCCTCGAGGATCTGTGGGCTTTTGACAGCAGCTTTAGCGCACTGCTGACGGGCTTGCCAAGCCTGATGCCGAAGATGGCTAGGGCGAGAGCGGCGCGCACTCGCCTGCAGGCTGCTGTCAAAGAATGGAATGATGCGGTTACGGCAATGTTGGAAGAGAGAGATCTTGGACCTAAATGGGACGACCTGTCAGATGTGCCTGAAGCGATGAGATTGCGTGTTAAAGCGCTGCGGGACACTAACTCGGAGGATATTTTTGCGTCCGTGTCGACTCTCGCGACCTATTGGGGCTTGATGGTTAATGCAAATAAAATCACGTTTTGGATGCTGCTGCACATAATCTCGGACCCTGAGCTTCTTGAGAATGTCAGGAAAGAGATCGGGCCGTATGCGCGGCGTGGAGTTGATGGTGAGCAGAGTAGGCTGGCATTGGATGTTGATGGCTTGATACAGAAATGTCCGCTACTAAAAGCGACGTTCTTTGAGACAATGCGACTCTACACGGCTGGCACTTCGTACAAGAACGTCTGCCAAGACTTAACACTTGCCGAAAGTCCAGAGGATGCTGAGACGCTTGGGAAGCCAAAGCCACAGACATATCATGTCAAGGCCGGAACTTTCCTCGTTATGTAAGTTGTGCCCCTGCAGCTCGACTATTGCGGTCCGTACTGACATGAAGAACAGTCCGCACGGCACAATGCAGATGGATCCTCGTTTGTGGTCAAATCCAGAGAATTTCGATCCGAGTCGCTTTCTTGTTCCAGATGGCGAGAATGAGACGCAGATGCGTGCTGATCCGCGTCATCTAAATGCTTTTGGCGGCGGCCAATCAATATGCAAGGGCAGGCTCTTCGCAGAGAGGGAGGTCCTGATATTCATCTCAGGCATATTAACCGTTTGGGAATTTAAACCTGCTCGTGGAAAAATGAAAATAGAGGCCCCGAAAAAATACTACCTCGGCACTGGGTCAGCGAGCCCGAAGAGTGCCATACGGGTTCAAGTGAGCAGGAGGGTTTCGTGAGTTCTGGCGTTTCGAGCAATTTTCCTGTGCTGCTGGTTTGATTTTATTGGAAAATGAGTTCTAGAATCAGCAATTTTAAAGAGGCCTTAATACCCGGTAATTTCATTGTGTAGTTGATTTGCCATGAGATGGTGTACTATGTGAAGAGAGCGCGCAAGATGAGGCAGGTTGACGTGGTCGTGACTGATTTCGTTAGTTCTGCGAAATGAGCTGTTAATGTGCCGTTACACAGACACTAAAAAAACTTATACTACTACGTCTAGGAAGGCCTTAATAATATCCCACTTTTATAGGATAGACTATACTTAACCTACACTCTAGAATTAAAAACCTAAATTATACAATTCTGACGAACCTTAGGAAGCTAACAATGGTACCTAAAGTAAGCTTATTTAAAAGACCTGCCTTTACCTAAGAGGAACATAAGATCTAGTTAGGATTAGAAATTGAAGACAATAATAATATTATAGATATATATAGGCAGATTTATGCCCTTGCAGCCAATTAGAAGGTTAATTATCTTTAAGCCTAAAGTATATAAGAGACTCTAAGGGAGATTCTAGAAAGCCTTACTGCCTTATAAAACAGCCTAGCCTCCCCTTTATAAAGCCTTAGCTAACCTATTTACTTAACTAAATATAATATACTAGAGAGTACGGACATAATAATAAAACAATTAAAGTCTGTTAAACTCCCTAACCCCCTACTATTATTAAATGGTATAGACCTAACCTTTAAGAACTAGAGAATTTAGGTATAAGGAAAGCTTTATATTAACTATAACCATTTTCTCTCTAAAGAAGCTAAAATACTCTACCTCTTTAGCCGAACTATTAGGGACGCTTAGTAATACCTCTAGGCTAAGTTTAAGGACAAGTTACCTATTTGGTTTATATCTGTTAATAAGATAATATAATATCTAGCTACTATCTATATTAACCTAAATAAAGTATGGGATACCTATTATAACTATAATTGCCTAATAATAAAATTAAACCAATCCTTTACTGAGTTCTAGACCCAATTCTTATACCTAGCAGGTAAAGGCTAGGTTTCCCCTAAGAACTACTATTTGGACCTATATAATAAGCTAACGGTCTAACTATAAGAGAAGATCGCGGTAGCCTTAGACAACCTACTAATCTACTAAAGACTTACAGCCTAATATTTATCGCTGGATTTAGAACTAAAACAAATTAATGCTTATACTAACTAACTAAAGAAGTCCTATAGTAACTAGAACCTATCCGCTACGCTAACCAGAGCTAGCGTTGGAAGATAAACTATAACCGCCCTTATATTAAAAGCTGTTATAACTACCTACCTATAAGCCTTATCCGAATTGCTATGTACTATACCTTTAGCTAATGCTTATTATAATACCCTAATTAACCCTATATTAGTTACGTGCTTTAATTGCGGAAAGGATAGTTACTTTACTACGTCTTGCCTAGAGCTAAAGGATATAGATAATATTAAGGAGATAGAGGAAGAAGAAGAAATATCTAATAAGTTGGGAAAAGAAGAACCCTAGGGAAAGACCCCCCCCTAGGGTATCCTATTAATCTTAAAGAGATTAATCTAAGTTAGCTAATAGGTGGAAAACACTTTATGGTTCTATATATAGTATCTTAAAATAGATATAGAGTTAATATAACTACTATTAGGAATACAGGCAAGTTGCCGTCACGTGTCGCCGCGGCACTAGCGTGGCGAGGAACCTTAAGCTCCTCACCCTTCCTCAAGCAGGAGGAAGAATAGAATAACAATTATTATACTATCTACGAACCGTAGCTACGTGATATTACCTTATGTTACTAACACTGATCAGTGGTTAACTTCACTGTTATACCATAGAATAGCTAGGTATTCCACCAAGAAGAGATAAGCCATTGTACCAGTGCTACTCGTGCTAGAGGAAGCTGTCTTTTAAGGTTAGAACTGGTCCTAAATCTTAAATAGGACTCTTCTACGAATCTAAGGATCTAAAGGCCAGAACTGGTCCTAAGCCTTTCCCAGATTATAGATTCTTACGTCTATTACGTAGAATAACACGCTTTACGAGTCTTCGCGATTTAAGGCTAGAACTGGTCTTAAGCCCTATAATTGCAAATATACGTCACAAACGCGTACTAAACAACGAACGCGTACTAAACGACAATCCCTATACTAATAACACTTCCCTCCCTCCGAAAACATGGCTACGCCTACCTTAAACGACTGGGAAGACTCCTTACTACTAGGGGTAGCTTTGTACGCGAAACTTATTAATAAAAATTGGGACAAATTTACCTTTGATATAATAACTTATACCACAAAATAAGTTAATAGCTTTCTCCTACACCATATTATATTCTACTAAAGTAGACACTACGCCGATTTATAGCTATGGGAATATTTCAGGGAGGATTTTTAAGACTTCCTCTATAGGAATAGGGTATACGTTGCTAAAAACAGTAACCCAATTACCAGTAATATCTAGGCCGTTATTATTAATATAGAGGAACTAGTATGGACGGAAGCTAAAATTATATGTTAACTATAGAAACCCAGAACTAACCCGTATTCTTTAGAAGGCAACTTTAATTTAAAATAAAACCCCTAGAACGCTACTATCCCACCTAGAGGTGCTCTCCTACCTGGAGGTGCTCTCCTACCTAGAGGTACTCTTCCTCCACCTCCGCCGCCTCTAGCTCCTCTACCCTAGCCAACCAGTAAGCCTCTACTACGAGAAGTCACAAACCTAATAAAGGTATATTTGGACAAGGAGAAGAAGTTTAAAGGAGAATTATATAATATGCTTAGAATAAAACTATAGGTCTTTTATAACTGCTATAGTAAGGTTAAAATCCAATGCCACTAGTTTTATTATGCTTTCTCGGTTATGTTAAAGGGACAGGCGGCGACATTTTATTATAACTATATTACGGGTAGAAACTATAGCTTTAATATAATACTTTAGCTTACTAGAGCCCACTTTAAGACTAATAAGAATCGCCAGCTTTATATATCTGAATAGTAGGAGACTATATTTTAAAGAGTTATCGCTTCTAACTTAATAAAGACTCGTTTAGAGTGCCTTTAACTACTCTTTAATAAACTCTAGAAAATCCAACGTGGTCTTACCAAAACTTACTAAAATAAGAACAGCCTAAGGGACTAGGTTATTTTAGTATGCTATAGCATTCCTAAGTGCAACTTAGCGCTATACAAACCTATAGATACGTTTAAAGGAGTATATGCTAAGCTACGCTCCGCCATAGGTACTACAATGCGAATATAAGAATCTTAATAGTTCTATACCAAAAACCCTACGCAACCAAGTATTCCCGACTAATATAATTACAACTGGACTGACCGTACATATGGTGGCCGTGGTAGGGAATACGGCAAAGGGTATAATTAACGTCGACTATAAGGTAATTATGGAGGTCCTTATAGAGGTTCATTTTAAAGTAATTGCTAGAAGAAGTGCTACGTTTATAAGAAGCTAAATTGCTGGTTAACTAGACACTCCCTTAATAAGCAAAAGGAGGTATATAATAAGTTCCATCAGAGTACAAGAAACATTGGAAATTGTAAGGTTACTGCGGCCTACTTCTAAAGCTTCCTAGTTTAATATAAAGGCGTAGAAGACCTTAAGGGTAAAGTTAATAAGACTAAACAGCTCCTTATAGATATGGAAATTAAGGACTACTCTCCTAACCAATACTTCACTGATTATAGTAAGGTAGATGGTATACAAACTGTTACTATTCTTAATAACCAATCTACGCTCCATTCTATCACGAAGTTAGATATCTTTAATGAGCTAAAGGAGAGCTCCGCGTTCTCCTTTAATAACAGATACTCGGCAAACGCCTTCTATAGTATTATGCTAGATACTAGAGCCGCAGAAGTATCTATAGTAGGAGAACCTTAAGTTCGAGCCCTTTAATAGCTTAATAGCTCTGTTTAGATTAACCATTTAACGGTAGGCCAATACATAATTTGTTTTAGTAAGGGTACTGCAACCTCTCTTAGTATAATTAGGGTCCAAACCCCCTTAGGGTATATTACCTTCCATATTATTCCTACAAACACTCCATTTCTATTTTGCATTAAAAATATAGATAAATTATTATTATTCATTGCTTAACGTCCGATTCGGATCCCTGTTAGGCCCACGCGGACTACTCCTTATATATATGTGGGGAGAAAACTCTATTTAAGAAAACCCCGTGATCCGTCTCCCTACCTTTTAGGGCTCGCTTGCGAGTCGCCTGCGAGTTACTAGTGGTGCTCTACTACCTTACTTTTTGACCTCCTTGGGAACTACTACTGCTGTAATAAACCTATGGACGCGCTAGTATTACACACTGTACTCTACTCCTGTAGAGTTATTAGGGGGCGCCTGTTACTCGCCCCTTTGCTTTCTATTACTATTTCCTTTACAACCCGGAACTGGTCTAGCATATTTTAGCCAATAAGCCACCGGGTAGCCGCCTTAAGGCCTTTCTGTGTTAAGAGTAGTGTATTATAGTTTTCTGTGCTAGCTGCTAAGAGCATTGCTTCTTAGCTGGTGTATAAGGGGCATAATAGTATTACGTGTTTTGGTATCTGTCTTGGCCAGCTATATTTGCACCTTAGGCTACCTACTAGGACACCCACCTAGTGAATCTAATCTTTTAGTCCTATTATTCCTGTCCTTAAGAGTATTGCTATTGTATTTTCTGCCTTTATTAGGCCCTCTTAGAGCCCTTAGGTATTTACCCCCTATAGCATTACCTATACTATAGCTTGGGTTCCCCTTACCTAAGTCTACCTCTATACCTTTAACTCCTATTTATCTCTCTAGCGTCGGTCCAACCAGTATTGTATTGCGGTAGATAGTTTTCTAGTACTCTTTTATACTCTACTTTGGCTCCTTTCTCTCCCTTACTGTTATCTTTACTAGCCTTTTACGCGTCTCCCTTTCTCCTCTATATAGGCCTGGGCCCTAGCGCCGCACTATTTTTCTTCTACTTTCTCCACCTGTTTTCCTAATATATCTTCCCTACTTTAGGGTTGTTGGTTCCTTCTCCTATAGGGCACCCTAAGGTCCCTCTATAGTTTGTTTAGGCGTGTCTTAATATACTTTATAACATTAGAGTTACGTTCCTTTTACACCCTTTATATTACATCGGCTTCAATATATAGTTATAGGGGGGGAATATTGGCTTCCTTCTTAAGCAGTGCTGTGGCCGTTCGCTTATACCCGCCTGTTATACTCCTAAGGCAGGCTATTTAGACCTTTTAGAGTAGTTTAAGGAGTGATTTAGGGGGGCCTTTTTTAGTTTCTTTAGTGGCCCAAATACTAGATCTATATGTCATGGTTGGCCGGACAACTGCTATATATAGTAGGCGTGACCTCTGGAAGCATAGACCCTATATAGAATTAACAATCCTGGACATGGCGATATACTATGCTTAGCCCTTACAGGCCGCTTGCGCCGCATATACGCTCTACTGGAGCTTGCTATCTACCCACACTCCTAATACCCTTAGGCCTTAAACCGGTTAACCCCTAAAGCCTTAGATATAGATTATATGCTAAAGATCTATAGATTGGTTACGTTTTTTTATAAAATAGATTAGCTGGTATTTCTTTAGTAAGAATTGGACTCTATATTATCTTACCCATTCTATATAGGTGTTATGGGCTTTCTCTAGTGTCCTGCAGTTCTCTGCAGCTATTAGCCTATATATAATTAGGTTTGTGTTATTAACGAAGCCTATCCCCTAAGTCGCCCCTTTCTTAAAGGTATTAAGCAGGTTGCTTATAAAGAAGAGGAAGAGTATAGGCAATAGAGGTAATCCTTATGGTATTCCTGTTACAACTGCGATAGGGGGGCTTTGGTATCCGCTAAAGACTAGTAATATTTCTTTCTAGCCTATAAATCCTTAAATAAACTAAATAATCTATTCTGGGAAGCCCTTTGCCCTAAGGATGTATAGGAGACGCTTATAGGGTATATTATTGTAGGCGCCGCTGATATCTAGGCTAAGCATTAATACTATAAAGTCCTTTCGCATAGCCCATGCAGTTTTAATGGTAGTAGCGAGTAGTGTAAGTGCTAATAGCGTTAAGCAATTCTTTCTTGCCCCCATTTAGCTTTGTGGTAGTAGGGCATATTCCTCTACCGTGTCTGCTATATAGTCCGCTATAACCTTTTCTAAGATCTTGCTTAGGGTGTTTTCTAAGGCAATAGGGCAGTAGCTTCCTGGGATTGAGTAGTCTGCTTTACCTTCTTTTCATAAGATAACCGTTGTTATGGATCTTCTAAGTCGCGGGTAGTAGCCTATTATAAAGTATGCTCTGGCTACGTCTGCAAGCTAAGGTGCTATAAGTGGTCCACAGGTCTTTAGGGCTTTATTTAGGATCCCATCTAGTCCTAGTGCTGTGTTGTTTAAGAGGCGGCTGATGGTTCTGGCCATTTCTTCAGTTGTTATGTCGCTGTCGACCCTTAGGCGAATATAGATAAATTAAGCGTTAGGCTTAATAACCTTAAGAATATACTTATTTAGGGAGATAATTAAGTGCCTATTATGCGTAAGTGGGGTTACCCCTAGTTGCTCCTTTATTAACTAGAAAAGAGTGTTGCTTAAAGCCACTTAACTAAGTTAGAATTACGCCAATTGCACTGTTGTTTTGGCCACCTATCTATTTACTAATTACTTAAGGTTCTTCAGCGAGCAGGCTATAAAGTTAAGGTTAAGGCAATTAAGCACCTTATAAAGTACTGCTATTACTGCTAAATAAACCAGAAGTCCCCTGGCCAATTTAAGTTCACCCTTAAAGATAACTATAACTTTAACTTCTGTATTATCGTTAACATTATATATCTTAGCGGCAAGCTAGTACTCTAAGTTATTAACTTCTTAACCTTCTTCTAAGCCGCACGTTTCTTAAAGGATATATTAGCTAGGAACGCATAGGATACCCTTTAATTATACTAGATTAATGTCTACCTAGGACCCCCTAATTAAATCGTCTATAATGTAGAAAAGAACTTCTTATCTATAAAGTTTTAATAATAGATAAAGGCAATGGTAATTAAGGTTAAAGAAGTCCCTATTAAGGTATATAATAGTATTAGAAAAGTGGAGCGATATTACACGCTATTACGCCGCGTATATAAGATCATCTTTTTAGAACTAGAGGATACTAGCAAAGAACTTACCTTGCAAATAGCTATTAAAGCCGTTAATAATTCCGCTGGCCTGGATGGACTTGTACCCATATTGCTAGTCTTTAGCGCCTACCCTTAAATAACTGATAATTCTCCACTATCTCCTTCCGTTGTGTAATAAGCTAAGGCTATTCGCAAGGCAATAAAGGAGGTGCGACGTCTCTACGCCACACGCCAGGTCAACAACGCACTAGGAATAAGAAATGGCCTAAATACCTTGACTACGCTTAATCTGCCACTCCAGTCTGAGGTACGCGTATAGCGTAAAAAGGGAGGGTAGTTAGGCCCACATTAACTTATTACAATTAATGGTTAAACTTATACTATTTAGATGCCTTATAGACCCACTTAATTCTAATTAACTGTTATTAAGCCTTACTACAAAGATAATAGTTCTAAGCCTTTGCAGGATGCCCTAGAGGAGAACTACGATTAATATACTTTAGAAGGCGACTACAATTTTAATATAATTATAGTAGAGGTTCTGCAACTATAACGCAGTAGAGGTCGCCTAAAGGGATCACAAAATCGCCAATATCTTATTAATTTTGAAGAGCAATTTGTTGCTACTATTAAGAATAAAGTCGAGTTATTAATAGCCTTTATAACAGCTAAGGAGAAGGCTGACTTTGAGCTCGCAAAATAGCTCTAAAAGGAAGGTTGTATTATAACCCCTAAAGCTCCTTTCCAAGCATCCGATAAGCAGGAGATCGATGGTCTTATTATAAGAGGAGTTTTTAAATTTAAGAAGTATAACCTTACTAAGTTTAATAGAGTTTATATTTTTAAGTTAAGAATAGTTAATAAGATTAAGGGCAAAGCTACTAACACCCTATTTAAGAAATTAAGGCTTGTCATCCAAGGTTACAATAATAATGGTAAGGAGGTGATTCTTACGCAATCTCCTACAATTTAATAAGCTAGTTAGCGAGTTATTATTGCACTAGCTCCCTCCTTAATAAAGAATAGAATAGCGGTTTATTTATAAAATATTACTTAGGCCTACACCCAATTAAAGACATACCTTTAGCGCTTGATATTAGCATACCTTCTAGAGCAAATTCGTCACCAATATCCCGAAGATACAATTATGGTTGTACTTAAGCCATTATATAGAATCACAGAGGTAGGAACCTATTGGTAGGCTACCTACAGTAAGCACTATAAAGAGAAGCTTTTAATAACTACTTTTATATTTAACCTATGCTTCCTAATTACAACCATAGGAACTCCATTTGGAATTATCAGCATATAAACTGATAATATAATTATTTTAGGAGACAACCAATTCTTAGCTCTTAAAGAAGATAAGTTAGTAAAGGTAAATCTTATAGCAAAGCTAAAGGAAAAGCTTAATTTAATAACACCATTACTCTTTAATAGATGCACCCTCTCCCTAAACAAGGATTCTATTGCTTTGCGCCAGAAGGGTTAAGGTAAGAAGATTAATGTTATTAACGCTAATTTTCTAAAGCAAGAATACGTAGAGTAACGCGCTTGTGGAGCCTATGTTGCTTCTATCTGTTAACCTAAGGCTTCCTTTAATCTCTCTGTTGCCGCTTAATACCAGAAACTAACTAAAGATGACGTTCTTGCCCTAAATAAGCGTCTTTCCTAGTAAATAAACCATCTTAATTGGGGACTACTTTATGTGCCTATTAATCTTCCCACCGCTAAGCTCTTTATATTTGTTGATAGGTTATTTATAAATAATAAAGATTTTAGCTCCTAGCTGGGATATAAGATTATTATTACGAACAAGTCTACCGGAGAAAATGACTTTATAATTTATAGCAATCTTATCTATTAGAGCTTAACTAAGAATAAGCGTATTACTTAAAGCGTTCTAGCGTTAGAGATATATAGAATATTTGGCGGAGTTAATATAGCAATCGCAATTAAAACTACCCTAAAGATAATTATAGATCGACTTGAACTTCCCGTTATCCCTATAATTGTGTATACCGACTTATATCCCCTCTATAAGTGTTTAGTTAAGCTTGGTACCATAAAGGAGAAGCGCCTTATAATCAATATTATGGCACTTTGGTAATCCTATAAATGGTAAGAACTCTTTAAGATTTAATAGATTAACAGTTAAGATAACTTAATAGACGCAATAACAAAGGCAAACCCAAATAAGGCTCTAGAAACGTTTGTTAACACGAATACTCTATATATATAAGTTAAAGGTTATGTTAAAAGGAAGTAGGAGTATAATATTCTGCAGACCCTAACTTAAACTAGCTAATTAGGATTTTCCATCCCTGGGATAGAAAATCGCTATTGGCTTACTTACTACTAGCGCTTTAGCGGCCCTCCTAACAAGATATCTACCTATAACTCTTAAGTAAGAAAGCACCACGTGCTAAAAGGCAAATTTTGGGACAGCGAGACTTATATTACAATAGCAATAGTAAGTAAGGAGGATTGATATTTATTACGCTAGTTAAGCGGTATATATATGTAGATAGCAACCGCAAAAGAAGAGTTGCTAGTGTTGGGAATATAGGTAAGTTGCCGTCACGCAAGGCAAGTTGCTGTCACGTAAGGTAAGTTGCCGTCACGTGTTGCCGCGGCACTAGTGTGGCGAGGAGCCTTAAGCTCCTCACCCTTCCTTAAGCAGGAGGAAGAATAGAACAATAATCATCATACTATCTACGAACCGTAGCTATATAATATCACCTTGTGTTACCAACAACTACCCTTATTAACACTAGAGTAAATAGCTTTGCCTTTATAAACACTGCTTATATAAATAATGTTGCTAAGTGTTATGGACGCTTTAAGTACAATGTTATAACTACTTAGAGAAGAGTTGGAAGAAGCTAGTTGGTTAATAAAGGCACGGTCTAGGATGGATCCGGTAGAACTATATAATAAGGAATAGTAACCAAGGTCATATAATATAATCTATATAATCTATATAATCTATATAATCTATAAGATCCGCAATAAAGCAAATAGAGTAGACAGAGCGGATAGAGTAAGGACTTTCTTAGGAGTTAGGATGTGTATTTAAAGGACCACAGTCCCTACCTAGATAGTTCCTTTCTTTATAGTAAATCTTAGAATATAATTGGAGTTAATCTATTAGGCAACCACTCCACTAGTTGTCATTTGTACTTATTATATTATTAACTTTATTTATATATCTACACACCTAACCTATTAATAAGTCCACTGTAGTATCTCCTATAAGGCTTCTATTATATATTTACTACCTGGTTATGGTATTAACAAGTTAAACAATATACTACTAAAAGTACTAGTTATAACGCCATCTACGGCAGCTATGACCTTAGGGTCTAGAAGAGACACTAGTATAAGGGACACGGATTTGCAGCTAGTCATAGTAGGTTAGTTATAAGAAATAGTTAATTAATTAACAGACAATAATTAAATACTTAAAGAAAGAATTAATGGAATTGGAGCAGCTAAGGTTAAGCTACCCTTAATTAAACGGTTCTTAGGAGAGAAGTTAAAACTTAAAGGGTTTCTTATGTAAATGTACTTTAAGGTTATATAGGAGGGAGCAAGGCTAGCTATATTAGTGGACTAAGTGGTATATATAGGATTGTTCTTAACTGGAAGAGCACTTAAGTAGTTTAAACCTTACCTTACCAAAATCTAGATAAACGGAATAATAACTACTAACTAAGAAGTACGGTTTCTATTTACTAGTTGGAACGGGTTTATAAAGAGACTAATATAGATATTTGGAGACCTAGAAGTAACTACCATAGCAGAAAGAAAACTTTAGAGTTTAGTATAGCGCAGTTTAGCAATTAAGTAACGTATTTCACGGGTGAGCTGGTTAAACGGGTGAGCTAATCACTTCAAAAACACACCAAAAAATGGAAAAATCATACTTTAATATCTTAACAACCACTTAATAATAAATTTTAATAATTTAAATTTAGACTTTTATATATGCTCTACAGCCTCTA
>Ga0307507_10008390_pt1 | contig 14316 bp, 6 predicted proteins | sample 7_EM_MG_FD_207223 | JGI IMG/M metagenome (GOLD analysis project Ga0307507, IMG submission 207223) | Populus trichocarpa ectomycorrhiza microbial communities from riparian zone in the Pacific Northwest, United States - 7_EM | ecosystem: Host-associated > Plants > Roots > Unclassified | place... | reverse complement strand
TTGTCAACAAGAGGTCTTTGAAAAAGTTATTGTCTAAACGGGTTGGATGAAAGGCATGAAGCGACTCTGAAGATAAAAAGTTTGTTAATGATATGGATGAGAGGGAAGGGCGATCAAGTAGGGCTACACCCATAAACTTGTCCAAATACTCCTCTGCATCTTCTTCTTCAGAATCCTCGGGGGTACGTCTTTGTTGAGAAAGCCCATCAACGCCCGCATGAGATTGCGCCGGGACATGATTCATTACATAGTCAAAAAGAGCGATATATGATATCCAACGTGTCATGGGTGCGTTTGGAAGATCTGGTTGCTTTACCATCTCGATCAAAAACTTCGCGTCGACGTCGATACGGAAGTGAATTCCCCAAATCCTATGCCAGAGATCCTTGACTGCGCGAAACACACCGTAAAGTTCCAACTTTGCCTGTGAATAGCGGGATTCAGTGTCGTTAAAGGTACAAGACCCAAATATCACCGGGTGCTTGTCTTTCTCAACCATCTGGTATAAAATCCAACCAGACCCGTTTTGACAAGAGTCGACAGCGACGATGACCAAACTGTTCTCCGAAATCCGAGGTAATGAATCTTGATGTGAGAAAAGTTTTGCAACTTCGTAATCCAATTTGATGAGCATGGGAGCGGTCGAAACGAGACGCTTGAGCTCATTTTGGACTGCTTCTGCTTCCTTTGAAAAGAAGAACTCCCGCTGCACTGCTATTTTCGTGAGAAGCGTCAGCGGTTTTGCAATAAGAGAAAAACCACGTATCCATTTTCTTCCTACACCAGCTGTACCGAGGAAAGAGCGAACGTCGGTAACACTTGTCAATGTCCCCCAGTTCAAGATTTTCGTTACCAAACCGTGCTCAAGGTGCCATCCTTCCTTTGAAACAATAGTCCCTACGATGTGTAATCGTGGGGTCGCAAGAACTAGCTTCTTTCCCGACGCGGTGACACCTGCTTTAATAAAACACATCAGAAATCTGTCAAGGACGGTGGCATACTTGTAAACAAAACGTCTGATGCCAGGGGCGACCTCGGCGTCATCATAAGTTGATGTGGGACCTTTCAAACCGACGTTGTCAACAAACACGTTCCCATTTTTGGGGATTTCGTCCTGTAAAGTATGAGTTGTACATCGCTGAAACTCTGGTAGGGAGTTCGTTGCGCCCTGGGGTAGGACACATGAACGAAGTGGCCCTATCAGACAGCTAAAAGTAGTCAGAGGCCTGGAAGCAACACCTAGTCTTCTTCCGTCGTAACCAGAAAACAAGTCCGCTAGGCCATAGATAACGTGCCCAATGAAGCTTTCTGCAAAATCATCAGTCCGAGGAGGTAATCCAGCATCACGTACCGTAACTTGATTTAATTCCTGAACGTCCACCACAATACGGATACCTCCTTTCGGTTTACTAACTGGAAAAATCCGCGAGCGGTAGGACGCCATTGAATACTCATACTTCCCTGCTTCTTTTTGTTCGAGGAGCATTTGGCGGACCGTATCTTCAATCGACTTGGGTATGCGTATGGGGCTTTGAACCCATGGGACGTGTTCGATTACAGGTATTTTGTAGTCTGGGAAGAATTCGTCGGAGAACGTTCCCCGCTCCGAGTCTTCAAAAGCCAAGGCTTTCTGTCGTTCTTGTAAAATAAAAACCAAGAGATCTAGTTCTCGGGGTCAAAGGAATCCTTTCGGCACGCTTGATAAAATCTTCTCTAGACAGTTGAGTGTCAGGCGTTGTGTTGGGACAAAGTCCTGGACCGCCAGAGGATCTAAGGGAAGTGGAGGTAGTGAGGGTATTATAACAGGACGAAACACTTGCCCTGAGGGATCTGGCATATAACTTGGAATGGGGCGGACCTTTCGATCTACTGTCTTGTATTTGGTTCTTGTTTGAAGAGGATTGGATTCGTAAGTGAGAGCACGCTTGGTCCAAGGTGTAAAAAGCGGCCGCGAGGTTCTAGGAGAACAATGAGCAATATTCTGCAAAATGAAATCATAAGAGTCTGGTGGTTCTAAGTCAGAAATGAAGGAAGGAGAGTCAAAACCGTAAGTCCCCATCATTGCATGAAGTGCGCGCCCAAGGGTTGGAACGGGCACGTCCTGGTCAAGTCCAGGCTTGGGATACGCGCCCGTCTTCATTTTTCCACATCGATGTCTTCAACCTCTTCAATCCTAGGTTCGTGATCCAAATTAAGAGAAGCTGTGTTACGAGGAGCGCCTGGAGTGCAAAGAGGAATTAGGATAGACGGGCCTTGTTTACTGCAATCAAATTTGTCTCCATCTCCGTCTTGCCAAATCCTCATATTCATCGCTCCTTGACGCGTATACTGAATCGAGGCAGAATACCACTGGAGCCAAGGTTGTCCTAGTATGATCTCTTGTTTGCCGGTTCCTTCTCTGCTAACAAAGACGTGATGATCGAATTGCCTTCCTGAAATTTTGATTTCCGCATCACGGACACAACCGCCAAGGGGTACAGGTTGTCCGTTTATCCCTTTAAGGGACCAGCGAGTTCCGTCAAGGTCAATCGCGAGACTCATCCTATCATAAAATTCTTTAGCCATCAAATTCAACTCGGAACCTGTATCAATCATGAAAATGACATCCTTCCCGGCGAATTTTCCCTTAAAGCGTCCGGTTATCATCGCGAAAAGTGGTTGTGGAGTTGGGTGGATCTTGACTGCCAATGCATATCGTATCAAGATGTCCTCCTTAGTTTCCGTCGACTCATCAAACTCTAGACCGACACGCGACTCAATAAAACCTGAATTAGTAGAGGATTCAGCAGCCGGAAGAGAACGATAAAACTCCTCATCGTCTGATTCATATCCTCCAGCTAAGTAGGATGTAGAGGCGTCTTCTTCTGCCCACTCCATCTCTTTGAGCACCTCTACAATATTCGCTACAACTGGTTTGGACGTATATTCTCGACGCGTCTTCATCATATTGCTAACTGACTTTTGCAGGAATGCCGAAATCGCCAGTAGCTCTCTGAGTTCAAGCTGAACAATTGTCTTGTTTACCTTTTCCCGTATGATCTTGTCCAGGTCGTGCATCTCCTGAATGTCAGACGTAAAATGGTAAGCTGGAGCTGACTTAGCTTTGGCGGTTGTGTCTTTCATCTCGACGTCTTTAGTTTTTGGAGGCGTCGTGCGACGATTTTTAAAAGCGTCTTCTGTATTAATCGCAGGAGGCCTTAAGTTAAAAGCCTGGGGAGTTGACTGAACTGCCGGGGGTCGTAAATTAAAGGCTTGAGGCGTTGACTGGACAGGAGCATTTGCCGGCCTAAGGTTACTGAGTGTAGGAGCAGGAGGATCTTTCGGTTTAGGAACAGACTTAGCTTCTGTAGGTCTTTTCTCAGGACGTTTGATAGGGTCAAAGCGAGTTTCTTTGTCTTTTTGGGAACGAGTGACGGCTAGAGCTGAAGAAGGAGGTGCCCGCCATTCGGGTACAACCGAGGAGGGCGAAGCATTAAACATGTCTGAAGAAAGAACTTCTTCACCGTCAAATAGCAGACCTGCATAGTTGGCCATATGGGGAGGCAGGTCTCTTGAAACCTCCCAGGCCTTACCTTTTAAATGGCTCGAAGCGGCGTGCTGTTCTCGTAAGACCTTAGCGACTCCTCCTTCACTTCCGAAGGCTCGAGGGAGTTCAGACCTGTCTGCGCGCGCTAATCTACCAACGGGGGTGTAAGCCACAAGTCCTTCATTGATACACACCTTGACCTCTGGACAATACTGAAGTCCGAGCCGATGGTCCATCGAATCGCAAAAGAAACATCTCGCTTCCCTGCTAGACTGAGTAGAATTGTGGTTAGAGTTCGAAGATTTGTTGACGGAGCGTAAAATCTCAGCGTGAGCAAGCCTCAATTCCTCCATCTGTTTTGCGAGTTGATCCATTGGACTAATACCGACAGGTTCAACTATCAGCGCTGCAGGAACCGTCTTCTCGAACGTCACCTTTTTCTTCAGTTTCTTCTTCTTCTTCGATAGGACAACCTTGTCGATGTCTTCTTCTGAATCGCTCGAACTCGAGTCTGAATCCGATTCTAGACCCAAACTGACAAAAGCAGATTTTGCGTCCAAATCCTCCTCGTCGAACTTGGCTCTCAGAAGACCTAGGAGCATAGTCATGGTAGGTGGAGAAGACGTTTTAAGGTTGACTGCTGGTATACATTTCTTTATACGCATACGCAAAGATGTTGGTATTCCCCTATAAAAACAAAGATTTACGTCGTTAGCAAGCATCTTAAGGGGTGTCAAATCTGACGATAAGGCTGTAAAATCTCGGTAATACTTATCCACATCCTTTTGAGAAGTAATACTTCCCGATTCCCCGTGTTTAGAACACCAATGGCGCAAATGATCAGGGGAATTGGGAGGAATAGAGTCATTCGACCCATAAAGGTCGGTCAAGTGAACTCTCGTCGCAACCCAATCATCTCCTGACAGATGCGGCGACGCTCCAATGACCATCCGGACTTTAGCATGACAGTACCTAAGAACATAGCCAGGAAGAAGAGAATGAGGAACTCTCGCGCTATCAGCGTGCTGTTCAAGCGCATCTAAAAAATCGGAAACATGTTTTCCCTTAAATTTGGGAGCACCGGGCGTGCCAGGAGTAGGCATGGGAACGCCTAAGGTAGCGTTAAGGCTCGTATCAGAAGAAGACGAATTCATGGAGTCAGCGGAAGTGAGGGGAAGAATAGGATCAGGACTCATGAGAGATTGTAGGGAGAAAATTTAAAAATGAAGAACGAATTTCTGAAGGAAAACTTAGCGTATATGCAGTCGAATCGAAGAGAGAACCACGTCGGGCTTCTCCTAGCAGAGAGTGGATGAAATTTTTCAAAGGGTGGTGGGGCGTTGGTCGTGCTCAAAGCGAAAAAGGCAGATATATGCGGCTAGAAGCCTAATAATTAGCCCAAATGAAAAAGTTAAAGCATACCAAACTAATTCTCGACAACGGTCGAGGTTACAGAATGGAAAACCAGAACCCCTGTCTCGGTCACCACTGTGGAAGAACGAAAGTTCGAGGATGGGATTGGATCACTGGTCGTCTGCCACAGAATATAGAACAAACGATAGAGCAGTAAAGGAACAAGGGAGATAGGGCGCGAGCGCTCGAGAGTAGAATACTCAGCGACTTTAAACCTTGAAACCTTAACTCGATGGCGTGGGTACTTGAAATACTTTGTGCGTATGAACTTGAGGAATGCCGCGCCTTGGTGCGTGACGACTTAAGAGAGAGACAAGGGGCGAGAAGGGAACATATTAGACTTTTTGAGGTCTTCGAGAGGGATGAAAGTAAAAGGGAGGGGAAAGAAGATGCTCCATTCGATAGGTGGGAGGTCACCTTATATACACATAAAGAATCACAAGGCAACTGCACGTACTCGCGTGCTGCCTGTCCAAGAATCAATCTAAAATAAGAAAGAAAGAACTACGAGAACACGTCAACATGAAAAAGGAAAAATGCAAACAAAAATAACTATGACGCCTTTTGTCAGATCCCTCTGCCAAAACCTTGAGCTGGGGATTGCTCGGGGAACCGTACGATGCTGGTAGGTCTATTTGTGTGCGCGCTGCCGCCCTCAGTGCGGACGTCCCAGTCATCGATGGCTCGACCCTACCGTCCAGCTCTTGATCAGGGCTTTGGTCTCGTAGAAAAGCGTTGTAAGTAATAAACAGTAAAAAAATAAAAAAAATGAAAATAAAGACTATGCGTACGAAATAGAAACTTGCAAGCCACGCCCTTCAAGCAACTCCAAGAGAAGATGATCGAACAGGTTACGGGCGATGACGTCGCCTGAAGAAGGTATGCATTGTAAGAAGTCGGAACGCGCTATTTCAGACGCTCATTGACGCTTGCTAAAATCTAAAAAAAAGAAAAAGAATCATAAAAATCAAAGTGCAAATAAAATTAAAAATAACGGGGAGTGCCATGAATGGGACATCTGGCACTTCCACAATTAGGGAGAAAATTAAAACGATGCCCCCATCGTTTCGGGTAGGGGTCAAGAAAGTGAAAAATAAAATAAAACAAAGAAACTTAGCGGAGGGGGAGAGCGGCTAGAGCCCAAGCTTCAAGGTCACGAATGTTTGAATCCTTGAGAAGATTTTCATGAATATGATTGTTAGCGACGCTCAATGAAGCGGTATAACGAGTATATTGGACGGCGTTGCAATCCATGGGGTCGAGCTCTGAAATAGTGGGGTAGTAGCGATTGTGAAGGTTATGCGAAGTAAAAGCGAATGGGGTGACGGTAGGCATATGAACAAGCGTTCAGTTACAAGGAAGGGAAAAGCTCCCGGGCTTGATAGAAACTTGGAAAGGTGGTGTGATCACGAGATCTTGATTAAGAGTTCCTATAAACGTAGAAGCGTGCGGAGACGATGAAGACGAAGCCGCGACGTGAAGAGAATACTCAGTGGCTTGAACAGTATGAATGGTTTGATGTTCTTCCCGGTAATAAAATACCTTCAAACGATTTGCTGCTATGGAACCTCGCATGACAGTCCCATCTAATTCCCTAAGTTGATACGTTGTGTCATGTAGCTGACGATGGACAATATAAGGACCGGTCCATCGTAATGCGCCTTTATTTCCCATCTGTGAATCAAGCCAAGTCTCGTGCAAAAGAACCCAGGTCCCAATAATAAAAGAACCAGAAGAAAGGTAATGTTCGTGCTTACGATTAAAGTCGTCAACAGCCCGTTGACGAACACGCTTTTGCTGTTCTAATGCGAGGACCAACTTCTTGTCACGTCGAAGGATTTGCTGCATAGGTAGCACCAAAAGATCTTCAGTCGAAGCGACACTATGCCAATCCAATGTATCCCAGGTCCTATCCACGAAATCAAAGGCAAAGAAAGGTCGTCGACCGTAGAGAAGAAAGTATGGGGGATACCCCGTTACCCGTGAAGTCGAACAGCGCATGGCCCAAAGACTGGCGTGTAAATACAGAGGCCAACGTTGTGTGTCCTTTCCACATGCTCGAAAGATAGAGTTGACTAGCGTTTGATGCGAACGTTCTGCGTGACCATTGCCTTCTGGGTGATATGGGGATGAGACGATGGCGACGACTCCGTACTGCTTGAAAAGAATTTCAACTGCACCTTTAAATTCCGAGCCACCGTCAACCAAACAAAGAAACACTCCTCCGAATCGACAGTAGATTTCTTCACATAAGAACTTCGCCCAAGCTTCAGAACTGGCGCGCCTAGCTGCACGTGCTTCCACCCAAGAAATAGATGGGTCAGTCGCTTGTAACAAAAATTTCATACCACCTATGCCATCTGGCATATGAATTGTGTCCAGGTCGAATCGTCGAAGAATCCCCAAGCTCCAAGTTGGACTGAATGCGACAATAGGACGAGTCTTCGAGCGAAGTTGACAGATATTGCAAGAGCGAATGAAGTAGGCGATCTTGTCGTACATGTTGGGCCAGAAAAAGCGTTCGGATAGAGTCTTGTAAGTCGCATCACGACCTCTATGTCCAACGTCGTTGTGAGCTTCGGCTATGAGGGCTAAACGGCGGTCAGTGTCAATGACTACTAAACGAGGAATTTTCCCATTAGTTTCAATTTTCCAAAGGCGGTCTCCATCGTGAAGGAAGAAATTCTTAGTTCTTCTGATAAAAGATTTGTGTTCGACTTGATCTTGACAACGCTCGGGCAACACATCAGTTTTTAGGTATTTGATGATTTCTTGCCACATTTCTGGTGAGTCTCGATCCTTGACGCTGAAGGAGTGTGTAGCGCATGTGACTTCGCCTCGAGGAGGTACGTCTTCATAATTCAATCTGTTGTCCGTCCTGAGCGTTGCGTTGGGGATTCCTGGGAGAGAAGACTGGTCAGTTACCGTAGGCTGAGGCGCACCTAATCTCAAGGTAGACATGTAAGCTCGACGGTATTCAGAAAGTTCCATCGTAAAAATTTCGCCGCCTAGAGAGCACTTTGCCAAAACTGGGACGCAAACTTTCCGATGCTCGAACTCGAAGCCTGTATACGAAAAATCATCTGTAATGGAGAGAAGACAGTACTTAACAAGTGATTTGTCCTTGTAATCTTTCACCGAAGGATCATAATGCGCTTGTCGGATATTTTGAAGTTCGGCCGCTAAGGCAGGAGCCAGATCTACAATGATAGGAACAGAAAGATCGTCAGCTATAGATGTTGTGTGAAAAGAAGCGTAAGGGGTGCTGGGAGTTCGTCGCATTGTCAACAAGAGGTCTTTGAAAAAGTTATTGTCTAAACGGGTTGGATGAAAGGCATGAAGCGACTCTGAAGATAAAAAGTTTGTTAATGATATGGATGAGAGGGAAGGGCGATCAAGTAGGGCTACGCCCATAAACTTGTCCAAATACTCCTCTGCATCTTCTTCTTCAGAATCCTCAGGGGTACGTCTTTGTCGAGAAAGCCCATCAATGCCCGCATGAGATTGCGCCGGGACATGATTCATTACATAGTCGAAAAGAGCGATATATGATATCCAACGTGTCATGGGCGCATTTGGAAGATCCGGTTGCTTTACCATCTCGATCAAAAACTTTGCGTCGACGTCAATACGGAAGTGAATTCCCCAAATCCTATGCCAGAGATCCTTGACTGTGCGAAACACACCGTAAAGTTCCAACTTTGCCTGTGAATAGCGGGATTCAGCATCGTTAAAGGTACAAGACCCAAATATCACCGGGTGCTTGTCTTTCTCAACCATCTGGTATAAAATCCAACCAGACCCGTTTTGACAAGAGTTGACAGCGACGATGACCAAACCGTTCTCCGAAATCCGAGGTAATGAATCTTGATGTGAGAAAAGTTTTGCAACTTCGTAATCCAATTTGACGAGCACGGGAGCGGTCAAAACGAGACGCTTGAGCTCATTTTGGGCTGCTTCTGCTTCCTTTGAAAAGAAGAACTCCCGCTGCACTGCTATTTTCATGAGAAGCATCAGCGGTTTTGCGATAAGAGAAAAACCACGTATCCATTTTCTTCCTACACCAGCTGTACCGAGGAAAGAGCGAACGTCGGTAACACTTGTCAATGGCCCCCAGTTCAAGATTTTCGTTACCAAACCGTGCTCAAGGTGCCATCCTTCCTTCGAAACAATAGTCCCTACGATGTGTAATCGTGGGGTCGCAAGAACTAGCTTCTTTCCCGACGCGGTGACACCTGCTTTAATAAAACACATCAGAAATCTGTCAAGGATGGTGGCATACTCGTAAACAAAACGTCTGATGCCAGGGGCGACCTCGGCATCATCATAAGTTGATGTGGGACCTTTCAAACCGACGTCGTCAACAAACACGTTCCCATTTTTGGGGATTTCGTCCTGTAAAGTATGAGTTGTACATCGCTGAAACTCCAGTAGGGAGTTCATTGCGCCCTGGGGTAGGACACATGAACGAAGCGGCCCTATCAGACAGCTAAAAGTAGTCAGAGGCCTGGAAGCAACACCTAGTCTTCTTCCGTCGTAACCAGAAAACAAGTCCGCTAGGCCATAGATAACGTGCCCAACGAAGCTTTCTGCAAAATCATCAGTCCGAGGAGGTAATCCAGCATCACGTACCGTAACTCAATTTAATTCCTGAACGTCTGCCACAATATGGATACCTCCTTTCGGTTTACTAACTGGAAAAATCCGCAAGCGGTAGGACACCGTTGAATACTCATACTTCCCTGCTTCTTTTTGTTCGAGGAGCATTTGGCGGACCGTATCTTCAATCGACTTGGGTATGCGTATGGGGCTTTGAACCCATGGGACGTGTTCGATTACAGGTATTTCATAGTCTGGGAAGAATTCGTTGGAGAACGTTCCCCGCTCCGAGTCTTCAAAAGCCAAGGCTTTCTGTCATTCTTGTAAAATAAAAACCAAGAGATCTAGTTCTCGGGGTCAAAGGAATCCTTTCGGCACGCTTGATAAAATCTTCTCTAGACGGTTGAGTGTCAGGCGTTGTGTCGGGACAAAGTCCTGGACCGCCGGAGGATCTAAGGGAAGTGGAGGTAGTGAGGGTATTATAACAGGACGAAACACTTGCCCTGAGGGATCTGGCATATAACTTGGAACGGGGCAGACCTTTCGATCTACTGTCTTGTATTTGGTTCTTGTTTGAAGAGGATTGGATTCGTAAGTGAGAGCATGCTTGGTCCAAGGCGTAAAAAGCGGCCGCGAGGTTCTAGGAGAACAATGAGCAATATTCTGCAAAATAAAATCATAAGAGTCTGGTGGTTCTAAGTCAGAAATGAAGGAAGGAGAGTCAAAACCGTAAGTCCCCATCATTGCATGAAGTGCGTGCCCAAGGGTTGGAACGGGCACGTCCTGGTCAAGTCCAGGCTTGGGATACGCGCCCGTCTTCATTTTTCCGCATCGATGTCTTCAACCTCTTCAATCCTAGGTTCGTGATCCAAATTAAGAGAAGCTGTGTTACGAGGAGCACCTGGAGTGCAAAGAGGAATTAGGATAGACGGGCCTTGTTTACTGCAATCAAATTTGTCTCCATCTCCGTCTTGCCAAATCCTCATATTCATCGCTCCTTGACGCGTATACTGAATCGAGGCGGAATACCACTGGAGCCAAGGTTGTCCTAGTATGATCTCTTGTTTGCCAGTTCCTTCTCTGCTAACAAAGATGTGATGATCGAATTGCCTTCCTGAAATTTTGATTTCCACATCACGGACACAACCGCCAAGGGGTACAGGTCGTCCGTTTATCCCTTTAAGGGACCAGCGAGTTCCGTCAAGGTCGATCGTGAGACTCGTCCTATCATAAAATTCTTTAGCCATCAAATTCAACTCGGAACCTGTATCAATCATGAAAATGACATCCTTCCCAGCGAATTTTCCCTTAAAGCGTCCGGTTATCATCGCGAAAAGTGGTTGTGGAGTTGGGTGGATCTTGACGGCCGACGCATATCGTATCAAGATGTCCTCCTTAGTTTCCGTCGACTCATCAAACTCTAGACCGACGTGTGACTCAATAAAACCTGAATTAGTAGAGGATTCAGCAGCCGGAAGAGAACGATAAAACTCCTCATCGTCTGATTCATATCCTCCAGCTAAGTAGGATGTAGAGGCGTCTTCTTCTGCCCACTCTGTCTCTTTGAGCACCTCTACAATATTCGCTACAACTGGTTTGGATGTATATTCTCGATGCGTCTTCGTCATATTGCTAACTGACTTTTGCAGGAATGCCAAAATCGCCAGTAGCTCTCCGAGTTCAAGCTGAACAATTGTCTTGTTTACCTTTTCCCGTACGATCTTGTCCAGGTCGTGCATCTCCTGAATGTCAGACGTAAAATGGTAAGCTGGAGCTGACTTAGCTTTGGCGGTTGTATCTTTCATCTCGACGTCTTTAGTTTTTGGAGGCGTCGTGCGACGATTTTTAAAAGCGTCTTCTGTATTAATCGCAGGAGGCCTTAAGTTAAAAGCCTGGGGAGTTGACTGAACTGCCAGGGGTCGTAAATTAAAGGCTTGAGGTGTTGACTGGACAGGAGCATTTGCCGGCTTAGCTTCTGTAGGTCTTTTCTCAGGACGTTTGATAGGGTCAAAGCGAGTTTCTTTGTCTTTTTGGGAACAAGTGACGGCTAGAGCTGAAGAAGGAGGTGCCCGCCATTCGGGTACAACCGAGGAGGGCGAAGCATTAAACATGTCCGAAGAAAGAACTTCTTCACCGTCAAATAGCAGACCTGCATAGTTGGCCATATGGGGAGGCAGGTCTCTTGAAACCTCCCGGGCCTTACCTTTTAAATGGCTCGAAGCGGCGTGCTGTTCTCGTAAGACCTTGGCGACTCCTCCTTCACTTCTGAAGGCTCGAGGGAGTTCAGACCCGTCTGCGCGCGCTAATCTACCAACGGGGGTGTAAGCCACAAGTCCTTCATTGATACACACCTTGACCTCCGGACAATACTGAAGTCCGAGCCGATGGTCCGTCGAATCGCAAAAGAAACATCTCACTTCCCTGCTAGACTGAGTAGAATTGTGGTTAGAGTTCAAAGATTTGTTGACAGAGCGTAAAATCTCAGCGTGAGCAAGCCTCAATTCCTCCATCTGTTTTGCGAGTTGATCCATTGGACTAATACCGACAGGTTCGACTATCGGCGCTGCAGGAACCATCTTCTCAAACGTCACCTTTTTCTTCAGTTTCTTCTTCTTCTTCGATAGGACAACCTTGTCGATGTCTTCTTCCGAATCACTCAAACTCGAGTCTGAATCCGATTCTAGACCCAAACTGACAAAAGCAGATTTTGCATCCAAATCCTCCTCGTCGAACTCGGCTCTCAGAAGACCTAGGAGCATAGTCATGGTAGGTGGAGAAGACATTTTAAGGTTGACTGCTGGTATATGTTTCTTTATACGCATACGCAAAGATGTTGGTATTCCCCTATAAAAACAAAGATTTACATCATTAGCAAGCATCTTAAGGGGCGTCAAATCTGACGATAAGGCTGTAAAATCTCGGTAATACTTATCCACATCCTTTTGAGAAGTAATACTTCCCGATTCCCCGTGTTTAGAACACCAATGGCGCAAACGATCGGGGGAATTGGGAGGAATAGAGTCATTCGACCCATAAAGGTCGGTCAAGTGAACTCTCGTCGCAACCCAATCATCTCCTGACAGATGCGGTGACGCTCCAATGACCATCCGGACTTTAGCATGACAGTACCTAAGAACATAGCCAGGAAGAAGAGAATGAGGAACTCTCGCGCTATCAGCGTGCTGTTCAAGCGCATCTAAAAAATCGAAACATGTTTTCCCTTAAATTTGGGAGCACCGGGCGTGCCAGGAGTAGGCATGGGAACGCCTAAGGTAGCGTTAAGGCTTGTATCAGAAGAAGACGAATTCATGGAGTCAGCGGAAGTGAGGGGAAGAATAGGATCAGGACTCATGAGAGATTGTAGGGAGAAAATTTAAAAATGAAGAACGAATTTCTGAAGGAAAACTTAGCGTATATGCAGTCGAATCGAAGAGAGAACCACGTCGGGCTTCTCCTAGCAGAGAGTGGATGAAATTTTTCAAAGGGTGGTGGGGCGTTGGTCGTGCTCAAAGCGAAAAAGGCAGATATATGCGGCTAGAAGCCTAATAATTAGCCCAAATGAAAAAGTTAAAGCATACCAAACTAATTCTCGACAACGGTCGAGGTTACAGAATGGAAAACCAGAACCCCTGTCTCGGTCACCACTGTGGAAGAACGAAAGTTCGAGGATGGGATTGGATCACTGGTCGTCTGCCACAGAATATAGAACAAACGATAGAGCAGTAAAGGAACAAGGGAGATAGGGCGCGAGCGCTCGAGAGTAGAATACTCAGCGACTTTAAACCTTGAAACCTTAACTCGATGGCGTGGGTACTTGAAATACTTTGTGCGTATGAACTTGAGGAATGCCGCGCCTTGGTGCGTGACGACTTAAGAGAGAGACAAGGGGCGAGAAGGGAACATATTAGACTTTTTGAGGTCTTCGAGAGGGATGAAAGTAAAAGGGAGGGGAAAGAAGATGCTCCATTCGATAGGTGGGAGGTCACCTTATATACACATAAAGAATCACAAGGCAACTGCACGTACTCGCGTGCTGCCTGTCCAAGAATCAATCTAAAATAAGAAAGAAAGAACTACGAGAACACGTCAACATGAAAAAGGAAAAATGCAAACAAAAATAACTATGACGCCTTTTGTCAGATCCCTCTGCCAAAACCTTGAGCTGGGGATTGCTTGGGGAACCGTACGATGCTGGTAGGTCTATTTGCATGCGTGCTGCTGCCCTCAGTGCGGACGTCCCAGTCATCGATGGCTCGACCCTACCGTCCAGCTCTCGATCAGGGCTTTGGTCTTGTAGAAAAGCGTTGTAAGTAATAAACAGTAAAAAAATAAAAAAAATGAAAATAAAGACTATGCGTACGAAATAGAAACTTGCAAGCCACGCCCTTCAAGCAACTCCAAGAGAAGACGATCGAACAGGTTACGGGCGATGACGTCGCCTGAAGAAGGTATGCATTGTAAGAAGTCGGAACGCACTATTTCAGACACTCATTGACGCTTGCTAAAATCTAAAAAAAAGAAAAAGAATCATAAAAATCAAAGTGCGAATAAAATTAAAAATAACGGGGAGTGCCATGAATGGGACATCTGGCACTTCCACAGCAGCTAATGAAAGTCGCAATGATATTACCCAGGTAGCTAATGAAAGTTGCAATGATATTACCCAGGTAGCTAATGAAAGTTGCAATGATATTGCCCATATAGCTAATGAAAGTTGCAATGATATCACCCAGGTATCTAATGAAAATCACAATCATATTGACCAGATAACTAATGAA
>Ga0307507_10008389_pt1 | contig 14318 bp, 15 predicted proteins | sample 7_EM_MG_FD_207223 | JGI IMG/M metagenome (GOLD analysis project Ga0307507, IMG submission 207223) | Populus trichocarpa ectomycorrhiza microbial communities from riparian zone in the Pacific Northwest, United States - 7_EM | ecosystem: Host-associated > Plants > Roots > Unclassified | place... | reverse complement strand
TTTGCGCCTTGATGATTGTTTGATTGATTGGCACTAGTTTAGGACATTATCTTTGATAGACAGAAAAAAAAAATGCAGGAGACTTACATCATTAAGTGGATTTTTTTTTTGGTTCTTGATCCCAATAGCTTAATAATTCTTATTTCTTGCTAAGCAACTATGTTGAGTTTGGATGTGCTATGTTCAGAGCCAGTAATTCACGAATCCTAATTGGTTGCTCTAATGTTAACTTAAGTTGTTATGGTATCACAATAACAACTGTGCAAGTGAAATTACATGCATTTGTGGATCTTTTAGATCTTGTTTATTGATTTTCTGCCTGATGGTAGCAAGAGTCTTTCTCAAGCATTCTGAAGAAATCAAGTGTCTGTAATAAGTATTAACAGTGATCAGAGTGGATTTATTGTGTACGACACCTTTTTTATCTTCTTGTTTAGTTAGGCTGTTATGCAGCTTATGCTTATTTGACTCATCTTTGTTTCCTTTTCTTCTGCATAACCTGCCATTAAGCCTTAATCATTTGGGCCTCATGGAATTCATTTCATTTCATTTCATTGTGTGTTGCAAACTTAAGAGATGCACACATGATAGCCACTTGCATTGTTCTCTGCAGATGCAGTGCTAGATGATTTTCTGGTTGCTGAAAACTCCCCATTCCAGTCAGACATGAATTCTCCCATTTTAACATCTGAGAGAGCCTCAACAATAACAAGTCCCCGATCAAACCATTATAATTTAAATTCTTTTGGAACAACTACCCCTGATGGTGGATCAGAGATCCCTTTATCTGGTGGTATCAGGTCTCAACCTTCTCTCTATCCCTCATGTCATGTCAGCCCCTTTCCTATATAAATTCATGGATTTATTTTCTTCTGTAGCAGCATGGACAAAAATTCTATGGAGAAATTAAGGGAGGCATCTGCTGCGGAAGCTGAGGCAGCTAATGCTGTCTGGCAAGCTGCTCAGGCAGCATCTTCCAATCCTGCAGAAGAAACATCTGTATCTGATGACAATTCACAAGTGGCAGAAGCAACTTCAGATGGAAGTGACAATGAGGCTGATGTTCGCCTTCATCCTAGAGCTGTATGCCCTTTTATATATGGTTTATAAGAGTGGTGCAGTTGTTCTTTGGTTGCCATGCTGCTAAATCACACTGTCTTGTTCTCATAGGTGGTGGTTGCTAAAGAGGCTGTGGGAAACCTGGGTGGGTTGGTAAGGCAATTGTCATTGGATCAATTCGAAAATGAAAGTAGAAGGATGCTTCCTATGAATAATGATGCATCTTATCCTGCCAGAAAGTTCACCAGAAAAAAGTCTCCTCAAGGCCTGCATAAGAAGGTAAGACTTGACAAATTTATGAGTATTGCTATCTCTTCATTAGCGCTACTTCATGTTGTTATCTTGCAGATTATTTCCATGTTGCTTAGGCCTCGAAACTGGAAAGCTCCTGCAAATAGGAGATTTTTCCTGGATTCTTATGAAGTTGGGGAACTTTGTTATGCTGCCGAACAAATATTTATGCAAGAGCCAACGGTTCTGCAATTGAAAGCCCCAATAAAAGTCTTTGGTGATCTTCATGGACAGTTTGGTGACTTAATGCGTCTATTTGATGAATATGGATTTCCATCGACAGCAGGAGACATTACGTAAGTATTACATTGTAGCTCTTATGCTTGTGAGGAACATGTTGAGTATGTTGTGGAGAGCTAATTGATAGTGGCATTTAATTTCATGCAATCTAAGAGATTGAGGAAACTAAAAACGAAACTGAACCATTTAAATTGATTGTGTCACTCATGGATGCTCTGTTGTGGGTTTACAGTATGGATTTTGGATTAGGCTTTTCTATTGGCTAGTTTGTTTTTTTCAATCATGATGGGTGAAGTGCCAAAAACTATGTTTTGTCCCTGTGGGGTGCAGTTGAGTATAATTCATGCTTCATGTTGAGGCAGGGAAGTGGGATCTGATGAAAGTGCAGCTGCAAAAGCTAAGTGCTTGAGTTGACAAAAAGTAATAAGGTCTCTCTGCTTGATAGGGATGGTTCCTTCATGTCCTACACAAACTGGCTAAACTAGTAGGGAGATGAGAGTTTGTTTCTTGGGAAGGGGGCTTGTGAAAGGGGCTAGAAAGATGTGATCACAGTAACAAAGATCCATATTCTTACATGGACTGACACTATGAATCTGATATGCTGAATTGTTGTTGGTTTTAGCCAAAGTAAATAGTTGAGTAAAGGTGTTGGTTAATAAATCATGTTCAAATACCCAAGTTACCGTTTTTCAACATTATTTTAAAGTTCCACACATTTTCAACTTGTATGTATGTTGTAAATGTACCTCAAGAAAGGCATTGTGAGTAGTAATCTACAACAATATAACTCGTCTTGTCTTCGAGAAGGCATTATCATTACCATTAGAAAAGCACTAAAATTCTTAAATGTTTTAGAAATTTTGTGTTTGAGATTGTGGTGTAAGGTGTTTTTTAAAATAGATTCTCTCTGGAAAATGCATCGAAATAAAAAAAATTTCATTGTTTTTTTTTTGACATTAGCATATTAAAACCATTGGAAAACACTAAAAAAAACATCAATTTAATATTTTTTTCATGCCAAACGCACTTTTAACAAAAAAAGTTTCAAACGCACTCCCAAACACCCAACTCATTTTTCTGTGGCCTCCACTGACTTTCTAAAGAAATCATGTCGTTTAATGTGTCATGCCCATTCTTGGAGTCATCGGCACATGATAAAAGCATGTGTGCAGGTTTGCTGTTTATGTCATAACTGAGCGAGCAATGTCCATAAGTAATTTGAACTCGTTATATGGTTCTATTTCCCTTCTCTTTCTTATCCTCATTTTTTGACATTCTTCTGCTTAAATAGTTATTGCTCTATACTCCTTCATTAGATATTTATGTCTATGACAAGCAGTGGTTGGTGGGCACTGTTTCCCAAAAGTTGGGTTGAAGATACAATACATGTCCTTTAGCGTTGCTTATATTAAGTTTTCATTTGGATAATGCTTAACGTGATAGAAGGCCTCCAGCTTATATGTCCAAAACAACAAATTGATAATTTTAGAACAGATTGTGTGATTTATCTCTGTAGTTGATTAACTATGCTGTCCAATTTTATGGTTCAGGTACATCGACTATTTGTTTCTGGGAGACTATGTTGATCGAGGGCAGCACAGTTTGGAGACCATAACATTGCTTCTTGCTCTTAAGGCAAAACTTGTGCTTTCAATGAACAATAGTTTCACATGAATTATATTTTAGCACTGTCCTTATATTGATGATGTGGTGCCTTTTATTATGATTTTGCAGATTGAGTATCCCGAGAATGTCCACCTGATACGTGGTAACCATGAAGCTGCTGATATAAATGCGCTCTTTGGTTTTCGTATTGAATGCATTGAAAGAATGGTATAGATAAACATGCTAAATATAGTTTTCCTGAAGGGCCAGTACATCTTTTGAAAATTCAAATGTTCAAATGTGATAATAGCATTTTACAGGGAGAGAGTGATGGAATATGGGCATGGACACGTTTCAATCAACTTTTCAACTGTCTTCCACTCGCTGCGCTTATTGAGAAGAAAATTATCTGTATGCATGGGGGCATAGGAAGATCCATTCATTCAGTGGAACAGATAGAGAAGCTGGAGAGGCCCATAACAATGGATGCTGGATCTATAATTCTAATGGATCTTCTATGGTATGCTTCACTCGATTTATTTTACTTGCAATCTACCATTGCTTATGTTAATTTGTGTTATGAAACTTCTCCATTCAGGTCGGATCCTACCGAAAATGATAGCATAGAGGGTTTGAGACCAAATGCTAGGGGTCCTGGTCTTGTCACTTTTGGGGTATGCATGTCATTGTTTACATCTGTTATGTTTGATGATCTTTAGTTATTGTGTTTGGTGTGGTTTATCACATGCAATATATCCCAAGTCATAGTGAATAGAAACAATTTTTTTTTTTGACTAAATTATAGATATCGCATCAACCTTTGTGGAAAGCAATTAGCCCCTCAAAACTTCTTATCTTGGTCCCCCGATCAATATTTATGTAGAGATTGAATTCCTATAGCAGCTTGCTTTAAATTCTCATACTGTAGTTAACGGCAGAAAAAAAAATAATACTCCTTTCTTTTATTTAGAAACGAGCCACCAAAATCTTACTTTCAAACTGGAAGAGAAACAATGTTCTTCGCCTACTACTATTAAATGTTGGATGTGAACTTTAAGAAAGTTTAGGACTTCATTGTTACTAACGCTTATTGGGAACCAAAAGAAAAATCAAAGGTGACAAGGTTAACTCGCCTTTGACGGAAAGTTCAGCAGTGTTGGCTTGTTTTAGCCTTAAAGGTGACACGTTCACCATGATCTTTATATTAATTTTGAAATACCAAGTGACTTACCACTATAAATTTATAGTCACTGGCAGTTTGCATTTCCACTCTTATGAGCTGCTACTATCTCACTTTTGCTGCTTCAGATGTCCAATGAATCTTTGCTAGCTTATGATGTCATCAGTTTTGTATACTTATCTCAGCATCGTATCTTTTTAATTTGATGCGCTTTCAAGTTGCATGTGTTATGAAGCTTTTGCTTGTTTTATCTTTTAATGTCATTGCAGCCTGATCGTGTATCCGACTTCTGTAAGAAAAATAAGTTACAGCTGATTATTAGGGCACATGAATGTGTCATGGATGGGTTTGAACGGTTTGCCCAAGGGCAATTGATTACTCTATTTTCTGCAACCAACTATTGTGGTAAGCTAAAGAGCTTGAATTTTCTCGTGCTAAAATCCAATTTGAATCCTAATGTGATGTATCAATCCAGGGACTGCAAACAATGCTGGAGCTATACTGGTAGTTGGCAGGGGTTTGGTTGTGGTTCCAAAATTAATTCATCCCTTGCCACCTCCCCTTCAGTCACCAGAGACGTCTCCGGAACGTGTCATTGATGATGCATGGATGCAGGTAAGATTTATAGCATTTTCAATGTTGGAAATACTGCTTGGTATCCACAAATCTGGAAAACCTATCCCCTAGCTGGCTTTTAATTGTTTTCTCTATGTTTCTGTTGTCGTTCAGGAGCTTAACATCCAAAGACCACCAACTCCAACACGTGGTCGCCCTCAACCTGACCTTGACAGAAACTCACTTGCGTACATATGATGCTACAAGACCCCCTTTGTTTGTAATCTGTGGAATTTCATTGCAGCACCTGTCTTTTCTTGCACGCTTGACTGTTTCGTTGGTCAATTTCATTCAGCATGTCTCCCACTTTGCACAAGTCTGGTGCTTGTGTTGTATTTTTAGATATACAAGTTGCAGAAGATATAAAAGTACAACTTGAGAATGATCCAAGGTTTAGCTCTTAACTAGTGAGTGTAAAACATGTACAATATAGCACGCAGAAAAGATGGTATTTGTATTTCTACTGTTGATAGATTATAGAGTGATCGACTTTTTTGTAAAATAGACAAGGAGGTATTTAATTTACAGTATATATTCATTTGATTTCTATCATTGGTGTGCTGAGGCGTGTAAAAATGACTTGGCCACGGTTGAAAATTATCGGTCGAAATGTGAGGTGGTCAGTTGCAGCATGAAAATGTCATTTGCTAGTTTTTCTTAATTTATCAATATTCACAACCCTGGTTCACTGCTAGCTGAGCATCAAGTCCACCAAATTAATTATGATAAGGGGGTGGTGGCATGGAACATTTGGCTCTCATTTCTTAAAATAAACATCTTCCACAGCCGTTGATGCATGGAAATACTTTACTTTTTTAAGGTTGTCATATTCGGAGTCTCCACAAGCACCATAGCGAATTTCCCTACCTTCTCTTTAGCCCCCGTGAATGGTGTTCCTGTTGCAAGAAAAGATGCCATTAGCTAATCGGCTCGAGTGCAATGCACTCTTGTGTCACAGCTGGAAACGAAAGAAGAAGAAAACAGATTTAAGGGGGAAGCGGGGTCGGTTTAAATCGATTGTAACCCAACGACTGCGTTTTGTGCAGTCTTTTTAAATGAGAACAAGTTAGAAAGAATGGCCAGGTGTGGAGTGTGACGCCGACAATAGAAAAGAAGTATAGTGTCTTTTTATTCCCTAATGATTGAAACACAAACGCATGAAAAATGAATGAAAGAAATTTCCAAGATTCTCTCGCGTTCTCCCTCTTTCTCTTCTCCTCTAACAAATTCTGAGAGTGTAACTACAGCTCTTCTCCTTCCCATCTATATTTCTCCTCCATTGTTATATCTTTAAGGCTCACCCTTTTAACTTGCAGCAAAGTGGTATTAGAGCTCACCATCTTTGGACTTCAGCAAGATGCCACCAGAGAGGTCCCAAGATGGGAGAGGCTCGATGATTCTTTGGAAGCTGCTAACCAAAGAGTCAATGGAATAGAGGTTTAACCGAATGCTCAATCTGATGACCTTGCTTAGCTTAAGGCCATGATGAAAGAGATGGCTACCCAACAAATCTCAATAAAACATACTCTGCAAACACTACTAGGAGAGACAAGTTCTTCCCAGAACATCCATGCTTCTCAATCTCTTGCAACAACCAACAGCCAGGGATGGATTGGTGAGGGATCACAATATTTCTACACGTTACGCAAGCCCAAAAGAGACTTCCTTACCTTTGAAGGTGAGGAGGTACATAAATGGTTGTATAAATACAACCAATATTTTGATATGGAAGTAATACCTGAATTTGACAAATTGAAATTAGCCTCATAATAAACCTAGAAGGACAAGACGTTACATGGGTTGAATACGTGGAATAGAGCAAGACAAGGACAAGAGGACAAGATGTTACCTTGCGTTGTAGGTTTGACAAGACAAAAGGATCTCTTAGAAGAGTTAACTGAACACAAGCAAGAAGGTGATTTAGAGGGTTATATAAAGACTTTGACATACTGTGGAATAGAGCTCAAATTTATGAGAAACAAGCCTTGATATTTTGTTGGGGGGTTTAGAAATTATGGTTAAGAACTTAGTGAAGATGTTTGAGCATAAATCTCTCAAACAAGCCTATAACCTAGCTAAGCTACATGACAATACACTCCCCTACCGAAAAACAACCTTATCTTACCCAAAATTCTAGACTTAGATGAGCCCTAACCAGCAGGCTTCAAAGTTTGTCTGCCTTGCATACACCAACAAACCAAACTCTAATCCCACCTTCAATACCTTTAAACCTCCCCAACTTGCCTTATTACCTATGCCTACAAGGCCACCAATCAACAACACTAATATTTACCCCACCCACATACCCACCATACCTATTAGAACCAAAAAGATGGATGGTAGGAGAGCCAAATGGTTATGCTTTTGGTGTGATGAGAAGTTTGTACCCGGGCATAAGTGCAAAAACAAGAAGTTATATTCATTGTGCATAATAAAAGATGATGAGGAAAACTTAGAAGAAGAGGAGACTATAGAAACAATGAATGTGGAAGTTCTTACCCCTCATTTATCACTGCATGCATTACAAGGCACTATGAGATGTCACACCATTAAGGTGTGGGGGAAGATAGACAAATGTCCTATATTCATTTTGATTGACTTGGGTAGTACCCACAACTTCCTCAACTCCAATCTTACCAGTAAACAAAGATGTATCTTGACTTCAATCAAGCCTATAGAAGTAGAAGCAATCAATGGAGGTACCATATCTTGTGTAGCCGTATGTAAGAACCTATAATGGAAAATGCAGGGTGTTCAATTTCAGGCTGATGTTTTTGTTATGAAATTGTAAAACTATGATGTGGTTTTAGGCATATAATGGTTGAAATTATTGGGAAATGTATTGTTCAATTATGAGGACAAGTGGATGTCCTTTTGGTGGCAGGGCAAAAAAGTGACATTGAAAAGAGACAATTCTAGGCTAGTTCAATCCATTAGGTTAGAGGAGTTAAATGGGCCGCTAACCAATGACACCTTGCTAGCAAAGGTAAAGCTTTGTAGTTTAAGAATGTTGGAGGATGTTGGCTAGATACTGTATTCTTAGGAGATGTCCTTTCCTTTCAAGGAAGAAAAAGGTTCACCCTTGTAGGCTTTGCTGGAAACTTATCAATATATTTTCAGTGATCTTAAAAGGTTACCCCCAGTCAGGAGGCATGATCACAGGATAACCTTGAAGGATGAAAGTCAAACTGTCAACTTGAGACCCTATAGATACTTTAGATTGTAGAAAGATACATTAGAGAAACTAGTGGTTGAAATGTTAGAGGTTGGAATTGTGTAACCTAGCAATAGTCTTTTCATCTCTCCAATTGTGCTAGTCAAGAAAAAGGATCAGACATGAAGGTTCTGTGTAGATTTTCAAGCTCTTAATAAGTTGACTATGAAAGATAAGTATCCTATTCGTATTATTGATGAACTGTTAGAATATTTAAAAGGGGCAATCATTTTTTCTAAGATTGATTTAAGGGTGAATACCATCAAATTTGAATGGTTTTAGAAGATGTCTTTAAAACAGCCTTTAGGACACACAATGGTTATTATGAATTCCTTGTCATGCCCTTTGGACTCTTTAATGCCCCTATAACTTTTCAGAGTTTAATGAATGACAATCTTAGAAATTTCTTGAGGAAATTCATTCTAGTTTTCTTTGATGATATACTAGTTTACACCAAGGACATGATTGAACATTTGCATCATCTATAGTGGTGTTTGAACTATTATGTGCTAATCAACTAGTTACAAGGAAAAGAAAGTCGCGCTCTCGTTGGATTGAATCATTTGTTGTTTCTAATATTTTTTCTTATGGTGTAGTTGAAATTACAAGTTTAAAAACAAACAAAGTGCTAAAGGTCAATGAACATCAATTGAAAACTTTTTATGAAAGTTGGACGACAGAGCTCACCATTTCGGTGGAGTTAGTTGAACCAATCTATGAAGCATGAGCATGCGATGTGTCGAGCCAATAACATAAAACAAAAGCGCTTTTTGGGAGGCAACCTTACAAAAAAAAAATCAAAATTGCTTTTTTTTTGCATTTTACCTTTTTTTTTTGCATTTTACCTTATATTTTTCATTCTCTTATATTCTTTTTTTTTATTTCAATATTGAGGACAATGTCGTGTTTAAAGTGTAGGGGTATTGGGAGAATTTTGATTTTCTTTGGTGTTTCTTATAAAAAAAAAGTCTAAGTTTTATCTTTTGAACTCCCATTGGTTTATAAGAATATGAGTATTATTTAAGAGAATTAGTTGAGATAAATGAAAATATAAATCAAATGGATGAGTATGCATGCAAGTTTTAATGTTTAATTAGTTTAGAGATTGACTTTGAAAATATCTTGTTTCAAAAATTATGTTTTTAGAATGCTCTACTTTCTTTGGTTTTATTCTTGTCTTTTCCTTTCTTTTACCTCACCTTAACCTTAGTCCTATTACAACAAAAAAGTAAGACCTTTTGATTCATGCACTGCTTGTAATATTTTAGTAATGGAGATGAGATTGAAGAGCAAGCTTATGGTACAACATATTCATTGATTGAATTTGAGAGATTTATACACATAAGCCCTAAACACGTGAGTGTTGGCGTGTATATCAATTAGAGGACCTATCACTTTGGCATGACATAGATTTCATTTAAATCCCAATGATTAGTTAAGTTTTGAAGTTTGCATGTAAATAAATTCATGGAAATTTATATTTTTATCCTTCTTGATTGTATTCTAGTTTATAATACATATATTCCTAGACATTGATAGGAGATTAAGAGATTAGTCATAGTTATTTTATTTATTTAATTTAAGTTTGATTTTGTCTCTTCTTTTTCGAGGACGAGCAAGAGCTAAGTGTGGGGGTATTTGATGCAACTATATTATTCAATAGTTTTACCCATATTTACCTAGTATTTTGTCTATGTTTTATATATAAAATACCTTGATATTCTTTGTTTTATGTTTTGAAGACACTTTTGAATGTAAAACTAAAAAAAGAAGTAAATTGGAGATAATTCATAGATTTGACCTTCGATCGATGTTTTGTGCAGAGTTTGAGCTCTAAAGGTCAAAATAAAATGATTCTAGTGGAATTAGAAAGCTAACATCCATAACTTTATATACATATATGGCAAGAAAAATAAAAAGAGAAAGAGCATTGAAATCACAACCTTTAAAGACAAATCTCGCATTCTTTCAATATTGATCTTCGACCTTTCCGACTTGAATATCTTGAGCTAGAGAAGTTCATTTGATGCAAACTCAATTTTGTTGGATTCCTGAATCGAAGACCTATCAGCATACCCAATTTCAGCAGAAAAAGAGCTCATATGAGAGAGATATGCGTTTTCTAAGATGACAAATGAAACCTGCCAGTAGACAGGTTTTGTGAAGAAACATGTCCATTTTACTTCCCAAAGTATCCAAACCTACATCTAAGTCTTTATTTAGACAATTTAGCTCCTCTAAGTCCAAAGTCAAAGCTTGAAGATTTTATGCAAGGCTATTTCTCCTTTTTAAGGAAAATAGTTATTGAAATACTTAAATGTAATTGTCTATTTAGGAAATGATGATTTTGTAGGAAAGGGGGATTATGGTTTCCTATCAAATAAAAAGAAAGAAAGGAAGGAAGAAAAGAAGCGGCAGCCAGAAAGAGAAGAAGGACTCTAACTCAAGGGTTTTTTGGGATTGACTGGTTACTAAAGGAAGTTGTTGAAAGGATATAGTGAAATTTGCATACCTTTTACTCAGTTATTGAAGGACTCATTCAAATAGACAAACACGGCTACTGTGGCATTCAATCAACTTAAACAAGCAATGTCTAAACCTCCTATGCTGGCACTGCCTAATTTTGACAAGCAATTTGTGGTGGAGACTGATGCTTCAGGGGTGGGTATAGGAGTCGTTTTAATGCACGAAAGGGATCCAATTGCTTTTATGAGCAAAGCCTTAGAGCTACGACAACTAGCTTTGTCTACATATGAAAGAGAGTTACTAACCATTATCTATGTTGTAACCAAATGGAAACATTACTTATGAGGAATGTGTTTCCTAATCAAAACATATTATTCTAGTCTCAAGTTTTTATTGGACTAAAAGAATACTCATGTTGCATAACATGTATAGTTAACTACACTATTGGGTTTTGATTGTGAAATTGAATACAGAAAGGGCAAAGACAACCTTGTTGCAGATGCTCTCTCCAGGATTTCCAGTAAAGAGTCGTGTGCCTTAACATTATCTTTAATTTCCACCAACATCATGGAGGAAATTAGAAAGACTTTGGAAACAAACCAGAACCTACAGTAGTTAATTGTGGAAATGAGCAAGAATGCAAACTCACATCCTAACTGCAAATGGATTAATGACACTCTCATTCGAAAAGGGAAAGTGGTAGTGGAACATGATCCAAGCTTGCAAACTAAGCTCATCAATCTCTACCATAACTCTGCAGCTGGGGGCATTCAGGAGCTACTGTTACTACAAAGAGGTTGGGGCAGGTGTTCTATTGGAAGAAGTTACAAAAGCTAGTAAGGCAGTATGTCCGAGAATGCTCAATTTGTCAATAAAACAAGGCTAAAAATGTTAAGTCCACTGGATTATTACAGCCCCTACCAGTGCCCACAGCTCCTTTTATTGACATTAACATGGATTTTATTGAAGGACTACCTAAGTCAAATGGGAAGGAAGTAATTTTTATAGTTGTGGATAGGTTTAACAAATATGCACACCTCATGACACTTACTCATCCCTATTCTGCCATTACAGTAGCTAAATCTTTAATGGAGAATGTCTATAAACTCCACGGAATACCAGCCACGATTGTGAGCGAAAGAGACAACATATTTCTCGATCAATTTTGGAAGGAATTGTTCAAGCAATAGGGGGTCAGCTTACAATATTCCATTACATATCATCCCCGGTCTGATGGCTAGACTGAGGTGGTCAACAAGTGTATAGGGGGTATCTAAGGTGTATGACAGGGACTGTACCAGAATTTATGGGGAAAGTGGTTGAGCTCATGCGAGTGGTGGTGCAACATCAATTATCACACTTCTACTAGGAAGACACCCTATGAGATACTTTATAGGGTTGTGCCTCCGATTCACATTCCTTATACACCTAAGGATTCACCAGTGGAGGATGTGGATCAATACTTAATTTAAAGGGAGGATATGCTTAAGTTAATCAAGAATAATCTATTGTATTCTCAAAACAGAATGGCCCAGCAAGTAAATACGAAAAGAAGTGAAAGAGTTTTCTATGTGGGAGATTTTAGTTTATATAAAGCTACAACCATACCAACAACAATCCATTCACAATCGGACTTCTCATAAATTAGCAGCAACATATTAGGGTCCTTTTCTAGTTATTAAAAAGATTGGAACAATTGCTTATAAATTAAAATTATCCGCAACAGCTACAATTCATCATGTCTTTCATGTTTCCCAACTGAAGAAGCATGTAGGCAATCATGTTATCCACTCTAATATTCCTACTCCTCCAAATAGATCTCTTCTACAACCACAACAAATTATTGATAGAAGAATGGTCAAAAGAAGGAATGTTGCAGCTACTCAATTCTTAGTTTTATGGAAGAACTTACCCTTGACAGAAGCAACCTGGGAATATGCTGATGAATTGTGCTTGAGGTTTCCTGAATTTCACCTTGAGGACAAGGTTATGGTCATGGAGGGGGCATTGTCACAACTGGAAATGAAAGAAGAAGAAAACAAAGCAAACGGGAAATCGGGATCGATTTAAATCGATTGTAACCCAACGACTGTGTTTTGTGCAATCTAGTGTCATGTGATGCACCATATTATTCAATACTTTTACCTATATTTGCCTAGTATTTTGCATATGTTTTATATATAAAATGTTTTGATATTCTTTGTTTTATATTTTGAAGGCAGATTTGACCTTCGATCAATGTTTTGTGTAGAGCTTGAGCTCTAGAGGTCGAAATAAAGTGATTCCAGTGGCATTAGAAAGCTAACATCCATACCTTTCTATACATATATGGAAAGAAAAATAAAAAGAGAAATAAAAAAAGCATGGAAATCACAGCCTTCAAAGACAGATCTCACATTCTACCAATGTTGACCTTCAGTCATTCCGACTTGAATAGCTTGAGTTAGAGAGATCCATTTGATGCAAACTCAATTTTATTGGATTCCTGACTCGAATACCTATTAGCCTCCCACATTTCAGTACAAAAAGAGCTCACATGAGAGAGATAAGAGTTTTCTAAGACAACTCATAAATACTGTCAACAAACAGGTTTTGTGAAGAAATAAGTCCAATTTACTTCCCAAGCATCCAAACCGACATCCAAGTCTCTATTTGGGAAATTTAACTCTAAGTCCAAATTCAAAGCTTGAAGATTTTATGCAAAACTATTTTTTTTTTTAGGAAAATAGTTATTGCATTACTTAAATGTAAATTGTCTACTTAGAAAAGAACTATATTTTTAGGGAATAAGGATTAAGGTTTGCTATCAAATAAAAAGAAAGAGAGAAAGGAAGAAAGGACGACCATAAGAGAAGAAAAAACTCCACTTTTTCATCATATACCCTAAATCATTTATTCATTTTTTCTCTTGACTAGTTTCTCAATAGACATGCAAGGTTAAGTTCTTTTTATTGGTTGTAAGGACACCGAAACCTTTGGATTTCAAGAACTGTGAGATCTATTTTACTTTTTGTTTTCTGTTCATATAATGAATATGAGTGTTTATTTTCCTATGCTTATTTCTTATCATTGTTTAGTTTGATTGTTAGAGCGGACTCTAAGTTATTATTCTAATCAATCTATTGCTAAGTTTGTTATCAAAATTGAAGTTGTGATATATAAACTTGTGAAGCAACTGAGTTTAATGATTATGGCGGATCTATGTTATTAATTTTAGAAAAAACATTCAATCAAATCAAATATAGACTGCAAACAATTATGTTGTCTAGTTCTTAAGGCTATTATTGAATTAAATTATTAGTGCGGACACTGTGGTTGTTTAATGGTTAGGGTTAGTTACACCGCGGATCGGTTAACTAACTAATATTAAAAACAGATAAATATTCAAAATATAAATTGACATTTCATTTCAATGATTAGTTCTGATTTTCCGAGGTGAATGTCTATTTGAGACCAAGGTTTGTTCTCTTGATAAATTTCAGATTTCTTTAAGTTAGCTTGATTGTTTCATTCTATTTACCATAGCATAGCCTAGATAACTTCAACCCCCCCCTCAAATTTCATATCATCTATCATAAAAAACCGACTAAACCTTTCTCGTGGGATCGACCCCTTGCATGCTTTACACTATTTTGTTTATTTAAGCTA
>Ga0307507_10008388_pt1 | contig 14321 bp, 9 predicted proteins | sample 7_EM_MG_FD_207223 | JGI IMG/M metagenome (GOLD analysis project Ga0307507, IMG submission 207223) | Populus trichocarpa ectomycorrhiza microbial communities from riparian zone in the Pacific Northwest, United States - 7_EM | ecosystem: Host-associated > Plants > Roots > Unclassified | place... | reverse complement strand
ACGCAGCTATACCTTTTCCCGGTTAACCTCCGAGACCTCGCATTAGCTCGCGGGTAGTCCCGCTAGTGCTTTGCCCAATTGGCAACGGGTTCTTCCAACCCTGCATGTAGCTCTTAATATTGTTACTAGACTTTTTTTTTGGGAAAATTTCCTCTGCAAGGAACACCTCGCTTAAAGTCTGAAGGGAAAGGCTGACCATCGCAACCCAGTCACGCAAGGTCTTGCTTTAGCAAGAATTGAATCTCTTCGGTAAGATTTGAGAATTGTATGTAAGGACTTCATGGGCGATTGTGGCATTCACGTGTCGGGTGGCTAAGCGATCGCTTGGCTTAATCTGTGTAAAACAGCTATCACTTCCCAGAGAGCAGGCGGTGGTTTCGTTTACACGATGAATAGGGAGAGGTTACTCTTATGCTGTGTGGACTAAAATATGCCGGGTTAGGCCAGAAATGATGTTGAGCGGAACATCGCTCTCGGTGCATTGGTGAGTGGTTGTTAGTTTGGGTTTATAGACCTCATCCTAGAACTGTCCGGCCAAATATGCAGTGTTCCCCGCCCTCCAGCCCGTCCGTCTTCGGGGTAGGAAAGGATGGACTACGGTTCGTTGTGCATCTTTTTGGGGGTCCCAGGATGGACTACGTCCGGGAATTCAGGACCGGACGAACTGTAGGTGACTGTAGTCCCAGCGCTTGGGTTCTATCCGAAGTTGAAATCATGGACCTCCGAACCAATCATATAGTATCATGAGATGTCATTCATGCCGTCCCCCCGGGGCCTGGACACACATGTCTTACCCTGTAGTGCCCGTCGTCCGGCCCAAGGACGGCCGCCCTGCAATTTGACCACCCTGGACGGACCACAGATAGCCGTCCAGTCCCATCCTGGGCTCTTGACCGTCCTCCAAGAAGGTTGGGAATACTGAGTATGGTTCCGGACGTCTATACCTGAACCAAATAATTTAGTACCGGGGACACCCTAGAATTCAGCCACCAATTCAAAAGGTGCGAATAAGTTCCATCTCCAATACTATGATAACTAGTTATTTTTGATATGTATAGAGTTTCAAGTTCAAATCCTTCTAGCATATGATGTTTCATCATTCTCAAAAATTACCTCCCCCACCAACTAGTAAGTTATGTGGCATGACAATTGCCGGAAAAACTCTAGGCTTCTCCGGAATTGATCATAATTATAATAATATTATTATTATGTAAATATTTTTTCATACCAAGCAGTCCCCCTTACTATTTGGTGCACGGTATAGACGTCCTGAATCCCACAATAAACCCTGGGCAACTGCCATGAAGAAAATAAACCAAAAGCATAGTTCCATAAAGGTGAGAATATCCATCCACTTGAAAATCCTTATTCCTCTCAAAGTTGCGGATAGAGTACTATTCTATATTCTAAGCATTCCCATCCTCAGGTATACATTTCAGCTATTTCATTCCTTTCTTACCATCCTGCTCCTACTATTCCACATATACCATTCACTCCATACCATTCCGTTGATCTCGTTAATCATATTCCAATTCCAGGTTATCAGGAAGCCGACGACCATTTCTCACAACATATCATACCATAATGTGACAGGACCCGAGTGATGTAACATGAACCTTGACAACCACTTCTCACTTGCCATGCTCAGTACTTACCGCAACATTAGGTGATATCGCTTACCCGTTATGAGTGTGGCGGGGTATCGCTATCATGTGCAGGGGTGTTGGAAACTGCAGTAACGGTCACGGTTGTGTTCTTGCTTTCTCCCTTGCTGCGGTCATGAGTGACACCTCGTGACTGCTTGCGTCAACTCTTGTCTTTTCTCAACACTACGTTTCCCTTTCTTCTCCTCCTTGTTTTTCTTCTCTTCTTTCCTTTAATCTCTCTCCTTTAATCTATTAAGCAATACCTCACTTTTTGGAACTCGTGATACCGCTCGCTTCGCTTGCCCACTCCGATTCCCGATACGTCTCAACAAGGGGGCAAAAGAGGAACCTATTAGTAGAAAAGGACGTCTGAGCTAAATTGAGATACAATAAGGGAGAAGTTGTGGCTTAGTCAGTTAACAGCTCAATAACATAAATATAGATAATGAGCCACGCTAAACCTAATCCATCTTAGTGCTAGCTGTAATTGGGGCCGGGGGGGATGTACTCGAGTGCCATACAGAAAGGGTCGAATTAAGGATATGTGCTAATCTGAGCTAGTTTTCCCTTGAGGCGAGGCGCTATATAGTCCTTTTGTTGATCTTAACTGAATGTTGAGTTTTTGGTGTTTCCCCTCCCATAACCGATCTGCTACGGCGCCCCGGTGCTGTACAATGTTTTGGTTAAGTTTAGTTAGTTTTCTTGGGTCCTAAGAGCACGATAATAAGATTTGATCCCCTCCGGAAAGATGCAGGTGGGTCCGCTGTGGGCAAGCCCAGCAATGCTTGGAGTTGGTGGTGGTAGTAGGCAGGATAGATGAAGAGGGAAGAGGAGGCATGAATAGGAACAAATGGAATTGCCGGAGTATATGATTATCTTGGAGCTTTGGTAAATAAAAAGAGGAAGGAGAGATGGAGTAGTTTGTGGGTGTTGCTTTTCTGAGTAGGGAGGGGTCAGGAAGCTACACCCTACTATGCATTCTGCCTAAGTCGAGCTTTGGAATACTCTCGAGTAAGGTTTGCTGGTATAGTATTATACTAGAGTTACTGTACTCGCCGAACAAAAAGTCTGTCCCCGACCATTATCTAAACACTGCGAGGGGCAGTTCAGAACTGCGCTTCGCTCCTGGGAACAGGTGGCGCCCCAGTATAATACCTGAGTAGGTCAGAGAGAGACTTTTTTCCGGCGAGCAGAATTTCTTTAGCCTTTCCACTGTTTGCTGAACAGTTACCAGTACCGCATAATCCGATGAAACTCGTTTTCGCGCTAAGACGTTAGAATAAGGGGCTAGGCGGAATTTTCTACAATAAAACCCTTCCTGCTACGATAGTTGTTTCCTCTAAGCAAATACCAAAAGTCTTGAAAATGATGTCCGCAGTAAACACTCACGAAAATCCTACCTCTAAAGGCTACTCTCTACCCAAAGGAGCTCGTGTATTTTGCCACCATTTCGTTTGACTTCTTAGCTTGAAAATGAGCTTCACTGAATTATGCGGTAACCGTGGCAAGGTTCCTGCCTATTATGTAACTGCACGCAGTTCCAAATCTTAACAGCCCGTCTTCGACGTGCCCGACAGCTCAACTCCAGATTCGGCTCAACCCCAGATTTCCACTCTATTCAAAATTCAACCCAGAAATCAGCCCTAAAAACCTCTACATATGCCTAAAAATTAATCCATTGTTAGAGGAATAACTTGGAAAGTCTGCAAGAAGTTTTTTCGATTCAAGAACTCAAATGGTGGGGCCATTAGAAAGTTCAGAGTGCACATAATTCTGGGATTACCCGGTACAAAAATCTACTAGACTGAAGATAATTATTTCAACGGTGCTTTAGAATCTTAATTATTTTAAAAATTATTTTAAAAATTATTTTGAAGAAGTTGCGAGGTCCCAGTATGGGCTCAAAACTAAAACCTATGGTTGAGTCGAATTTGACTTTGAGCTGGTGAGGAGGTCGAAGACGTGCTGTAAAGATTTGGAACGGCGCGCACTTACATAACCGGTAGGCACCTTGGTACGGCTAATGATGGGGGTACGGAATGCATGACATAAGCCACGTGCATGCCGGTATTGAGCACCACAATCTCCCCGGACTGGTGGCACAAGAGCCTGCAGACGGATAATAATTTTTTTAAAAGGGGATGGAGAGTTGGTTATCAATGGTTATATGACTGCGCATAAAATGCTTCCTGATCCGGCTGCAACCTTTTATTTTCCATTCACTGCTGACCGCAATTACTTGAATACAAGATAATATTGGTTTATTTTTCGTTTTCACTCACTTTTTGAAACTAGCATTAAATTTTGATAGAATTTGATGGTACATTACGGTAGCGGACTCGGGTATAAAGGTATTTGGGGCCCAGCGTATTGGTCGAGCAAGGGCTAGGCGAGTGCTACCCAACTCCCGGCCTTTTGCCGCCACCAATAATACTCACCCACTATCACTCGAATTTCCTAATCCAATTTAGTCCGCATACAAATGCAACATCTCGTAATGGGGGTCCATTGACAAAGACCCAACTGCCGGTTGCACCACGGCGGAAGGGAATGTTGCACTTACCATATCACAAGTACCCCCGCACATGGCAATTCGTGTATATTAGAGTAGCGCACCCCACTCCCTAATCAGATCCTACCACCTGCCGAACTACGCACTATTTGAGCCGTCACCAAACAAAAGACGACTCCTTTGAAAACAATTGTTATTAGTTTTCTAACCTAGATTTGTGATGGCCGGTGTGACCCACCAGGCCCCAGGGGGACTCCTTGAGGTCGACCCTACCTGGGTAGGCAAACTGCAGACAAGCACATTAAAAATCTTAGAACTGACGTCGGAGGGGTAAAACAGAAAGAGACATCAGATTATGAGACTGCAGAGTATATGACTTCATTGTTTGTCTGCTATATAATACTAACTGTCACTAGGAGCGAATATTCAACCGCCTCACTCTCTGAATCCATCCGAGCGTAAGCAATAAATAAATAAAAAGAAGCCCTTATTACTCAGTCTGGCAGAGTGTCTTTCTTTTTTTTACTCATGCCATAATATTTTAGGTATCGATACGAAAATGGACGCCGATACCATGCTTTCAAGGACGGGTAAGGAGATTGGCTTAGGGGCTTGGTATCCCATCAGGTTAACTTCGAGTAGGAAATACCCCGTTCCAAACGACGAGCCGGAGCAAGAGAGGTTAGTTTTAGAGTTGATATTCCTGCTTAAATGGCGTCACTGAACAGTAATAGACTAGATATTATTCATCACATCTATCTCCTGATGCTCGATGGCAAGTTGGTTAGAGCGCCTATCAGTGATGGCATCCAGAGGATATTGGATATTGGAACAGGAACAGGAATCTGGGCTATTGATGCAGCAGAGTAAGTGCTGACCTTAACAGTGGTGAAGATCCTCTACTCACAATTCTGTATAGAACCTACCCGTCTTCGCAAGTTATTGGAACAGATCTTAGCCCAATTCAACCAAGTTGGTACGTTTCCCACCCAGATTTCCAGAGGCTTCTTACACTCATTCCGAATTTATAGGGTTCCTCCCAATGTGAGTTTTCAAATTGATGACGCAGAATCCGATTGGACCTTCGCAAGAGACTCATTTGACTTAATTCATATTCGCCATTTGAATGGTGGAATCAAGGATTGGGGAAAATTAATCAAACAATCGTTTGAGTTTGTATCTCGGCTATTCCAGAAACTCAATTAAACTGACCTTTTGAGTAATAGTGCATTGAAGCCCGGTGGCTGGCTAGATGTTGCCGAGTTTGAAGGCCGACTTAAGAGCGATGATGGAACTTTGCTCGCTGAGAGTAATTTGAGCAAGTATTATGACTTGCTGAACGAAGCTGCTGATAAATCAGGTAAGTATCTAAGACAAGATCAACTTCTAGCTCTTACCTAGGCTAACTGCACATGAAGGCCAAGGGTTTAAGATTGCTACCTCCTTGGATAACTTTATCCTGGACGCCGGCTTCGACAAAGTCAGTCACGAAGAGGTGAAGCTCTCTCTCGGAACTTGGCCGGCCGATAAAAAACAAAAGGATATGGGTGCATTTTTGTTGCTTCTCACCGAGAATGGCTTTGAATCTTATGGAATGGCTCTCCTCACTAGGACGCTTGGAATGGATGTTCTAGAAGCCAAGGAATTGATTGCGGAAGCCAAGAAGGAATCCCGTAGCAAAAAAATTCACTCTCACTGGGTTCAGTACGTTTTCACGACCCTCATCCAGATGATTGAGCTGATATGTGGCAAAACAGGCACCTGTACCGCGCTCAGAAACCACTCAAAAAGAGTGATCTCAAGTGATCATATCCAATGAGGAAATTTCAAGATTTTTGTATAACGGGGGAGCTCCTGCAATGTGCTCCAGCTTATCTTATTCTAAATCACGCTTTATAAGTACCCAAGGAGATGTAACCAAAAAGAGATCATTTTTCTAGCTAACCGCCGTTTCCTTGCACGAAAACATCTCCCCTGACACTTTCACGGCTCTCTGATGCGTCGGTCGCACCCCTGTAGTTATGATTTTGTTTTGCTCTTCTCTTTTGGCAACTATTGGAAATATAAGTCTTTTACAACAAGGTTACAGCACAGTGGATGGATTGGGCGTTCTGGTCCGGTGTGGAAGCAATCAATTTGTATAGTCGTAGAAATATCAAAAAGAAAGAAAACCGAAATGACCAAAGAGCGGACAACTATCAATAATCAAAGAAAAATCACTTAAAGAGACGAATAACAAGTGAGCAGATAACGAAATGAACAAAGAGAAGATTCAACTGCCTTATATCCTTCCTTGTGGAATCCTTTCCACTCAAGCATGCGTCCTGCACATGCCCAATCTCACATAAGATTATTCCGTTTCTCTGCCTTTCTTCCCGGTGCTCAAAATCACTCTGGTGGTGAGAACCGAATTCCCGAGGTCTTTGGTTAATCACTCTGCCGAGGTTTACGCTCATGTCCTCGGGTCAAGTCGGTATTCGGTAGTCCTGAGTATTCGTGTTTCGTTGGATGTTTGATAATGTTTGATATTGTCGCACTAGAGATGTAGGGATAGATGTTCGGCTGAGTATGAGCTAGTAGTAGTGAAACGGTATGGGAGCGAGAGTGTGTAGCAGGTGCTAGAGGTTGTGTTTCGTGTGCAGCGCGAATGGGGATATATGTATTCGGTAGGCGGCCGAGAGCACTGCAATAGCTGTAACGATAATGGCGAGCAGTCTAGCCCATTTTCAACAAAGTCATCCTTAAATAGGATCGTATTTGTTCGCTTTGTTGCCCCTGCCTTATGCACCTCTCTGGACATCAGCCTCGCCGACTAAATACACAAACTTCCTAGTCCAACGCAGCCATCAGGATTTCATCCATTCTCATACTGGCCCTCATATCTCTAGCGCCCACTGTCATTCCTTGTCCAGCCATACATTCTACCGCGCTAGACCCCGTTCCTGCAATACCGATCATTTCACATTTCCAAAAAGCTAGCACAAATAAATTCCGGACAACTGCCATTGTTGAAAATATTCGATGTGGAGGTAATGATTAATGGTGAGGATTTTACACAGCAGAGTGGAACTGCTTAAGTGGAGACACAAATTTTGTATCATGCGGAGATGAAGATCGTAATTGATTGTGCTGAGTTGATGAAAGGAAAGACTTGAGGAAAGAAGTGAAGTGAAAGAAAGAATGAGAGGGAGAGAAAGGATTAGAAGGAAGGACAGACAGGGGTATGAAGAAATTTTCATGGCTTGCGCAGCCTTTAACTAGTGCGTACGCGTACTAGTGTGGCCTTGAAGTGCGGGCACATCCCGCATCAAGTGCTGCCATAGCGCTGGGATTTCCAAAAGCCATGTGAGAGGAGCCGAGTGATATAACATGAATATCGAAAACCGCTTCCGGCTTGTCGCACCCCAACATTGATTAAAATCTTAGATAATATCTCATTACCCTATATGAGTATGGCCGGGTGTCGTTACCGTGTGCAGGGAGCAAGAGAGGGATCTAGGAGTAGAAAAAGATATCTGAGTTAAATTTAGATACGATAGGGGAGAAGTTGCGGTCTGGGCAGAGGTTATTAGCGGAAGTTAACTTTATAGCATAAACATGAACAATGAGCCACGCCAAACCCCATCCATCTTAGTGCTGACGGTCCTCGGAACCGGGGAGGGGGGGGATGTGCTCGAGCGCAGTACCGTAAAAGCTTGACTAGAGGATATGTGTGCTAATATGATGAATTTGTCCTTTAGATGAGGCACTATTCATAGCCCTTTGGTTCATCTCAGCTGAGGGTTGAGTTTTTAGTGTTTTCCCCTTGGGTAACCGAGTAATTACGGTGCTCAAATACTGTACGAGTTGAGTTGCCTGTCTTGGGTTGTGAGAGCACCTTAGTAATATTTTTTCTCCTCCGGAATGGCATAGGAGGGCTGTGGTATGTAAGTCTAGAAGTACTTGGAGTTGGTAGCAGATAAATGGGGAGGGGGAAGGGGATGAGGAGAAGAACGAATGGAATTGCCCGGGTATTTAATAATCCTGGAGGTTTGGTATAAAAAAGAGGAAGGAGAGGTGGTTTGTGGAAGTTGTTTTCTGAGTAAGGAGAGACTAGGCAACTACACACCACTATGCATTCCGCCCAAGTCGAGCTTTGGAATACGGAAGTTTGCAGGTACTGCAGTGAACCCAAAGGCTTTCTAAAATCCCGAGTAGAAGTGTCAAGAAACCGAAGCTTTTAGATTTATCAAACTAAATCTAAGGAAAACAAATCCTAGCCATCTATCTACCAGGCTCAGCGCTACATATCTTTTCTTTCTCTCCTCTCCCCATGAGGGGGGAACAAGGGGGTGTGGAGACGAACGAATAGAATTGTCCGAGTGTACAGTGCTGGTGCGACGATCCGGGGGTTTGGTATGGGTAAAAAAAGGAAAGATAGTTGGTAGGTATCTTTTTCCTGAGTCAGGAAACTACACGCCACTATGCATTCCGCCCAAGCCGAGCGCTGGAATACTAAAGTTTGATGGTACTGCAGTGAACACAAGGGCTTTCCGAAATCCCCAGCAGAAGTGCCAAGAAGCCCAAACTTCTTAGAATTATCAAAGGTCTAGGGAAAAACAAAAGCTCCGCCTAGCCAGAAAATTTAAAACATTGTGGATAGAGAGCTAGCGCGCTGGTAACCTAGGGTAATCCATTATGTGCAAGGCTCCCCTGCACGTAGCAGGAACAGGAGGATCATGAGAAGAGGGAAAACGTGGGCTACTCTGTTTGCTTCTCACCCATTATGGGTGTGTGCTTATAAGTCTGTCGAGCTGTCTCTTTAGCGGTCTGGGCGGGGTGTTTGGGTGGGTTGTTGGTCGCTTAGCATTAGAGGCATTCACCCCCAGGGTTGAAAAATGATTATGCAGGTTTTTCGAGTCGAAAACTTTGGCGTGTGTAACGCCTTTTTGCATACAAAACTTGCAGATCAGCTAGAAACTTGGCACTCGGAAACCCTTTTTCGACTGCGGGGCTGAATGCCTCTATTGAAAGTCAAGGGCCGTAAGAACAGCAAGGCTACTGTAACACCACAATCAAGGATCTGGGGAAAGGGGGAGAGTTGAATGAATTTTTTTTATTCGTGCTGCTCCCACTAGGTTATCTGGTCGGAAGTACCGTAAAAACTTTGCGATTCGCCATCAAGGATTCCCTGTAAATCGAGTCATTAGCCCAAGCTAGGCTTACCTCGGCAAGTTACCGAGATCAAACAGAGCCAAAGCACTCAGGCTATACCATCTCAGGAGAGCACTAATCCTTCTCAATAAACTCTGTCTCCGAATCCCGAGATCAGTGACCTAACCGAGATGGCAAATGGCAAATGCTTTTACGGTATGCGAATTTCAGCTTTGAAAACACATCAAGCCTTATCGTTGCTTGATGCTAACAAGTGCTTCTATTTTGCAATGGTCAGACTGGCAGGCAGATGCACGGTCCTATACCTGTAGAGGAGGAGACGGTTGGATTTGCGCGTTCGGACTTAAGGTAATGTTAGCACTTTAGAGGCAGAATACGGTATCACAAGTTCGGGACACAGCATTGCCTTACAATACCTGATGCCTGCAGTATGTTCAGCCACCCCCTTAGCTGCCTTCTAACCCGATTTTTTTTAGAAATTATTAGGCAGCACTGCCCAAGAAACTACGCAAAAATCACCCCTCCTTTTTCCAACACTAGAAACCACATAAACCTGTTCGGCTTCCTGGATTATAGCGGAATCGCGAGCACGGCAAAAGGAGATATTTACAAAATACATGATGGAACGAATAACAAACACACAATCATTCTTTTCCGGAAATATCAACAGCGGTAACGTAACGAATAGCTACAACCAGACCATCACGCTGAGCAGAAAAGATGACGAGGATAACCAGATCAAACAGTGGCTCTCGCCACTAGAGCCTCAGTGCAGACATCAAAGTGTGCAGGCCAACCGAGTCGATGGGGTGGGAGGCTGGCTTCTGAAGAAGGGTGAGTTTCGGGAGTGGAGTGGTAGCCGAGGGGTACCAAATCGGAGGGTTTTATTCTGCTACGGCCATCCGGGTGTGGGGAAGACACATCTTAGGTCAGTGAGAAAGCTCTCCCGTGCAAGTGGATATCACTGACAGTCGGCAATATTAGCTCCTTAGTTATTGACTGGTTGTGCGATCGAGTTCGTGATAGAGATATCGCTGTTGCAGGCCTGTATTGCGATTACCTTGCCCAAGAGCAACAGTCCACCACCAACATGTTGGGTGCCATCCTCACGCAGCTTTTCGAGCGAGACGGAATCTCCGAGTCAGTACGGCAGGTGTTCCGCGAGGGGAAGAAAAGGTTCGGAGGACGAGCCGTGCAGCATTTAGACTTGATAGCAATGGTGAAGACGGCCATCGCATTTCTGCCGGAAGTGTTCATCTGCATAGACGGTTTAGATGAATGTCTTCCGAACAATCGACGAGAGCTTCTTGAGTCACTGCAAGACATCGCACAAACTTTGCCGACCACGCGTGTATTCCTTAGTGGAAGACCTCACATTCGGGACGAAGTTACGAGATATTTCACTGAGGCGATCATGATAGAGGTCACTCCTACCATTTGGGATATCGAGAGATATCTGAAAAGGAGATTAAACCGAGATAACACACCTGGCGCAATGGACGATAATTTGAGGGCTGATATTATGAGGGTAATTCCGAGAAAGATTTCCCAAATGTGAGCAAAGACAGCTATTTAAAGCAAGGCCTTGCCAAATATCCGCTAACAACAGAATTCAGATTTCTCCTTGTCTCCTTAAATATCGACGCGGTCCTGGAGGAGGTCACGATCACCCAGAGAAGGAAAAAGCTTGATCAAATGATCAAAGGGAACGGCCTTCGAGATGCGTACTCGGCAACCCTGGCACGAATAGAGGCGCAGAAGGGGAGCAAGGCGAAACTCGCCATGGACGCGCTAATGTGGTTATCACATTCGGAGCGACCTTTGAACGCCAACGAGTTATGCCATGCCCTCGGGGTAGAAATTGGGTCTCCGGACCTAGATTCTCAAAATATTCCTGCTATAGAAACTCTACTCGGGTGCTCTTTAGGGCTTGTAACTGTTGAAGCGTCCACATATACTGTCCGTCTTGTCCACTACAGCCTTCAAGAGTATCTATCAAATAATACCGACTTGGTTGACAGCCCTCACTCGAGGATTGCCCAGGTTTGTTTAACATACCTCAATTACCAGTGCATCATAGATCTTCCACCTATCCTTGATCGCCCCCCTCCAGAAACACCCTTTCTTGGATATGCCTCTTGTTATTGGGGAACACATGCCAAAAGGGATATCACGGAAAATGTCAACACACTCGCACTGAAACTTCTCAATGGATTCGATAAGCATGTATCCTCTGGGATACTGTTATTCCACCGCAGTGATTATTACGACGAGAGGCTTCGCCGCTATGACTCTACCGGGTTTACAGGGCTCCATTGCATTGCATCTCTCGGGATCGTGGAGATTGCTGCTGTTTTATTAGAGATGAAGAAATGGGATCTCAATGCTACTGATGCGGGGGGTAATACGGCAATTTTGTGCGCTGTGAAAAGAGGGCATGAGGCCATGGTGAAGATGCTTTTAGCAAGGGGACATGTTACTCCCGACATTGCGGACAAAGACGGTCGGACACCCCTCTCGTGTGCTGCTAATTTTGGCCACGGGAGCATTGTGACAATGATTTTGGGACGGAGGGATGTTGCTCTCAACACGGTGGATAAATACAATCAAACACCTCTCTTGTTGGCAGCTGAACGGGGGCATGAGGATATTGTGAAGACGCTTTTGGAGCGGAAAGATGTCTCCCCCAACATTGCGGATAGCCACGGTCAAACACCTCTCTCTCGGGCAGCTACCTTGGGGAACGCGGGTGTCGTAGAGCTGCTTTTGAGGCGGGGGGATGTTGCTCCCAACACTGCCGACAAAGAAGGTCGAACACCTCTGTACTGGGCAGCCATGAAGCCAAGAGAGGGTATCTTGAAGACCCTCTTAGAACGGGAGGACGCCACTCCCGACACTGCGGATAAAGACGGTATAACACCTTTCTTCTTAGTAGCTCGCAGTTACCGAAGTGGTAATGTAGAGATGCTCCTAGAGCGGGAGGATGTCACTCTCAACGCTGTAGATAAAGACGGTTGAACACCTCTCTCGTGGGCAGCCGAATTTGGGAGTGAAGCCTCCGTGAAGGCGCTTTTGAAGCGGGGGGATGTTGCCCTCAACGCTGCAGATAAAGAGGGCCGAACACCTCTCCACTGGGCAGCCGTGAACGGGGAGGAGGGAGTTGTGAAGATCCTTTTAAACCGGGAGGATGTCATTCCCAACGCCGCAACTAAAGAGGGTCGAACACCTCTCTCCTTGGCAGCTGGCAATTACAAAAGTCGCTGTGTAGAGAGGCTTCTAGAATGGGAGGATGTCACTCCCAATACTCCGGATAAAGGTGGTCGAACACCTCTCTCGTGGGCAGCCTCAAGTGGGAGTGAAGAGGCTGCGGAGGTGCTTCTAAAACGGGGGGATGTCGCCCCCGACACTGCGGATAAAGACGGCCGAATACCTCTCTCGTGGGCAGCCGAAACTGGGCGTGGGGGGATCGCAAAGATGCTTTTGGAACGGAAGGACGTTACTCCCGTCACTGTTGATAAATACAATCAAACACCTCTCCTGTTGGCAGCTAGAAATGGGCATTGGGATGTTGTAAGGATCCTTTTGGAGCGAGGGGATGTCACTCTCAACACTCCGGATAAATAAAGTCGAACACCTCTCTTGTTAGCAGCTAGGAATGGGCATTGTGATATTGTGAAGATGTTTTTGGAGCGATGGGATGTCACTCCCAACACACGGGATGAAGGCGGTCGAACACCCCTTTCGTGGGCGGCCGGAGCCGGGCATCGGGATATTGTAAAGATGCTCTTGGAGCGAGGAGATATCACCCCCAACACTGCCGATAAATACAGTCAAACACCTCTCTTGTTGGCGGTTAGAAATGGGCACTGTGATATTGTAAAGATGTTTTTGGAGCGATGGGATGTCACTCCCAACACACGGGATGAAGACGGTCGAACACCCCTTTTGTGGGCAGCTGGAATCGGGCATCGGGATATTGTAAAGATGCTATTGGAGCGAGGGGATATCACTCCAAACACCGCGGATAAAGACGGGCGAACCCCTCTCCCGTGGGCAATTGTAAAAGGGAGTGAAGATGTCGCGAAGATGCTTTTGGTGCGGGAAGATGTCACTCCCGATATTGCGGACATAGATGGTCGAACACCTCTCATGTGGGCAGCTGTAAACGGACGCAAGGGTATCGTAAAGATCCTTTTGGAGCGGAGCGACATCGTTCCCAGCACTGCGGATAAATACGGCCGAACACCTCTCTTGTGGGCCGCCGGAAGTGGACATGAGGGCATCGTGAAGATGCTTCTGGAACGGAAGGGTGTCACTCCTGACCGTGCGGATAACGACGGTCGAACACCTTTCTGGTGGGCGGTTAGAAAAGGACATGAGGGCGTTGTGAAGATGCTTTTAAGGCTGAAGGATGTCTCTCCTGATACTGCAGATAAAGACGGTCGAACCCCTCTCTCGTGGGCTGCCGGAAGTGGGTATGAGGGCATCGTGAACTCCCTTTTGGAACGGGGGGACGTTACTCCCGGCACTGCTGATAAGGGGGGCCGAACACCTCTCTCGTGGGCTGCGGAACGCGGACACATGAGAGTAGTGAAAATTCTGCAACGGCGGCGCAAAGTTAGGCAGGATGTCGTGATGACAGACCCCATTGGCCAAGCACCACTTGGCCTGACTTCCGAGAAGCAACATGGTCGGGCTCCAGAGCGTCAATTAGGAAACCAGGATTTAGCTCCTCCGTTGGCGGGTAGCCGTAGTTCAATAGGTTGTTCTGCAGCTGTGCCCTCCAACTCGTCGCAGCGCAGTTCCAAAAAAGCCCAGAAATTTTGACAATCACAAAAGATTCACCGCGCCCGACAGACCCTTTCACTGGCTGTCTGATATCACACCACTAAACTTCGCTATCAATTAATACTTTCTATGTCTTTTTTTTCTCTCTTGCGTGTATTACTTCCCCGCATCCTAGCTATCTACCACCCCCCGTGTTACATATTTTTCTTTCCCCCTCCCTC
>Ga0307507_10008387_pt1 | contig 14324 bp, 4 predicted proteins | sample 7_EM_MG_FD_207223 | JGI IMG/M metagenome (GOLD analysis project Ga0307507, IMG submission 207223) | Populus trichocarpa ectomycorrhiza microbial communities from riparian zone in the Pacific Northwest, United States - 7_EM | ecosystem: Host-associated > Plants > Roots > Unclassified | place... | reverse complement strand
ACGTATCACTTACGTATCACGCTGTTTTGCTTACGTATTCGTCTCCCCTTTCATTTATTTCCATACCTTCCTCGTGTATATATGGACACTTTAGATCTCCATTTACAATTAAGTCGCTCACTCAATTAACCTACACTGCACTGTTACAGTTATGAGCCCAGCTCGTACTCCCGGACCGCACTACCCGCTAACCAATTAATTGGATCGCACTACCTGTTGCACTATCTATTAAGCAATTAATCTGCTACCTTATTTAAGAAGTCACTACTTCTTCCACCTTTGCAGTATTTTGAGCTTCTTCCGGGTACCACTCTTATACTCGTGATTACTTCTTTAAATACCAAATAACCTCCTTTAACCTAGATACACAACCACTCGACAAAATCGACCTACCCCACTATAGCGTAACGACCTTATATGGTATCCAAGTGAGAGCCCAGCCAGCGCGATAACCTGAGCAAGACGCTAGAGCACGAAGCCAGTAAAAGCCAGATGCATAGGCTAGCTTAAATATACTGATGGTGAGAGACAAGGATATTGGGTAGATACAAGGAAGGCACCAGACTAATAGCAGCCAAAAGACCGTCGCAACTAGACAACCGTTCGAACGACTAGCTAGCGAACACCAGAATAATTCGATCAATCAAATTAGACCAAACTAGAGCCTTAAGATCGGCCTATCGCCAAATTAAATTAAATCAAATTAAGGCCTTCTAGGGAGGCACCAACGATTAAACTAAGTGTATGAACCCAACCGTATAACCCAACCGACAAACGAACCAACGAATCAAATCGGAACGTCAAAATAAGGTTTCGCCAAGACGCTAACTGGACCCTTCTTAACCCTTTTAAATCGAAAGCAAACGACTTCCTACAACTAGTTACAACAGACAACTCCTATAGTACCACAAGCTTGTAGGGCAAACCAGACACAAGGCAGGGACCTAAAAGAACCAAACACAAGGCAACAAGCCAGAAACGAGGCAGGTCCTAGGGCTAGACACAAGGCTTGTACTAAATAGACAATTATTAAAACAGTATAGAAGGATCTAGCACTACTACAACTTAGCTAGATACTAGATGGACAGTCACTAAATAATACTCAATTAAGAAACCACGTTACCATCAACAAATAAGTACCGTTTAAAAATTAAATGTGAAGTTTGCTTATTAGTAAAGCACACTTAAAAAGATCTACCTTAATTACAGATTAAATAACTACCTTAAGTACAGATCAAACAATTACCTTAAGTGTAGATCAAACACTATACCATAAGGACTTCAAGATAATATCTTAGATACAATTAAAGCAATTCCTATCCAGCCTACAACGGCACTAGTTGCGATAACCGCAACGTCACCAGATACAACGTCTTAACGTCACTAGATACGACGTCTTAACGTCACCAGAGTTACCAAATAACTACATTAAGTTCCACCTCGACTATAGAATATTGAGATCTGATTTCCTCTTTAAATACAGTCTCCTAAGAGACTGGGGAGGACACCTCTTTGAATACAGTCTCCTAAGAGGCTAGGGAGGACATCTTTGAGTATAGTCTCCTAAGAGGCTGGATATATCTTTGAACATAGTCTCCTAAGAGGCTAGAGAAGATATCTTTTTGAATACAGCTCTATATCCAGAGATATAAAGCTAGGAAGATATAAAATCATTGAGCCCTGAACCTTTTTTTTACTCCTGTTTTGGTACAGTTTTTACCTTCATTTGTTTTCTATAGCTTTGACTACACCATCAAATCTAGGGGGGTGTGTAACCGACTACGGTACCCTGCCAAACCACCACTGTTTTATCTGCGTATTGCCTACGTATCGCCTACGTATCACTTACGTATCACGCTGTTTTGCTTACATATTCGTCTCCCCTTTTATTTATTTCTATACCTTCCTCGTGTATATATGGACACTTTAGATCTCCATTTACAATTAAGTCGCTCACTTAATTAACCTACACTGCACTGTTACAACTTAACTACTATAATTGGAAACTGGATAAAGCTTACAAAACTACTAATAATATTAATAAGTTTAAGGGCGATTTCGCAGACAACTTGGAGCTATATTAGTCCTTTAAGGCCCTATATGCCCGCGTTTAAAACACTAATAGAGTTAAGATTAAGGATCCTAACAGGCTTAGTAATAGGGAGCTTAATCATAACTATAATTAGGGTATACATTAGGGTACATACCCGCAGCTTAATAAGAGGACTTATTGGCAGGAAGTACAATTACAGCCTCTACCATAGAGCTACCTATCCCAAATAATAACTCTGTCTTCCTTACAACCAGGCCAGCGTTATATTTATAACGCCATAGTTAATTACTACAGGCAGATCTAAGTGGGCCTTAGCCCCCCCCCTGCTGCGGATTAACGTTAATAGAGAGGTAGAAACCGGTAAATTATATCTTATTACTGTTCTCTCTACTACGCTCTATACTATGGCAAGGGCTAATAGTAAGCCGTTGCCATTGGCTTAAGCCGCCCCTACTAGGGTAGCTGCCTTTAATATTAACGGCAGGACTACATATAATCTATTAAGGCTACCGGTAAATCGCCCCTTTAAGGAATTGCCTACTGCCAGTCTTATACCTCTATAGCAAGCTTTTAAGGATATTTACTATCTTATCCTTAACGAGAAATCTATAATTGGGCAAGTATATCTGGCCTAGATTAATTACCGCCTCCATTAGATCTACCCTATATATAACAACAACTACTTCAGAGGCTTAAACATCTTGCTAGTAGGCGATTTCTATTAGCTTCCCCCTATAGGTCAGGCGGCCTTATACAGCAATCTACCCACTAGGCTATTAGAGCTCGCTAGCCATAAAAAGGGAGCCTATAAGGCGATTAACCGAACGGCCGTCCTAAATTAAGTTATGCGGTAGGGCGGTAATAATGCTAAGAGCTCTGCATTTAGGACTGCCTTTATAAAGCTATATAGTGATTCTATAAGTAATTCAACCTAGAAGCTTCTTTTAACTAGGTATAAGCAGGGCCTATCTACCAATAAGGTTACGGGCTTTAATAACGTAATTCAGCTATATAGCATACGCGCTACTGTAGGTAAGTATAACACTATTCAGCTTCGCAACCTTTTACAGCCAGTGCTGGCTATTAAGTCAGTTAATACTGGTGTAGGTGCGCAGAAAGTTACTCCTAATTAGTGCGATACTCTAGAGAATCTAGCCCTATATATTAGCGCGAAAGTAATACTAATATAGAATATCTGGGTTGAACTAGGCTTAGTAAACGGTACTACTGGTATAGTTAAAGATGTTGTATAGAAGGGACATGCGGATATTAAAAAGGATCAGCCTTAGTTACTACTAATTATAGTAGATAGGTATAACGGACCTGCCCTATTTACTCGGCAGGATAGTAAGAAAGTCATCCCTATATTTTCCGTGCTTTATAAGTGGAAGGGTATAAGAGGCTCTTGCTTACGGCATTAATTTCTAATTACTCTAGCTTTTGCTCTTACTATACATAAAAGCCAGGGCCTAATACTTAACCAGGTAGTTCTAGATGTTAAGGAAAAGAATAAAACAGCTGGGCTAACCTATATAGCAATCTTATGAGTTAAGAAGCTTTTAGGGCTTATATTTAAACGTAGGTTTAATATAGAACGATTTTAGTCATCTATAAGTAAGACCAAAGAGGCACAACAAGAAGATTTTATATGGAGGCAGTAGTAACTACTCATAAATGACTTTTCCTAATTAGGAAATTATATACTGGCTTAGAGGTAAGCGGAGAATATAGCATTTGTCTTGGTTTCCTAACTTTTAAACAGCTTAACCGCGAAATCCAATTTTCTAAATTTTAACCCCCCTATCCGTCCTACCTTCTTACCGCTTCTGGAGCTGTTAGATATACATACAATGGTATATAGGGAGAATTAGTAGTATTGCCAGATCAATATTACTGCTATCTATAGCGTTAATTAATTTTTGGAATTTTTCAATTTTTTTTAAGGGCGGAAATGTCGCTTATATAAGAAGTCACATAACCTCCAAGAATATATAAATAATTGTAATAATTCCCAACTAAGAACCCTCTTTCCAACCTTATAGCCTTACTTAGACTACTTCTACTACCTTTATAGTATCTTAAGCTTCTTCACCTATTAAACAAACAGACAATTAACCCTAGTTAACAAATATACCCAACTAATAAACGAACTAATGAATTAAATTGAGAGTTTAAATGTCCAAATAAGGTTCTACTAAGACGCTAGCTAGACCCTAATCTGGAGCCTTCCTAACCTGTTAAATTCTAAAAATAACAACCTCTACTAAATTAAAAATTAACCTTATCCTTAATAAGCCATCTAATTGGATTTAATAGTTCTTTATTATCTAAAACACAGCCAAACTAATAAGGTATAGTAGTATATCGACCTATCTAAAAAGAAAGACAATCTTCCAAAGCTAGAGCTACTAAGTCGGCCTATACCAAGGGACGTACTACCTATAGCTATATTAATAACAAAGCTAGACCCAAACCAGCTCACTATCTATAACCAACTCTACGCCAAATATAAGGATGATCTACACGTACACCAGAAGCAAAAATAGGCTATAAACAGTATTAACAACTATATTATTTACACTAATATTGGTAGCCTACCTTCCACTTATTAACAGCCTTAGTAGTCAGTTATATTAAATATTTAAGGCGTCTCTACTATTGCAGTAGCCCCTATAGTAATAGAGATACCTAATATTTTGGTAAGCAATTAAGCCCATCTTATATAAGAATCTTATACTATTAGTACTTACTAAATTACGTACTCATAGTGCCTCCTCCCGTCTATAAATACTCCCTCCTTTATACCTTCTTCTCTTCTTTTCTTCTTCCTTATAAGAGCTAGGGGCGCTCTAATACTCCTTAGTCTCCACTAAGGGATCTATTAGTTAATATGGCGATATAGACAGCATCAGATAAGGAGATAGGTAAAAAAAAAAACAGGAAGAATGGAGGAGCGTCTGGTAAGTATTAGTCAAGCAATATTAATGTTTATATTATAGCTGCCTAATCTCCCGTTCACAGGCCTCCTCCTATCTATAAATACTCCCTTCTCTACACCTTCCTCTCTTTTTTTCTTCTTCCTTATAAGAGCTAGTAGTACTCTAATACTCCTCCCTAGTCCCCACTAAGGGATCTATTAGTTAACATAGCAATATAGACAGCATTGGACAAGAAGATGGGCAAGAGGGAAGATAGAAAGGACAGAGGAGCCTCTAGTATATATTAGTTAAGCAATATCAATGGCTATATTATGGCTACCTAATCTCCTATAATCGCAGGCCTCCTCCCGTCTATAAATACTCCCTTCTTTACACCTTCCTCTCTTCTTTTCTTCCTTATAAGAGCTAGTGGTACTCTAACACTCCTCCCCAGTCCCCACTAAGGGATCTATTAGTTAACATGACAATATAGACAGCATTGGACGAGGAGATGGGCAAGAGAGAAGACAGAAAGAACGGAGGAACCTCTGGTAGGTATCAGTCAAGCAACATTAACGGCTGGTTTTTGTCACCCAAAAATTGCGTTATATGACGACAATTGGGAACGCAAATACGGCGATTTAGTTATTAGGTATTAAAAATATTTAGTATATAAAGCTTTAAATTGGAATTATAATCTACTATATTAGATCCTACGTAGAGGGCTCTATATTAAAGCTCTATAGTCCAAATATATACTGGATCCGTAATTAATATAATCTTTAAGCCTAGCTTAAGTAGGGCGCCTCAGTTACTGCAGTAGATCCTTACCTAACAGTGACCAAGGCGCCTTAATCTTACTACTACTTCTAAATTAAGCAAAAGCTCTATAGAGGGGGGGTCCAGGGGGTCTCCCCCTAGAAAACCTTATATCTATATATATATTATATATTAATTAAACTCTATATATAAGGCTCTAAGTTAAAGCTATTAAACTTGGGTTAAAATTTACGTAGGGTACCTAACGTTCCGCATGTTAACTATAAAGCAGAAGGTTATAGGTCCATTTAGTAGCTTTACAGTATGGGTCTTACCGTTAACGGTAAGCAGTATATATAGTCCATCCCAATAACTACTTTAGCTAGTATTGCCTTCTCTCCAGACTAAGACAGGCGAATTAGGTGGGAGGCCGTAAATGGCGTTAGTTTATAGTCCGTTTCGCATATTAAGAGCGTTAGCGATCTATTGTTTAGCTTATAGCTTTTAGATTTCTACTATTGCTTTCTTAATAGCCGCAGCTTGCTGTGTAACTAAAGGTAATAGCGCGTCCGATTTAACCATTTAGGGGTAGGCTCTAAAGACTAGGAGTATAGGGACTAGGCCTTCTAGGCCAGCCGTATTATTAATGGCTTTAAAGGCCATTTATAGGGCTATCTCCTTGCTGATTTTAGGGATTTTAGTTATAATAATTTGGTAGGCTTGTTGTAGCAGACCATAGTAGCGTTCTACCATTCTAATAGAATTGTGTAATTTAACTAGAACTGACTTTATAGTTGCTCCCATAGTAGCAGCATAGTGCTTAAACTCCTTACTAATAAAGTTCTTCCTAGTATCTATAGTAATTAAGTCTGGTGGTCCTAAATAGCTATCAATCTAGCACATTTAAAGAACATTCTAAGTATGCTTAGCGCTAATATCTTATAGCTATCTGCTAGCTTAAAATTAAATTGCTTTATTAACTACGTATAGTAGGGGGGAGCCGCTAATATATATAATGTCGATGATAATATTATAATTAAAATTAACGTTATCTTATAAGGTAAAGCAAAATCTACCTAAAGATCTGCTATGCTTCTAGCAGTAGTAGTAGAGTCTAGTTAGCTCTTTAATAGCAGATCTATCAGTGTTATAGCTATGGCCAGCCTTATTAAGAAGCTTTTGCAGTCTATTAACTAATAGGTAACTAAATTAATAGTATAGACGTTGTAGTTCTACGTTAATTAAGTAGCAAGGGTTTATATTAAAAGACTTAACTAAATAAGACTGTAAGGAGAAGCTCTATAAGAGAAATGGATGGCCGAATTGTCTAACTACTAGCACCCTTTTGGTGCGAGTAATGATGACGTCCTTTAGGTTATCATATTTAATATAGAGTCTGTCTATATCTACTAGGCAAAGTAGGAAAGAAGTATCTGCTGTAATAATATGGAATTATACCTTGCCTATAGGGCTGTTAATATCTATAGTTCCGATAGATATAGAGGCTCTGACCCCAAATTGGACAGTTACTTAGCCCTTAGTTAATGTATTAAGGCTTATGGACTTATCTACGGCCTATAAAGCTTAAAATTGGCTATAGCTAGCCGTAGACTTACGCGAAGCACCTATATCAATTATAATTCCTATAAAGACCGTTGAGGTATATTATGGCGCTGTGGTTGTGGCCGTACTATAGGCAAATGGGTCGGTCTCTATGTAAGGTTCTGTGGTAGACTCCGTGGTAAGTTCTAAAGCCATAAGCAGGTGTATACAAGCCTTATTGGCTAGCTCTACGCTTATAGAGGTTACTTCCTTCGTAGTAAGTGTTCTAAAGGTGGTAATATAGGCAGAACTATTATTAGGTTCTCCGGCATTACTTCTAGAGCCGTTAGCGTTGTATATGTAGGCTTTAAAGTCTAAGTTATTATCTTTATCTCTTTTACAAGCAGCGACATATTGCTTAAAGTAGTTGTTAAAGTTACCCTTATTGCGGCCCTTAATATTAATAAAACGTCTCTTATAGTTGTCTCTAGACCAATTATACTCCTCCTCTATATATTTTTATAAACGGCAGTCCTCCTTCTTACAGATATAGCACTTGGCCTTTAGTCTGCCGTTAGTTCTATAGGGGCGATTGCTGCTATAGCGATTGGTGTTTCGGTCTCAATTTTGGTCATTTTAATAGTAACATCAATCTGTAAAAAAGGCTTAGTAAGACGATCTTATTAAGGCCTATAGGGGGTATTCTTTTTCCTATATAATAATGGAGGATTATAGCTTACTAATTAACTGAGAGAGGTCTTCTAAAGGGTTAGAGACAGCGATATAGCATACTGGCACTCCCTGGTAAGCAGTAACCAACTTATTTATAAGAATGCGGTTTATATGAAAGTCTAGGTATAGTCTATAATGTTGCTTTAGTAGTTTATCTACAAGCAGTTAGAAGTTCTAATAAATTAACTTATTAGGGTTCTAATCCATAACTCCTTAGAGGGTTATACTGTTCCACTCTGTAAGGTTTTTATAGTAGTATTCTAGCCCTTTAAAGAACTATTGTATGTGGTTATAGGCTTCTATAAAAGGTCTTAACTTAAGGTTGCTGTTATAGTAGTGGTTCTAAGCAAGCCCTTTTAGCATGCTAGGGAATGCCACTATGTAGCCTTTTGGTGGTAAGCTAGATCTCTTACAGATATTATAGAAGATAGTCAGCTTAAAGTTAAAGCTGTTATTAACTCCATCGTACTTTTAGTTATCTGTGTAGATCTTTATAATTGTGGCCACCTCCTTACTGTATCTAGGTCCTTGCTCCACACTAGGCACGGCTGGTTTAGGTAGTGTATGTGTATATAGCTGCTGCGGCTGCTATGGCTGCTGCAGCTGCTGCTCTTTTAGCCATAGCAGTTGGTTAATAAGAGTGTGGATTTGGTTATAATTGGAGGATTGAGGACTGGGAGGGGTAGTAGGGGTAGCGGGGGTAGCAATTGGAGTAGCTAGTGGTGCAGCAACCAGAGTAGCTGGTAGTACAGTAGCTGGAATAGCTAGTGGAGTTAATAGTATAGCTGGTAGTAGGGCTAGAGATATAGCAAGCTTATCTAAGGTCGAATTAAGTCGGTCTTACAGAGTTGTTATAATTATTAGTTTTACCTCTATAAGGGCCGCGATAAGCTCCTTATCCGTCTATTTATAAAACTCTTCTTTATTAGCAATGTCTGTTAGCACCTTGCCAAGGGAATATCTCTTATCTTGCTTAACAACATATACTCCTCTCTTAACTAGGTATTAATAGATTCCCATTCTAGTATTGGATTGTACTTGTTTAAAGGTCTCTAGCGTAAAGTTCTTAAAGTTTTCCTAAAACACTGTCTATAATGTAAAGTCTATAAGGCTGGATTGTATATATAGGTGCATCTTGGTCTCTATATACTCCGTTAGGTCGTCATCCGTAGCCGTCTCTAAGTCGATTCCGTAGCCATATTTAGTAATTCTTTCCTTCCAGTCAATTTCCATATTGTTGTGTCTTTGTATATAAGGGTAGGTGTAAAGGTAGGTATAAGGGTAGTTGTTGGTTTAAAGAAGTTAAGGTTTAAGGTAAGGATGTAAGGGTGTGTATGTGTCCTATTAACAAATCTATAGTTCTTGGACACTATAGACAATTCTTAGTAAAGATATAGTCCTCTAGGCGATCTAACGCGTCAACAGTTAAGTTAATACGTGGTTTTAAGCTTTGAGGGTCCTCTAGGCGATCTAATGCGTTAACAGTTAAGCTAATACGTAGTTTTAAGCTTTAAGGATAACGTAGCTCTCTCTAAGTAAAGATACGATTCTCTAGGCAATCTAACGCATCAGTAAGCTGATACGTGGTCTCAAGCTTTAAGGGTAACATAGTTTTCTCCTTTAACTAAAATAGGGCGATAACTCTACGATCTAATGCGTTAGCAGTTAAGCTAATACGTGGTTTCAAGCTTTGCTATTGCGTATTTCCTAATCTATACGTCTACTAATCAGTGTCGGTATACTCACTTTATCAACGTGCACGAATATCACTTATAGTGGTACGTATGCGGTGTTAAAGTTGGTAGTTAATTGTTGTCTAGAAGTCAGGGGTTGCTCCGAGTCAGATTAGCTAGTCTCGCCTCATAGTCTCGTAACTACGTCACGTAATTAACGTTCCGACAGTAAAAGCTATTTTTAATATATTATATATTATTTATTGCTTAACGTCCGATTCGGACCCCAAGTGGGCCTACCTACTAGAACTACCGCTTTACTATATTAGCTAAAGGGTTCAATTTCTAGACTTTTCCTTTGGTTTACGGCTTTAAGAACAACAAGGAGGTATTCGCAGTAATAATTAAGTCGTACTAGGTAAGGTCTTCTTCCCTAACCCTAAATGCTTCGTATTTACACTTTACAGCAAGTTACGATATTTTAATTACACGGCTTGTTATCTGCTATTATAATAATCCCTAAAAGCTTCTCTAATGTCTTAAGCGCGGCAATTAAGGGCGCTGTAAAATACAATTTAAATACACTATAGCACTATTTGCTATACGTATTTAGATAGTAGCAAAATTTTAGCGGCGGGAAGGAAAATGCAATTTGCCGTTATTTTTTAAAGTGGGCCTTTAAACAGAAGAAGTGGAAAGCGTAGATTGGTAATAGTAAGAAGCCTATACTATTGGCTATTAGAAACCAGGCTGGACTTATCTAAAGTCCGCAAGAAGGCAATTTTATTATATAGTAGAAGCAATACTAAACAAGTAGAGGGCTGATAAACACTTTTACCTAAGCCTATATTCGGATAGTTCTTATCTATAAGTATTTTATCTATATATTGTTATATATCTACTTTCTTCTAGTGCTTAGAGTATACTTTAAAGTGCATTTAACTTACTATTGTTGTCTAATAAATTGGCCGCAAGACCTCCTTCAGCGACCTCCCGACAATAAGCATGCTAGCTATACGCATTTGCCCCACTCTATACAGTTGCATTTGTCTCATAGCGGCTTTAAGCTATTTTTAACCTTTATTACTTACTGGTTATCTCGCACTCTATTACTATCTAGAGTATAACTAAAAGCGAGCGGTATTCGTCCATTTACAGCCTCTAAATATATATTGTGGCGCCCTCCTATTTATAGTCTCGGCTTAATACCTTGCATATAGGCATTTACCGGTCTTTGCTACCTATAGCAACCATATTATACCGCATGCTTTATTGGGAAGCCGTAAAATAGTATACGTATCCGCAATACCGGGTTGGAGATAAGGGCAGTATTTAGTCAAATCTAGCCCAACCTATATACGTATAAATAGGCTCTGGAAGCCCTCTTTAGTATATAGTTTTAATTATATAAGACCTTTATCTCTATAGCCTTGAAAATTATCTTACTATTCTACCAAAATAACCTCTAAAGCAGCTATTATGTATCCGCATTTAATGACTCTACCACCTCCACCACTACCGCCTCCTCCTCCTCCTCCTCCTCCTACTGTTGCTGCTGCTCCTCCCCTTCTTTAAGATGGCAATAGTCCAGAATTTAAGGACAGGACTAAAGAGCTATAGAAACCGGCTATATTTATACAGCTAAAACTATTATAAGCAATTGGTATCTGCCTAAATAGTAAGGCCGTACCACTTTGGGAGGTTGCTGTATATGCAACTAAGTATCGATCTAATAGTAGCCTAGGCTTAAGGAAGAGCTTCTTTTAAAGGCAACAAAAAAAACTATAAAAGAAGTGGATTTTATTCTTAAGAAGCTTAAAACGGCTTAGGAAGTGTAGATTGTAGAGAGTCTTATTAAGGAGGTTAAAAGAATTGCTAAGGATTCTCTAAAGGGTAGAAATGACACTAATGCATACTGTTTTAACCTGGGTATCGTTTAAGAACTTTAGTTAATGGCGAATATAGATAGTAGGGTTATAGTTAGCGAAGACATAGAGCCTTACTCTAGTATGCTTAAAGCTTTCTCTATCCTTCTATAGACCTATATTCTCAATCTCTATTTAGATAAAAAAAGATATAATCTTCGTATTATTAGCTATCCGGTTTCTAAAACTAAGTGGTTTTAAGGTTTAAAGAAAGTGGATTTCCTAAAAGATAATTAGCGTCTATTTATTAGAAATAAAGGCGTATAGAAGGGTAGTAGGGCTGAAAATAAAGAAGACTATATTATAGTTCCAATTATAGTAAAGTAATATAAACCGTAAACAATTAAGTTTTCTTCTATAGTAGATTGGTCATAGCTCTATTTTGCGAGCATAAAATATTACTTAGATTAATAAGATTATAGCGAAGGGTAAGAAAGCTAAGTTATATATAACTTACCTAGTTAGCCCACTACGGTTATTGCAAATATATGCTAAGCCCGTAAAATGCAATACGGCGTCGTTCTATTGCTGTGGTATTCCGGAGCTACTGCTATTAGTATAGTAAGGCTTAGATACTAACTTGCAGTATCCATTCTAGGTTCTTTGCAGGCATAACGATACTCCAATACAGACTTAATGGTAATTAAATCTTGCCCCTCCTCTTAAGTAGGCTTTGTATATAGTCTTTAAGGATCCTACTTATAGATATAAGTTTAAATACAAATTACGTTTGTATATAAATACGAATTAATATAATAGTGCTTCTCTTTTTTATAAGACCGTATATCGCTTAGTTATATATCTAGAAGCCCGCCTAATTTATCTTGCTATAAGCCTTCTAGCTTTATAACTCTATTCGATTATATTCCTAAGCCGCGATATTTTCTTATATTCTCCTTACTATAATAGTCGAAGATCTCTAGGGTATTAATTTATCTAATAAGGTACCTAAGCAGTCCTAGCCTCCTATCCTGCCTATAAAGGTCCCTAACGACAACAATAGTAATATATACCATAATTAATAGTGGAAAAAGGTCTCTGGAAAGAGATTGGTAGTATAAAGACTAATAGTAAACGCGCTTTAGGGTGCGGGAGGCTGTTTATTAAAACTACCGCCCTTATAAAGCAATACCTTAAACGGGAAAATGCTGCTAAAAAGGGTGATGTGGAGGTTCTTATTAAGGAAGTAAGAGAAGCTGTTAAACAGCAATAGGTGGAGCTTAGCTTAATAGCCGATAAGCTTAAGATTAATATTAATTCTTAAAATAAATAATTACTAAGTTTGGGAACCCCGGTCAAACCAAGCGCATAATAGTTATAATTATTACAATATAAGCATAGAAATGGCTATTTATAAAAAAGGGAAGTTGGGAGAGGAGTTAACTACCTACACATTTCTTAGATATAATTGGCAGTAATAGGTTCCTCCTATAGGTTTAAAGCCTTTAATATATGCAAATTGCCTAATTACCGCTAGTATTTAGAGGAGAAGCAATAAGCAGTATTCCTTATATTGATTGCGTCCTAAGATATATGGCCCGTGCGCGCTAATAAGAATATAAACTTTCTTACATTAAGTAGTAAATAGATAATAACTTTATCTAACTAATTACACCACTAAGATAGTTCGCAATTATATTTCCAATAATATAGATTAACTCAATACTAAAGAATAAAGCTCTATATATAATATATATACGAAATTTAATATATTCGCGGCCTTATCTATAAATCCTTAGTAATTTAATAGAACGATTAACTACCTACGTATATAACTTACTAATTGGTGCATATAGAGCATAGCTCTAAGGACAATGCAAGGGATAAAGCCTCTCCTTATTCACTTACAAACAATCGATTAATAAATACTATTTACACTCTCTTTGGCTTTTAGAAAAGTGCATACTACGGGTCTAAATATAATAACTTATAAATATATTTAACAAAGGACACCATGCTAAACTGTTTTAAATTTTTAAAACGTGCTAAGGCCTTTATCAAAGCGTTTTCTGCAACATAGGCAACGGTCACTATATTTAGAGTTAGAGTCGTTTCACCTCTTAATACAGTTATAGCAGAATAAGTAGCCTCATCAGCATTTTGTTGGGGTGCGAAGATCCTGGAGGCCTCCTGACAGGATTTTGATTTTCCTGGAGGTCCTGATCGTCCTGACAGGCTCCTGACAGGATCCTGGCAGGATTTTGATTTTCCTGAACGTCCTGAACGTCCTGAACGTCCTGAACGTCCTGACGTCCTGATCGTCCTGGTCGTCCTGACAGGCTCCTGACAGGACCCTACCATCCTGATGCGCTCCTGACAGGAAACTAGTATTTCCTGATCGTCCTGTCAGGTTCCTGGCAGGATACCCCCCCAAAGCAACACCCTATGCGCACCCCTCAAGCAACACTACTGGGGCTCTGCACGAGGCTCTACATACACAAAGCTCTGCACGAAGCTCTACACGAAACTCTACACGAAGCTCTGCACGAAGCTCTGCACGAAGCTCTACACGGGGCTCTGCACGAAGCTCTACACGAAGCTCTGCACGAAGCTCTGCACGAGGCTCTACACGAAGCTCTACGTACAAAGGCTCTTCACGAGGCTCTGCACGAGGCTCTGCGCGAAGCTCTGCGTACGGAGGCTCTACACGAAGCTCCGCATGACACACATTACTATCGGGTCCCCGCTATATTCCCGATAGCCCTACACGTGCCTCTGCCAA
>Ga0307507_10008386_pt1 | contig 14324 bp, 4 predicted proteins | sample 7_EM_MG_FD_207223 | JGI IMG/M metagenome (GOLD analysis project Ga0307507, IMG submission 207223) | Populus trichocarpa ectomycorrhiza microbial communities from riparian zone in the Pacific Northwest, United States - 7_EM | ecosystem: Host-associated > Plants > Roots > Unclassified | place... | reverse complement strand
TCTCTGCCTATGTAGCCGCCTTATTTTTTACCCTTCTTTCCTTCCTTACATCCTCCCTACCTAGGGAGGCACTAGAACGGCAGCTAGTAGAGGACCGTTGCTAGAACTAGATGACTATCGCTAGAACTAAATAACCGTTACTAGAACTAGATAACCGTTACTAGAGCTAGACAACTATCGCCAGAGCTAGATAACTGTCGCTAGAACCAGATAACTGTCGCTAGAGCTAGACGACCGTCGCCAGAACCAGACAACCATCTCCAGAGTTAGACAACTGTCGCCAAAACCAGACGACCGTCGCTAGAGCCAGATAACCGTCGCCAGAACTAGACAACTGTCGCCAGAGCTAGACAACCGTTACTAAAACCAGACGACTGTCGCCAGAGCCAGACGACCGTCGCCAAAACCAGACGACCGTCGCTAGAACCAGACGACCGTCGCTAGAGCCAGACGACCGTCGCCAGAACCAGACGACCGTCTCTAGAGTTAGACAACTGTCGCCAAAACCAGACAACCGTCGCCAGAGCCAGACAACCGTCGCCAGAACTAGACGACTGTCGCTAGAACCAGACGACCGTCGCCAGAACCAGACAACCGTTACCAGAACCAGATAACCGTCGCTAGAACTAGACAACTATCGCCAGAGCTAGATAACCGTCGCTAGAACTAGACGACCGTCGCTAGAGCTAGACGACAACGACTAGCCAGCGAGCACTATAAACGATTCGATCGATTGATCGAATCAAGGTAGCACAGACAGGTAGGCACAAATAGGGAGATGCTAACGGGTAGGTAGATACAGATAGGTAAGCAGATACAGACAGGCAAGCAGATACAGATAGGTAAGTAAATATAGACAGGCAAGCAGATGCAGATAGGTAGGCAGATGCTAACAGGTAGGTAGATATAGACAGGTAGGCAGATGCAAATAGGTAGGCGATGCAGATAGGTAGGCAATGTAGATAGGTAGGTAATGCAGATAGGTAGGCAATATAGACAGGTAAGTAGATATAGATAAGCAAGCAGATGCAGACAGGTAGGCAAATGCTAACGGGTAGGTAGATATAGATAGGTAGGTAGATATAAACAGGTAAGCAATATAGATAGGTAGGCGATGTAGGCAGGTAGGTAAGTTAATAGGTAGATAGGTAGAAGAGAACCATCGCTATATTATATTAAATTATCTAAAATAATATTATTTATTTTGCTAGCCTTATAAATAGCTTTAAAGTAGCTTTTATTTATTTAAAATATGTTATTAGTATAAAAGAGGTAAATATAATTATGGTTACCAAATGCGTAAATTACTGGCAGGCTGCGCGTAGGCTGCGTATTAAAAAAACACGACATAGGCTAGTCGGTTGAGTTGCTAAATGACCTTAACTACGCGCCAATTGCGTCAACCACCAACCATTGAGGCCATTAAAAGGGTACTATATTTTGCCGATATAGTGGTCTAGGGAGGTTAGGGTAGGCTAGGTAAAAGTCCCATAGCTTATAGGGAGAGTACTTAAAATTAGATATAGGGTACCATTTTAGATCTTTATTGTGACCTACCCAGCTCACACAGTATTTTAGGGTACTGCGGTCTTTCTTAACTGCTAAGATCTCTTTAACTTCCCATTCCTTATCCTCTGCAATCTAAATTGGTAGTAGGGGGTCATTATACTATCCAGGCAACGGGTCGTCCGCAGCCTTCCACAGTTAGTCTAGAGAGAAGACAGGGTAGATTTTTATTAACTCTAGTAGCTTAACCTTAAAAGAATGCCCTACCTTCTTAGGGATCTTATAGGGGCCAGCTATTTAGTAGTCTAGCTTATAGCTTAGCCTCTAGGTCTTCTAGTTCTTTATTAACACCCATACCTTATCTCCTACGTGGAAGTCTACCTCGTGACAATATTGGTTTACGTCGGCCTCTTTCTTCTCTTATGCTTTTTTTATAATTGCTTAGGTAGTCTCCTAGGCTCTATATATTCTCTTAGTAAATATCTGGGCCTCTTCGTAGCTAAGGCGTTCGCGGGCCGTTATAGGTCCTATAGGTCTATCCCAATTAAAGAATGTTCGTGGCTTATATCTATAGATTAACTTAAATAGCAACATTCCTATACTATCATAAGGGAGCGTAAGCTGTGCGTAGTCTATTATAGGTAGTAGTTCCAACCAGTTGTCCTAGTAGTAATTAACAAAGGGGCGAAGTTATTGGTCAAGGTACTGGTTTATAATCTTAGTTTAGCCGTCAGTCTAAGGGTAAAATACGGTAGAGAGCTTAATCTTAATCCCAAGAATACAGTAGAATTTATCCTAGAAGTCCGATATAAATTAGGGTCCATAGTTAGAGATAATTAACTTAAAAGCGCTATAGATCCGGTAAATATTGTCAATATATATACGGGCCATATTTTTTGCGGTTGTAGTCTTAAAGCAGGGGAGGGAAATAGCTTACTTGCTTAATTAGTTAACTACTATAAAGGCCATATCATAGCCATATTTGTCCTTTGGGAATGATTTAAAGTCCATTATAACATGCTGCTAAGGGCGTTTGGGAACTAGCAGTGGTTATAACCATTTAGGGGTTTAATCCCTAGGGGTATCTACCTATTTATAAGCATAACAATTCCTAATAAACCGTTCTATATCGGACAGGAGTTCTTGCTAGTAGTAGTAAGGCGCTAGTAGTTAGTAGGTCTTATCTCAACTAGGGTACGCCATAGAGACTTAATAGTGGGCTTTACAGATTAGCTCCGTTTATAGGTTGTTAACATCTGGAACTATAAGCCGTTTTTAGTATAAGAGCAGTCTATCTTCTATTTCCAAATTAGGGTCGCCTTCCGTAGCTTAATCACGGAGGGCTTTTAGGGATTTAGCTATACGGTTTACGATTAAAATGCGGTTAATTAGTCCTATTAGTTTATCCAGAATCTCTCCTTCTATAGGCGCCAGCTTATTCTGTTTAGAGTTTAGTTCCTTAAGAATACATAGGTCGAGCTATTTGGGACAGAGGAGGGCACGTGTCCGGTGCTAAGCCTTTAGCTTATCCTATAGTTCCACATCCTGTTCTCTCCGGGTAAGGGCATTAGCTTTAGAATTTTACCTACTAGGGTAGTATATAATTATAAAGAAGAATTAGGAGAGTATTTTAGCCCACCTAGCCTATTAACCAATAAGCTGCTTTGTTGTTATAAAATACTTAAGGGCTTTATAATCAGTATAGATTTTAATCCAAGAGTCTATACTTCCAAGCTCTACACGCCACTGGGACAATAATTGTATAATAGCCAGTATTTCCTTATTATGTACCTCATAGTTACACTTAGCTAGGGCCATTATCTTTAAGAAAAACGCTATAGGGTACCACTCGCCATTTAGGTGTAACTGTGAGAGAACTCCCACTACTACTTTATCGGAGGCGTCCGTTTCCAGTATTGATTTAAGGTCTGGGTTATAGTAACAGAGAATTAGGGAGGAGGTAAGTCAGTCCTTTAACTCCTTAAAAGCTTCTATATAATTATTATTAAAAACAAAAGGCATGTTATTCTTCGTTAGTTATATAAGAGGCTTAGCCACAACCCTATAGTTATAGATAAACCGACGGTAGAAGTTATAGAAGCCTAGAAAGGACTAAATACCTTTTATAGTGCAAGGGGGTTTCCAGTTATATATCGCCTTAACCTTTTTAGGGTTAACTTTAATTCCTTCTATACTAACAATAAACCTAAGGTACTTTATTCGTTTTACTCCAAATTCGTATTTCTTAATATTAACTTATAGGCCTGCATTCCGCAGCCTCTCTAGGACCTTTTTAACGTGAACTTAGTGCTCAAGTTCATTATCCAAGTATATAAGAATGTCGTCTAGATATACCATATAGAATTCATCAAGGTAGTCAAAAAGAACATTATTTATATACCGTTAGTACGTAGCTAGCCCATTTGTTAGTCCAAAAGAAAGAACTTTATATTTATAAGAACCATAGTAGGTGTAAAACGTCGTTAGATCCTCTAATACAGGGTTTATCCTAATTTGGTAAAAAGCTTAGCAAATATTAAGCTTAGTAAAGATTTTAGCTTAGCTTAGACGTGTAAGGGTCTCGTCAATTAGGGGGAGAGGGTAACGATCTTTCTAAGTAATAGCGTTTAGTTTCCAATAGTCGATGCAGAAGTAGAGGCCTTTATTAGGTTTCTTTATAAAGAAAATAGGGGAAGTAAAAGGGGCCTAACTTAGCTTAATAAACCCCTTATAGAGGTTATCGATTAAGTACTACTTAGTTGCTTTTAGTTCCTCTATAGTTTGCTAGTAAAGGGGGCTGTAGCCTAGAGAGTTATCGGCCTCTAGTTAAATCTTATAATTATAGGTTTAGTAGGGGGGCAGTATATCTAAGGCTACTTTTAAGAACGCGTCTCTGTGGTCTAAGAGGTATATAGGGAGGAGGCGCTTAACTAACTCCTTATTAGTTTCCTCTACTAGCCCTTCTTCCTTCTTGTTAATAATCCGGTTGATTTTGTATAAGCTAGTTATAAAGACCTTATTATCCTTCCAATATATATTAAAGTGGAAACCTATAGCGCTAATTACCGCGATATCTACTATAGGGGGGTCGTGTAGTAGTAGGGGTGTCCGCGGCCTTAGGGGCTTTTAGCGTATTAGCGTTATCTTTACTCCTTTTAGCTCTTATTGTATCTTCCAAAGGTTATCCTCTAAGTCCTATTGGTATATCCTCTTCCCCATTAGCCGGATCTCCGCAATTTGGAAGTTATCTACATTACTATCCGTTCCACTTCCGTAAGTAAAGTCCTCCTTAACTACAGTCCTTCGGGGGAGTATCCTTATCGGTATAGATTTCTTACCGGCCTCGCAACAGGCATCTTCTTAAGCAAAAGCTAGGTCGCGGTCCCTAACATCCTACTAGTAGGTAGAATCGGCCTTTGCGGCTAATATCTTATGGTCAGTACGGATCTCTCTAATAAAGGAGGGTAACTTCGGTCTACTCTCCGGCTAGACAAACTGTCTTTATTAAACGTTTAGCTAAATATTAAAGTAGGACATCTATTTTCGGCTAAGGATTATGTTATAGGACCCTAGGTCTAGGATACAAAAGGGGATACCAAACTGGCGTCGTCTATCAATAGCAATATATAGCTTTAAGATATGGGTAACTAGCTTACTAGCTTAGCCGTTATAGCCTTTTACTTAAACAGGCTTCTCTAGTTAGGTAGCATTTATATTTAAGAACTTAGCAACGTTATTCGCATAAGTAGTATTTATAAAGGCAAAGCCATTTACTCCAGTATTAATAAGGGCAGTTGTATTAACTCTATATCCATTTTAAGATACTATACATGGAACCATAAAGTATTTTCCACCTATTAGCTAACTTAAATCAATCTCTTTAAGATTAATAGAATACCCTAGGGGGGAGTCTTTCCCTAGGGTTCTTCTTTTCCTAACTTATTAGGCGTTTCTTCTTTCTCTATCTCCTTAATATTACCCGTATCCTTTAGCTCTAGGCAGGACGTAATAAAGTAACTATCCTTTCCACAATTAAAGCACGTGACCGTGGTAGGGTCAATTAGGGTGTTGCGATAAGCATTAGTTAAAGGTATAGTATATAACGGGTTAGGCAAGGTTTACTAGTAGGCAGTTATAACCGCTTTTAGTATAAGGGCGGTTATAGTTTATCTTCTAACGCTAGCTCCCGTTGGTGTAGCGAATAGGTTGCGGTCGCTACAGGACCTCTTTAGTCGATTAAAACGAGCATTAATTCGTTTTAGTTCTAAATCCAGCAACGAACATTAGGCTGCAAGTCTTTAGTAGGTTAGTAGGTCATCTAAGGCTACCGCGATCTTCTCTTATAGTTGGACCGTTAGCTTGTCGTATAGGTCCAAACAATAGTTCTTAGGGGGGACCTAGCCTTCGCCTACTAGGTGTAAGAATTAAGTCTAGAACTCGGTAAAGAATTAGTTCAATTTCATTATTAGGCAATTATAGTTGTAATAGGCATCCCATACTTTATTTGGATTAACATAGATAGTAGCCAGGTACTATATTATCTTATTAACAGATATAAACCGAACAGGTAACTTGTCCTCGAACTTAGCCTAAAGGTATTGCTAGGCATCCCCAATAGTTCGACTAAAGAGGTAGAGCATTTTAGCTTCTTTAGAGGGGAAATAGTTATGGTTAACACAAAGCTTTCCTCACACCTAGATTCTCCAGTTCTTAAAGGTCAGGTCTACGCCATCCGACAATAGTAGGGGGTTAGGGAGCTTAACGGACTTTAATTGCTTTATTATTATATCTATACTCTCTAGTATATTATATTTGGTAGAGCAAATGGGTTAACTAAGGCTTCATAAAGGGGAGGCTGGGCTATTTTATAAGGCAGTAAGGCTTTCCAGGATCTCCTTTAAAGTCTCTTATATGCTTTAGGCTTGAAGACAATTAACCTTCTAATTAGCTATAAGGGCACGAATCTGCTCATATACACCTATAACGTTGTCATTATCTTTAATTTCTGATCCTAACTAGACCTTATATTCCTCTCAGGTAGAGGCAGGTCTTTTAAATAAGCTCGCTTTAGGTGCCATCGTTAGCTTCCTAAGGTTTGTCAGAATTGTATAATTCGGTTTTAATTCCGGGGTTCTTTTATAGGTGCAGGTCAAGTACAGTCTGGCCTATAAAGTGGGATATTATTAGGGCCTTCTTAGGCGTAGTAGTATGGGTTTTTTAATATCTGAGTATAACGCGTCAACGCGTCGTTGCAGATGAAGGTCTTTTTGGGGTAGGATATTATTAAGGCCTTCCCAGGCAATATAGGGAGAGCTTAGTATAATATAACGGGCTTATACAAATGCTTCTGAACTAAAGCTTATAGATTGCTACCATACAAAAATACTAAGCTAAGGAGAAGAAGAAGTCTGTCAGAGACTAGCAAGATACAAAGGGGTTGCTAAGGCGCTAGTAGTAAGCAAGCCAATGGCGATTTTCCATCCTGGGGATAGAAAATCCTAATTAATTGGCAGGAGTTAGGGTCCACTGAGTATGGCAGGTGGCGTTGCCCTAGCACCATTACAGTAGCGTATATACAATAGCTTCCACGCTCCTTTTACAGGTCTATAATTATATAACCCATATTACGGCTTATATAAATGTCTTTAAACCAAAGCCTGTAAAATACTGTATTATAGAGATACTACGCTAAAGAAGAGAAGAAGAAGAAGAGTTATTAGGGGTAGCAGGTTAACATATCGCGAGGGCCGCCAAGGCGCTAGTAGTAAGCGAGCTAATAGCGATTTTCTATACCAGGCATGGAAAATCCTAATTAGTTGGTTAAATTTAGGGTCCGTACCGTTATAATTAGTTACCTAACGCTAAGCTAAATCTAAGTTTGTTTGTTTAACCCATCCTACAACTTATAGGTTAATTTGGTTCGTATTAATAAGCCATTAAAGAGCCGCGTAGGGTTTTCCCTTCATTATAGCGTTAGTAGGGTTGGCCTCTCTATTAATCCATTTCACCTCCGTAATCTGTCTCCGTTTATAGGCTTGCCGGAGGCATATTACGTTAATTATTAGGCGTTTTTCTTAGGTGGTTCCAAGTTATACTAGATAGTTATATAAGGACTTAAAGTTAGTGCAAAGCATAAGTAGAAGGTTAATTTATAGGATCTTATCTACTATAGACTTAATCGCAACGCCAATATTAAAGCCGTGGGCTATACCATAGAGTTTAGAAGCTAGTACGCTCCAAGTAACTCTTTTACACTTAACTAAGCTCCAATAGACAATATTGGCCTTCTTTATAGCATTAGCTAGTACAAGGACGTAGCCAATCTGTAAAAAGAGGTCCTTATTATTAGCAAATAACGCGTCCGTAAATACCAGTAGCTATAGGGTTTTAATATCTAACTTAACAAACTTAAGACCTCTATTAGCGTTCTCAATTTGCCAGTTTAGACGCTTATTTAACTATTTTACATCTTTCTTATTGGAGTTAATTACCTAGGCGGTAAAGGATAAATCAAATAAGGCTTCTAGCTGGTATACTAAAGCGATATATACATCTCTAGCACATTAAGCGATATACTAGTCCTTTAGAGTTAAGGTTCTTATAGCTCCTCTTAATCCTATACTCGTGGCAAGCTTGGTGCTAATCATACTAAGGTTTATGCATTATCGTTCCTAAGTAAGCGTAATACTCCCATTAGTTAGTAGCTAAATAACTCCACCATTAAACTTAATAGGCGTATTAATGGTAAGTTATTCCCGTTCCTTAGCTATAAACTTGGCCTTATACAGCTCATTTTACTCTGCGTTTATAAAGGTCTTATCTACCAGGAATAGAGTATCGTTAGTTTATAGGCCTATAATACCAAAGGGTTCGTTACTCTATAGGAGGCAGGGGTTATATATAGACTAGTCCATATACAACTGTTAGATATAATGCGAGTAATATATCTTAAATTAGTGGTTACTAGCTTCCAGTACTCTGTAGAGTAGTTTTATAACCTTTAGAATGGAGGCCTCGTTAATCCCAAGTTACTTAATTAGCTTATACGGAGGTTATATATAGAACTCTTAATTTAGTATAGTGGTTAATTATACGTAGGCCTATAAAATATCTTAAAAGTAAAGTCGTGTCTATAGAAGCTTTATAGCGGCGATATAAAGAATTAGTCATTGGCTAACTCATTAAATAGTTAGTAATTAGGTAAGAACCAGTTCCTTTTCTAAGTTATTATAAGCTTATACAACTAGTTGGGATTTCTTAAGGCTTTATTAGTTCCCTTATTCTTAATCTCGTCAATAAATTGCGAGTTAAAGAGTTATACGCCTTGTGGTATATCCGTAAGTCTTATAATCTTAAAAACTCCCTTCTTAAGTAGACCAGTAAGCTCCTTCTATTAAAAGGTGCTAAATTAGGTACTAAATTAACTGTCATCCTATAGGTAGATAGTGATATTAGTTATAGCCGTAAGTAGAAGGTATTTACAAGAGCGTCCTCTGCCTTATTTTAGGGGTTGTTGCTAAGCTTTAATAGGTCTCTTTAAGACAGTCTCAGAAAGGGCTAACCCAAGTAGAGGTTTAGGTGGCGATTTTAGTCTAATAATTTACTCCTGCGATTCAGTTGCTTAAAGGTAGGGTTTTATAACCATATATTAGAAGGCTGTAGGTCCGCTAAACAGCTTAACAGTGCATATTTCACCCTTAACAGTAAGTAAGGTAAATGGCCCGTCCTAATAGCCGCTTTAGCCAGTGTTTCCTTCTCTCCAGACTAAAACGGGTGAGTTTAGTGGGAGATCATAAATCGTATTAGCATTAGGTCCGTTTCACATATTTAACATATTAGCAATCTGTCGTTTAGCTTATAGCTTCTATATCTCTACTATAGCCTTTTTAATTACGGCAGCGCGCTATATAACGGTAGGGGATAGTATATCGGATTTGACCATTCGGGGGTAGGCTCCAAAGACTAGAAGTATAGAAACTAGTCCTTTAGGGCTAGCTAAATCATTAATTACTTTAAACGCTATTTAGAGTCCCATCTCCTTATTAATATTAGGGATTTCAGTCATAATAATCTGGTAGGCTCGCTATAATAGACTATAGTAGCGCTCTACCATTCTAATAGAGTTATATGCTTTAACCAGTACTCCCTTTATACTAATTCCTATAATAGTGGCGTATTACTTAAATTCCTTACTAACAAAGTTCTTTTTGGCGTCGTAGGTAATTAGGTCTAGTAGCCCTAAATAAGTATTAATCTAGCACATCTATAGAACATCCTATATGTATTTGGCGCTAATATCTTATAGCTATCTACCGGCTTGGAATCGCGTTCCTTTATTAACAATATATAGAAGGGGTAATCCGCTAATGTACATAATGTCAACAATAATATTATAGTTAAAATTAACGTTGTCTTATAGGGTGAAGCGGAATCTGCCTAGTAATTTACTAAACTTCTAATAGTAGTGGCAGAACTTGGTTAGTTGCTTAATGGCCATTCTATCAGTTTCATGGCCAGTATAGTAAAGTAGCTTTTGTAATTTCTCAACTAAGGGATATCCAAATTGGCGATGCAGGCGCCGTAGCTCTACATCTATTAAGTAGTAGGGGTTCGCGTTAAAGAATTCAGATAAATATAACTATAGCAATAAGCTCTATAGGAGAAATAGGTGGCCAAACTATCGCACTACTAGCACTTTTTTAGTGCGAGTAATAATAACGTTTCTAAGGTTATTATAGTAGATTTGGAGTCTATCTATATCCGCTAAATAGAGCAAGAAGGGGGTATCCGTATAAACAATATAAAACTATATTTTGCCTATAGGGGTAACAATATCCATAGTTCTAATAGAGGTAGCAATTCTAATGCCAAACTACACGTTAACTTGTCCTTTAGTTAAGGTATTAAGTCTTACAGATTAGTCCGTGTTCTATAGTGCCTAGAATTATCCGTAACCGGCCATAGACTTCTTTAACGTACTAGTATTAATTATAATTCCCATAAATACCATAGAAGTATAGCGTGAAACGGCGGTTGTTATATTATAGTTAAACGGGTTAGTTTCCGTAGTAGGTTCTATAGAGGTTATAGTAAGTAAGTAAGCATAAGCCTTATTGGCTAGTTCTACACTTATAGAGGTTGCTTCGTCTGTAGTAAGAGTCCCAAATAATATAAGGTAGTAGCTGTTAGGGTCTTCTAGTTCTTCCTCACTGTTATTATTATTAGTGTTTTTATTAGCGTCTATATCTAGCATAAGAGCTTTAAAAGTTTTATTACACTTATTATCGTCATCTCCTTTATAGTAGATAGTGTATTGTAATAGGACTAGCCTAGTTACAGTAGAAATATCTCAGTAAAACACTCGACAGATAAACTTGACGCCTTAATCGACTTCTGCCAAGTTCTGCCAGATTAATTGAATTCTACCAAAGTCCGTCCGCGTGCGTACGTGTATACGCATCGACCAAGACCCCTAACTATTTAATTACAAGATTCTCTGGTTATTCCTTTCTCTTCTTTACGCAATGTCTTGTTCTCTTCAAGAGCTATATACCCTTAGATTTAGATAGAATTTATATTATTTCTTTAAATCTTCCCCGAAGCCTCTTCGCGCCCTTACATTATGTTGCGTTAAAAAAAACAACCACTATCAAAATGGCAAACGAACCCGAATCCTCTTTAATAACTATAAGTATTATATCCCTAGTCAGGGAACAGTTAACCATAATATAACAGTCCTTTATGGATGCCTTAGCTTAGTAGCGGGCTGCACTAGAAGCCCAGTATTAGCAATTAATAGAAGCACTCCACGAAGAACTCTATAACGTTTAAGCATTTATATTAGAGACCCCAATACCGCCTATAAACAAAATTAATATAACTGTATCTAAACCTGGCCCCTTAAACGCGAACTTCGAACCAGTAATAGTAACTTAACCCATATCTATAACAAATTCAATACCTATTACAAAATCTAAAAAGCTCCCTAATCCTCTAATGTTTAATAGAAATTAAAATGACCTATATCCCTTTATAACCAAGCTCCGTCTTAAACTCTTAACGAACTATAACTAATACCCTACTAAAGCTAGCAAAATTAGCTATGGAATGTCTCATTTAAGCAAGGACGCTGCACGAACTATAGATCCATTCTTCTATAACGGCACCTTTGTTAGTTTTAAAATCTTTATCTCCCTACTAGAACAAATATATGATAACGCCAGTCGCGAACACATAGCTATCACTAAACTTAAAAACCTACGACAACGGAACCAAGAATTTACCAGCTTTTTTTCGGAATTTTTAGGCCTTATTAGCGAACTAGATTAGAATAAAGCCGCTAAAGTCGCTGCTCTTTAATAAGCTATTTCGGATAAGACTAGAGCCTAGTTAGTAGGTAGGGAACTGCCAAAAGACCTACCTAAATCAGTGTGGCTTTCCATTCTCTTATCGTCCATCTTATCGATCCATTATCGATATAGATCTTATCGATATGGATTACAAATATTGTCCATACTTCCTCACCGCCAGAAAAATTCTCAGCTTTTACCTTCCCTTTACCCTATTGTACAAATATGGATTCTGAAGCAGAATCATCTCTTCTTGCGCCTTCAACTACCGTTAATTTGGCCTTAACTCGCCCAACGAGGACCCAAACAGCCGTTGCAACATGGGCCCATGCTCGTACGGCGCTTGGCACGGAGCCAGAATATTTAGGTCGAAATCGTATTCTCTACTGCATTTACTGTCCACAAGAATTGCTATATAGTAGTCCAGTTACTAGTAATTTTCGAAAGCATCTTAATTCGAAACATCTACTTTAGGTTAAAAAAGATACTAGCCCAATACAATCAGAGATACTCGAAAAACTTTAGCAACTATATATTAAAGCAGAGTCTTTAGGTTAAACGACAGAAATAGATACCTAGGTCTTTTAAAAACGACTAGATCAGGATATAATTAATAAGGCTTTAATCTCATTAATTGTTATACGAAATATTCTATTCCGTATTGTTAAATGGCCTGAATTTTATGCTTTTTACCAAGTTCTTAATCCAGAATCGTCTAACTTTCTTACAATAGCACACTCTCAAATTATAAAAAAGATTGAACTATCCTGGCAAGCTCATAAAGATATTATACGAAAGAAACTTCAGTTGGCAATATTAAGTATTTATCTGTTGCTTAATATCTAGACCTCCCTAAATAGGCTCCTTCTTCTAGGGATCTGCGCCTACTTTATTAATTAGGGTTAGGAGAAGCAATCAAAGGCCCTTCTTGCCCTTCGTACGGTAGCAAATTATAGCGGAGACGAGCAATTCGCTACTCTTCTCCCAGTCCTTAAGGACTACGGTATCGTATAAAAGCTTAGGTCTATTGTTTGTGATAATGCTAGTTCAAACAATACCCTTTATTATAAAGTAGAAGCCTATCTCTTAGAAGAGGAGGAGATTAAATAGGATTTTACGTATCGGCAGATCCGCTGTACCGGCCATATTATTAACTTAGCCGTATAAGCCTTCCTATTTTGCAGTTAAATTGAAATGGAACAACTTAAGTCATACGACGAACAGGAAGGAAAAGGGGAAGTAGGAGATAAAGAGGAGAAATGGGCAACCTTTTGGGTTATAGGACCACTTGGCAAGCTTTATAATATTATTATATACATCCGCAGTTCTGCTGGTCGTATAAAGGAGTTTAAGGATCTCGCAGAGAGAATAATTCCACTTGATAACCGTATAAGATGGAATAGCTGGTTTTAAATGCTAGCTATAGCCGATTAAAAGGTAGGAGCTATTGATACCTATACTAAGAACCACTTTACTACACTCTAGGCAGACTATCTCTCCCCAGAGGACTGGGAACGGCTTTATACAACTAAGGAATTCCTTTAACCATTCCACCGAGCAACTTTAGAGACTTAAGGAGATTATACAATAATTAATAGTATACTCTTTACTATAGATGTTCTTGTCCAGTACTTTAAAGCCGCACTTATAAGTAAACTTCCTACTAAATTAGACAATAGTAACACCGTATAGTAGTCTAAATATGCTTCTAATAAGGAGTTTAGCTCTCGTATTAAAAAGGGGTGGGAAATCTTTGATAAGTACTATAGCAAAATAGACGATTTACCCTTTTATGTTACAGCCCTTATTCTTTATCCGAACCGTCGTACGAAGTATATTAAGGCTAACTAGAAGCTAAAATGGGTAAAGCCTATATTAAAAAAGGTTAAAGGACTTTGGGAGTCCTACCGGGAAAAGGCTCCTTCTCCCCTAATTTCTTTATTATATAAAAAGAAATAACCTTAGGAGTAGGAGCTTGATGTATTTAATCAGATTGCTTAAAAGTTAGAGAAGTATGCTCAACTATAAAGTTAGGATAAGTTTTAAGACTATTATAATAGGGAACCGTACGATATTGGTAAGATGTCGGCTCTTAAATAGTGGTATTAAGATTAACAGAGAAAACGTTGGCCAAGGTTATTATATATGGCAATTAATATTCTCTTAATTCTAGCTATAAGCGATGAACCAGAGCGAGTCTTTTCAGGGGGACGTCATACAGTATTATGGGAAAGGGCGCAGATAGGAGCCGAAAACCTTAAGAGAGTAAAGTGTTTAAAGCATTAGAAACGAAGTGGTATTTTAGACGAAAAACTTAAGATGATAACTTAAATAGACTGTCCAATATCCGCAATATCCGCAATATCTGTAATATCCGCAATATCCGCAATATCTACAATATCTGCAATATCTACAATATCTGCCGAATTCTGCTAAGTCCGCCAAATTCTGCTAAATTCTGCCAGAACC
>Ga0307507_10008385_pt1 | contig 14329 bp, 11 predicted proteins | sample 7_EM_MG_FD_207223 | JGI IMG/M metagenome (GOLD analysis project Ga0307507, IMG submission 207223) | Populus trichocarpa ectomycorrhiza microbial communities from riparian zone in the Pacific Northwest, United States - 7_EM | ecosystem: Host-associated > Plants > Roots > Unclassified | place... | reverse complement strand
CAACTCACAACTCACAACTCACAACTCACAACTCACAACTCACAACTCACAACTCACAACTCACAACTCACAACTCACAACTCACAACTCACAACTCACAACTCACAACTCACAACTCACAACTCACTACTCACAACTCACAACTCACTACTCACTACTCACAACTCACAACTCACAACTCACTACTCACTACTCACTACTCACTACTCACAACTCACAACTCACAACTCACTACTCACTACTCACTACTCACTACTCACTACTCACAACTCACTACTCACTACTCACAACTCACTACTCACTACTCACCACTCACCACTCACAACTCACAACTCACAACTCACAACTCACAACTCACAACTCACAACTCACAACTCACTACTCACTACTCACAACTCACTACTCACTACTCACTACTCACCACTCAATGTAATCCTTTACGTTTTAACAATCCCCCGGTGGTATCATCTACGCTTTGCTGTACGATGAACGCCTTGGGATCAATCCGCAGGATGGTTTGTTTTAACGACGGAATTTCCAGCCGGGTAGCAACGGTAAAAATAATATCACGAGGATCATTTACATGGCCATCCTTGCCGTAACCGCTTTTGCCCTGATAAATTGTAACACCCCTGCCAAGTGTAAGCGTAATTGCCCGGCGAATGGCCTCACTATGCGTAGATACTACAGTGATGCCCGAATACTGTTCAATACCATTCAAAATAAAATCGATCATTTTAGCAGCAGCCATATAGGTTAATATGGAGTACATGGCCGGCTCAACGCCCAACAAAAAGGCGGCGAGACCGAATATCACTACATTCAGCAGCAAAATAAAATCGCTCACCTTTAACAGCTGTGTTCGTTTGCTGATGAGCACCGCTGCTATCTCGGTACCGTCAAGCACGGCGCCGCCCCGCATGGCCAGGCCGCTGCCCGTACCTATAAATACGCCGCCAAAAACCGCTGTAAGCAACTTATCATGCGTTACATCCGGAAAATTAATAACTACCAGGCTTACCGATAGCAGGCCAATGGCAATGGTGCTTTTTACGGCAAACCACAACCCCAGCTTTTTATAACCCAACCATAAAAAAGGAACATTGATTGCAAAAATAAGTGCCGAAATAGGGATAGGCGACAGATCTGCAACCAGCATTGATACACCTGTTACACCTCCATCAATAAAATGGCTTGATAACAGGAACCCCTTAAGGCCAAAACCGGCTGCTAAAATACCCAACCCGATAGATATTGATTCTTTGATGATCTTCATTACCTTCATGCCCAAATATAATTTATCCGGCGCTAAAACGAATTTTAATAAAGCAGATAATTAGGAACAAGTTGGTTATTTTATCTGCTCAATGTCATAACCTGTCATTATTTGAGATACTGAAATTGAAATCCAGGATTTGTTCGATTTTTGATTAGTTACCATCTAAATTTGAATTGACAATGAATAATAAACACGATATAACTTCATTAGACGATATCAAGCTGTTAGTCGACACCTTTTACACCAAAGTTGCCGAAGATACCTTGCTTGGCACTGTTTTTAACGAACGTTTGGGTGATAGCTGGTTGCCGCACCTCGAAAAAATGTATACCTTTTGGCAAACCCTGCTATTGCAGGAGCATACGTATAACGGCGCCCCGTTTCCGCCTCATGCGCGCTTACCTATTGATGAAAAGCATTTTAGTGAATGGCTTAATTTATTTACAGCTACGGTTGACAGCCTTTTTGCCGGCGAAAAGGCCGATGAAGCCAAATGGCGTGCCGGTAAAATGGCCGAAATGTTCCAATATAAAATAGCCTACTTTAAAAAAAATCCGCTTAATATTGTTTAGCTATCCGTTTACCGGGCAATATGCGGGCGCATTTTAGTAATTTTGCCTTGTGCCGCCACCTGTTAAAAAAACACCTGCCAAAACCACAGTTCCGGTAAAACGGAAAGTTGCCGCGAAGAAAAAAACATCTTCAGGAGTCCCCACAGGGTGGATATTTGCTGCTATTGGTTTATTGCTGATAGTGCTTTCGCCCTTTTATTACGGCTACGTTTTAAAAACGGCAACCGCAACCTGGCGGTGGATATTGGATGCGGGCGAACCTACAAATTACCGCACTTACAAAAGTTTTGGCGTGCGCATACCGGCCAATTATACAGTGCATGGCATTGATGTATCATCGTACCAGGGCAAAATAAACTGGCAAAAGGTAAAGCAGATGAACGAGGATGGCGTACATATCAAGTTCGCTTTTATTAAGGCTACTGAAGGTGTTTTAATGACAGATCCCTATTTTCAGCGCAATTGGCGCGAAGCTCCTAAGGCCGGCCTTATTTGTGGTGCCTACCATTTCTTTTTGCCCCAAAAAAGCGGCTTATGGCAGGCTAAATTCATGCTGCAAACGGTAAAAATTGAAAAAGGCGACCTGCCGATGGTTGTCGACGTGGAGAGGCTATACCGCACCACGCCCGAAAAAATGCGTATCCAGCTTAAGCTGTTCATTCACCAAATAGAAACTAAAACGAGTGTAAAACCCATTATTTACACCAATCTGAGCTTTTACCAGGACTACCTGCAAGGTTATTTTGACGAGTACCCGCTGTGGATAGCCCACTATTACCAGCCCGAGTTAAAGGTAAGCAGCAATACCAACTGGCAGTTTTGGCAACACTCCGACAGGGCCCATATCAATGGTATTAATGAAAGAGTTGATATGAGTATTTTTAAAGGCGATACTACGGCGTTTAAAAAATTGCTGGTGAAGTAAACACCGTATCATTGGGTGCAAATCAAATTGTCGCTACGGACTATTTGGGCTAAAGCCCTTAACTTCCAATTTATGCTTGTCCGTCCCTTAAAAGGGACGGCAATGAATTAAATAATTCATTGCCGTTGGCTTCAGCCAACGGACAAAGATTCAACAGAAACGGGCTTTAGCCCAATTCACGGATATAAACGGCAACCTTAAGCAATATTCGTTTAGCGACAATTTGATTTGCACCCGTATCATTTGCCCCTTGATATGGCATAATTAATTTAGTAAATTTGTTATACGATTAATATAAAGGCTATGGCTATTACTCAAAAATCGCATACAGAACTTACCCCGTACAAATAAGTTTACTTAGATTGTTTAGCAGGCCGATGTCTGAAAACGATACGCTGGAATTAAAAAGGTTGATGGTTAAGCACTATGCTGGTTTGTTAGAAGAAGAAATAAAATCGGTTGTTAACCAAAAAGGCTATTCGCAGAAATATTTTGATAACATGCTTAATGGCAATTGATAGCACCACCTTACGCGCTTTTTTACCCCGTTACGCCTTCCTTCTTATAAACATTCATCAAACTATCGGCCCGGTACCTATGTCCCTCCTTTAAAAAGGCATAGTATGGCGCTACGAGTTTAGCGGCAGCTGACGAGGGGTATTTATCCAGCAGATAGCTGTAAGCATTCTTAAAATAATCGCTTAAATTGTTTTTATCATCCATAACCCAGGTGTTATCGGTTCCCTGGAGTAGCGCCTGTAAATAGCTTTTCTGGTTAACAGCAGCATCGGCAATACTTATAAAACCGGGGTTTTCCGCAACAAATCGCTCCCACCATATTTCCCTGTCCACAAGCTGCTTTGCGCTTATAATTATGGAAGCATCCTCCATGTAAATGGCCTTATTCTCCTTATTCAATTGCTCCAGGTACACCTTCATCACCGGCGAAACGGAATCATAAAACCATTTACTGATAAAATCCCGGTCTTGCGCTATGTAGGTGTCGCCTTCTTCCATAATAATCGTAAAACCATTATCGTTCAATTGCTTAAGGTATTTTGCAACTTTTGCCGGCAGTTTACCTGGCTTTACTTTGCCCATGAGTATAGTATCACTTCGGTCGGTACGGTCATAATGGATATCATCAAGGGTTCTATCCAATTTATCGTAGTACGCGCCAAAAATCAAAAAAGCGGTATCGCAGGTGGCGGGTGCATGTCCTCTGAATAGGTCTGCATATTTTTTCGCGGCCTTTGTAGCGTTTTCAGGATCGGTAAAATTTAAAGATTTAATAAATACCACATACTGATTAAACAAGGGGTTTGTATATTGCGGCTTATTGGTAGTTGAAGTTTTAGCAGGCTTATTAGCCTTAACAGCATGTTTCGTTTCTGCCGAAGGTTGCTTTTTATGCGAACAAGCGCACAACACAATTAAACACATACACAGGGGTACACAATTTTTCATGGCAAAATGGAAGTATCTTGCATAAATATGGGCAATTTGTTTGGAAACAGAAAGCGCAACGATAAGTCGATGATTCCGCTATATGCCTCGCAAGCGTATCATATATCAAAACTTTTAGCGCTGAAAAGCCTTCATCATCCAGGGAAATCGCGTTTAAGGTTAATAAGAATTATTTCGCGCAAAGACGCCGGGACGCAAAGTGATTTGCTTATTTTTCCTTTGCGTCCCGGCGTCTTTGCGCGAAAAATCTAATAATTTGATACCATTAATACCGGTATGGCACAATATAGTTGATCATGAAACTTTAAACGCGATTTCCTTGCTCCATTATCCAGAACATCTTTTACTATGAAAATATCTACATTATCTTTTTTTGTTTTATTGATCGCGCTGTTTTCTGCCTGTCATTCGGTTATAACCGATGGCGCCAGCGGCAACCAGGAACAAACCAATATGCACAGTACCTACGACGATAGCACTTTAAGCAATAAGATATTGCCTGTAATGATGCCTTATAACCGGCTGATTGACCCTGCCGGCAAAGTGGTGCGCTTCGGCGATCCCAATTTTGAAAACCATAGCCTTGATATCAAACTGATACCAGGAACCTCGGTTTTAGCTGTTGAAGACCGGTACGGCATTACACTCATAGATTCGGTTGGCAGCAAGGTTATAGCACAATGGACTTATACCAAGGATGGACGCTACAACGGCCTCATGAGCACTTACTCGGGCTTAAAGGTTCATAAAAACGGCACGGAAACGCAGATTTTCTGGAGCGCCGCCAATGGCGACTCGCATAAATCATTTGTAATGCAAGCCCTGTGGGACGGGCAAACCATCAGCATCAAAAACGCATTTGAATTCAAACCCGCCTCACCATCACCATTGGCATTACCCAATGAGTTATTAATCAATACCGAAGCAGGTACCGATTATTTATATGTGGCTTTAAACGGCAACAACCAGCTTGTAAAAATTAACCTGAGTACTCAACAAACAGTTTATACCAAACCAACCGGGGTAGCGCCCTATGGCCTTGCGCTTGTTGGGCAGCGCCTGTTCATCACCAACTGGGGCGGTGCCGAACCTACCGATACAACGGGCCGGGAAACCGCGGGTGTACCTTACGGCAAAACCTATATCGACCCAAAAACCGGGGCAACAAGTACCGGCAGCGTACAGGTAATTGATATTGCAAGCGGCAATGTATTGAAAGAGATTCTTGTTGGCCTGCACCCTAATGTTATCATAGCCGATAAAAGTAACCGCTTTTTATATGTTGCCAATGCCAACAGCGATAACATATCCGTAATAAACGCCGCAAGTTTTAAGGTGATTGAAACTATCCCGGTAAGGTTGATGCAGGATAAAAATGGCTATATAGGCGATTCGCCAAACGCACTTGCGCTCAGTAACGATGGTAACACATTGTACGTTGCCAACGGGCTTGATAATGCAGTTGCTGTAGTTCGGCTTGGTTCAATTTCATCGGCTAATGGCAAGGGAAAAACAATTGTTAAAGGTTTTATCCCTACCGAGGCATATCCCGGCGGCTTACTGGTTGTTGATAATACCCTTTTTGTAACCAACCTGGAAGGCGAAGGATCAAGGGTAAGTACCAATGAGTTTAAAGCCGGGCCGCAGGTACCTGATGATGTTACTGCTTATAACTCGCACCACGAAAAGGCTACGGTATCCATCATCCCATTGCCTGATGATGAGTTATTAAAAACATATACCAATCGTGTTAAAACGCTTAACCTTACCTTCAGGCAGGATATAGCACAACTGGTGCCGCGCAAAAACATCACCCCAAAACCAATGCCCGACCGTATTGGCGAGCCATCGGTATTTAAGCACGTGTTATACATCGTCAAAGAAAACCGCACTTACGACCAGGTTTTAGGCGATCTGCCACAAGGCAAAGGAATGCCCTCGTTATGCATTTATGGCGATAGCATCACTCCTAACCAGCATAAAGTTGCCAAAGATTTTGTGCTGCTTGATAACTACTATGCATCGGGCAAATGCTCGGCCGAAGGGCACCAATGGACAGATGCAGCCATAGTGACCGATTACGTAGAAAAAAACGTTCGTGCCTGGTTTCGCAGCTACCCGCATGTGCAGGAAGACGCGCTGGTGTATGATAAGAAAGGCTTTATATGGAACAACGCCGCCGACCACGGCAAAAAAGTAAGGATCTACGGTGAGGCATCGGCACCGCATTATGACGAAAAATTAAGCTGGACGGATATGTACAATAACTATAAAGCCGGCATCCCGCTTAAATTTTATAACACCAGTACCATATCAAGGGTGAGGCCCATGCTATCCCAAAACTACCCCGGATCTGACGAGTTAAAAATAACCGACCAGATACGGGCCTCGGCCTTTATCGACGAACTAAAAGGTTATGAAAAACAACCGGGCGATGAATTGCCCGAACTAATGGTAATGGCCCTATCAACCGACCATACGCAAGGTACCAGGCCAGGCCTTCCTAAACCGGAAGCTATGGTGGCAGATAACGACCTTGCCCTTGGCCGCATCATTGAAGCCGTATCCAAAAGCCGTTTCTGGAAAAACACCGTGATTTTTGTTACCGAAGATGACTCGCAAGCCGGCTGGGACCACGTATCTGCTTACCGTACAACAGGTTTCGTGGTAAGTCCGTACAGTCAGTTGCAAAAAACCATATCTACAAATTATAACCAAACTTGCGTTGTACGGTCGATAGAGCAAATATTGGGCATTCCCCCGATGAATATTATCGATGCAACCGCCTTGCCGATGTTTAGTTGTTTTAGCGACAGGCCAACCACCTACACCTACAACGCGCTGCCAAACCGCATCCCGCTAAATGACATCAACCCTAAACTTGCCGCGCTCAAAGGGCAGGCTTTATATTTTGCCAAAGCATCATCCAAACCGGAGTTTGACCACGTTGATGGCGGCAACGACGACATGCTGAACCGCATTTTATGGTACGCCGCAAAAGGTAAAAAAACTTACCCCGCAAAACTAACCGGCAAGGCAGATAAAGACGATGACGATGACGATTAACCCGGCCTGTTTATTTGCTTACACTTTTCATTAGCCAGTTGAACAAGTGCGTGAGCAGGCCCTGCAGGCCATCGTTATACAGTGTTTTTTTGTTCCTATCATGAAAAAAGCACTCATTACTCCCGGTTAATTATTGCTAATTGATGGTAATTTGTAAGTACCTCATCAAAACAGATCATCAGCCATTTGGTATAATTTGAGGGATGGTTTGCCATGTCGCCGGCAAGGTCATCCAGGCTCATGTATTTAAAAGATTCAACCTCCCGTGGCGATGGGCGGGGAACCATGTTGCTTACACCAAAAAATACGTGGTCGTACTCATTTTCAATCAGTTCTTCATCTACGGTAGCACAATACATAAAGTTAAAAACATCGTGCAGTTCGCAATCCATCCCCATCTCTTCCATTAGGCGGCGGTGTGCGGCCTTAAGCGTATCCTCGCCGGGCCGCGGGTGGCTACAGCAGGTGTTAGTCCATTTGCCGCCCGAGTGGTATTTATCGGCTGCCCGTTGTTGTAACAGCAGCTGACCTTCCGGGTTAAATATAAAAACCGAAAATGCGCGGTGCAATTTACCCTGCAGGTGGGCTTCCATTTTTTCCATGGTACCCACTTCGTTATCATTATCATCAACCAGAATAACGTATTCTTCCATCAGGTTTGTTTTGTCAGTTAGTTTTTTGTAATATCCGTCCTTTAATAACGGTATTCACAATACATTTAGTTTATACCGCACCAGCGAATCAAACATCAGCCAAAATTTATGGCCGTTTGATACACGGATGCGTTCGGCAATCACCCGGTCGGCGGGCACACCGGCTATTTTACGGAATAATTGCCGGTAATACACGTAGGCCAGATAAACCCCTTTTCTGCTTGACCGTGGCAGTTGCTTTATGCCACTTAGGGCTTCATTAAACTCGTGATGTATATCCTGCTCAATCGCTTTTTTATCCTCATCAGAGAAAGCAGACAGGTTTACTTCGGGAAAATAGCTGCGGTTAAGTTCCCGGTAATCTGCGTTAACATCCCGCAAAAAATTCACTTTTTGAAAAGCCGAGCCCAGTTTCATAGCCGGCAGGCGTAACCGCTCAAAGTCGCCAGGATTATCATTGGTAAATACGTGCAGGCACATGAGGCCCACAACCTGCGCCGACCCAAGGATATATTCATTATACTTATCCGCTGTATACTCTTGTGCGGCAAGGTCCATTGCCATACTTTTTAAAAACTGCCTGATGAGTTCATGATCAATGTGATAGGTGTTAACCGCCTGCTGAAATGAATTAAGCACCGGGTTTATGCTGATGCCGCGGCTGATAGCCCGGAAAGTTTCTTCTTCAAACTCTGCCAGTAATTCCGCTTTAGGATACTCATGAAAACTATCCACAATTTCGTCGGCAAGCCTTACAAAGCCATAAATAGCATAGATGGGGGCGCGGAGTTCCTTCTTCAAAAAATAGATACCCAGCGAAAAACTGGTACTATACAGCCTGGTGGTTTCCCTACTGCACGTGGCGGACAATGTGTCAAATCTCGCTTTCATTTTTTGGGGTTGATGTAATTGATCAATTGCTGGGCCGAAACTTTACCCGATATGATTGACGGCGGCACGCCGGGGCCAGGCACCGTAAGCTGCCCGGCATAAAACAAATTATTTACCCGCCGGTTGCTGATGGATGGCTTAAGGTTGGCCGTTTGCATCAATGTGTTGGCCAGCCCGTAGGCATTACCTTTGTAGGAGTTGTAATCGGCAACAAAATCATTTATACAATAGCTTTGCTTATAATCAAGGTTTTGCCTTATAGATACATCGCTAAAACGTTCCAGCCTGTCCATAATCAAATTAAAGTATTCTTCCCTCAGGTCATCGTTATCCTCAATTCCGGGAGCCAGCGGCATCAGGATAAACAGGTTTTCGTGCCCGGGTGGGGCCACGGTACCATCGGTTTTTGAGGGGCAGCACACATAAAACAGCGGTTTTGAGGGCCATTGGGGCTCTTTATATATTTCCTGTGCATGCTGTTTCAAATCGGCATCAAAAAACAAAGTATGGTGATCAAGCTTATCAATTTTACAGGTTACGCCAAGGTAAAAGATGAGGCTTGATGGCGCCATCACCCGTTTGTCCCAATAAGCTTCCTTATAATTTCTGAATTGAGGATCGAGTAGCTTCTCCTCCACGTGATGATAATCGGCCGCAGCGATAACGCCATCATAAGCCTTACTGCCGTCACCGGTAACAATTGCCGAAACCCGGTTGTTATCCACCTTAATTGAAGTAACTGCGGTATCGGTCTGGAAATTTACGCCTTGCGCAGTGCAAACCTCCTGCATGGCTTCAATTACTTTGCCAAAACCGCCCTTTGGATACCAGGTACCCAGCTGAAGGCCGGCATAATTCATGAGGCTGTATAAGGCCGGGGTATCTTCGGGCATGGCGCCCAAAAACAGTACCGGGAACTCCATAAGCGCTATTAGCCTGGGGTTTTTAAAAAACTTCCTTACATGTTTACCAAAAGCCGTAAATACTTGTAGCTTAAAAACACCTTTAACCAAGTCCCAATCCAAAAATTCGGTAAGCGACAGGCCCGGTTTGTAAACCAGTTTATCCATCCCCGTTTTATATTTGTAAGCGGCCTCGGCCAAAAACACTTTTAATTGTGCCGCGCTACCGGTTTCTACCGATTCAAACAGTTCACACAAAGCATCAAAATCAGCAGGCACCGCTAATACGTCATCTTTGCCAAACACCACCGTAAAACCAGGATCCAGCTGCTGCAACTCATAAAAATCTGCCGGTTTATGACCAAAATCAGCGAAGAATTTTTCAAACACTTCGGGCATCCAGTACCAGCTTGGCCCCATATCAAACAGGTAACCATTGCCGGTAGTTAACTGCCGTGCGCGGCCGCCTATGGTTGCGTTTTTTTCAATCACATCCACCTGGTACCCGGCCCTTGCCAGGTATGCAGCGGCGCTTAACCCGGCAAAGCCAGAGCCAATGACAGCTAAATTGGTGGTAGTGTTCAAAATTATTAAATGATTGTTGCTGCAAATATGAGCCATCAACCGGGATAAAGCAATTAACAAACAATAATTGCGGTACTTAGTTGTACGCCCATGATCTCAAAGATGTTATTAAATTAAGTTTTTTACCCGCTCGGGCATAGCAAAAGCTTTACAGATAAGTCCGAAAAGCACTTTGCCCGCACAGAGAAATCGCGTTTAAGATTTTATGATCAACTATATTGTGTTATACAGGTATCAAGTTATCGGATTTTTCGCGCCGAGTCGCTAAGCCGCAAAGGAAAAATAAGCAAATCACTTTGCGTCTCTGCGTCTTTGCGCGAAATAAATCTTATAAACTTTAAACGCGATTTCCCTGTTTGCCCACATAACTATTATCAGGTAAGCCAATATAGCCTTATATTTACATCATATTACAGCGTTTAACATTCGTTTTAATTGGCCGGCGACGAAGTTATATGAAAAAACACCTGCATCTACCATTAATAATTGTACCACTGCTCCTGGTGAGTATAAGCGTTTGGGCGCAGCCTATCCGGCAGGTAAACCCTGGATTTTCAAAAATATCACCCCATACCGAAACCCCTGCGGCACAGCTTATCGTTGGCGAGGTAACCGGGGCTATTTCTGCCTGCGCCGGTACGGCCTCTGCAAATCCGGCCATTCAGCAATTCACGGTTTCGGCAAGCGGTTTATCTGCTAACGTATTGGTTACAGCGCCCACTAATTTTGAGGTGTCGCTTACTGCCGATGGTACTTTCAGTTTAAACGTCTCGCTTACGCCAACATCGGGCTTAATATCCAGCCAGGTGGTTTACGTACGGTCATCGGCGCAGGCCGCAACAGGTAATATTTCGGGCGATGTTGCGCTGACTTCGGGCGAAGTAACGCAAACGGCAAGGGTAACCGGCCACATTAACCAGGTGCCCCTGCTTAACCCGGTTTCCGATCAAACCGTACAAAACAGGCAAATGACAACCGGCGTTATTTTTACCGGCACGGCACGCAGCTTTACCTGGACGAACGACAATACCAGCATTGGCCTGGCCGCAAGCGGAAACCAGGGCATAGCTCCGTTTACAGCTGTAAACACGGGTACCACGCCTGTTACCGCGCATATCACGGTTACACCGGCGCCGGCAAGCTATGCCTATGCAGCCAACAACTCGTCAAACTCGGTATCGCTTATCAATATAATTACCAATAGTGTTGAGCAGGTTATTACCGAGGGGATCCCGGTAAATTCCAGCCCACAACGATTGGTGTTTAGCCCCGATAAAAGCCTGCTGTATGTAGAAAACGAGGGGTCGCATACCATAGCTGTAATTAATACCGCCACCAATAAAGTAGTGGCCACTTTCCCGGCCGGGTTTGATCCTGTTGGTATGGTCATAAGCCCCGACGGCAGCAAGTTATATGTTACCGATGCCAGCACCAACCAGTTAACCACCATCAGCACGGCTAATTACGCCGTTATAAAAACCGTTACCACGGGCGATGCCCCATATGATTTGACCATCAGCGCCGACGGTAAAAAATTGTATATTATCAATGCCGGCTCAAACCTTGTACAGTTTTATGATACCGCCACCAGTTACTTTGAATATGCCATAATTACCGGCACATCGCCCAACAGTATTATCATCAGCCCCGATAATAAAACGCTGTACGTGGCCAATTATAACTCGCATGATGTAGCCGTTATAGATATTGCCTCCAGGCGAATCCTGTATAAAATAGACGTTGGCACAGCCGCCAGCTGCCTGGCCATAAGCCCCGATGGGGCAAGGCTTTACGTATCTATGATTAACGACAAAAAAGTTACCGTCATCAACACCCTAACCCGCAACATTGTAATCACTGTTAATGTAGGCCAAAACCCGGCAGGCATCACCACCAACAGCGATGGCAGCAAGGTTTACGTGGTTAATTCCCTTTCGCCGTATATATCCGTTATCAATGCGGCTACCAATACGGTTATGCAACAAATCCCCGTTCAATCCGGGGGCAGGTTTATGGCCATTTTGAGCGATAACGAATGCCCCGGTTTGCCCGTTCAGTTTTCTATTACTGTAAACCCATCGGCGGCGCTGGTTGATATCAGCATCCCCAACAGCTTCTCGCCTAATGGCGACGGCAGCAACGACCTATGGGGCATCGCCGGCTTAAGCGCCTACCCCCAAAACACGGTAGAAGTATTTAACCGGTACGGCCAGCGGATATTCAGATCAGCCGGCTACAGCACCTCCTGGGACGGTACCTTTAACGGCCAGCCGGTTCCTCCTGCCACCTATTACTACATCGTAAACCTGAAGAATGGAAAGAAGGCATTATCGGGGAGTGTAACGGTGGTAAAGTAGTTGGCAGTTTTGAGTTTGCAGTAGGCAGTATTTCGCATGGCGGCGAGTCAACTCCCCCCAACGAGGCTACGCCCGTCTGCCCCTCTCTCTGCTTCGCGCATAGAGGGGCTAAAAAACTATTTTTCTTTCCTCAACCCTCTTTGCGGCGCAGCCGGGGTGAATCGTAGCCGGCGTTCAACCGAATATTTGTGTAAAACCCGAACACGTCATGAATAGCCGAAAAATTTCGCTAAACTCTGAAGGAGGAATGACATCGTAAAAAAGACTGTCATGGTGAGCAAAGGCCTCTCCACACGCCCCTTCGACGGGCTCAGGGTGACAGGCATAGGCACCTCGAAAATATAACATGTTGGACTTGCAACTAACGCACCATCCCACTAATGAACTAATGAACTTCCAACTAACCCACCATCCACCAATGAACTAATGAACCAATGAACCAAAGGGGCGTTGCCTGCGGCCCGTGCTGTACGTTCATACTGCACAGGCATTAAGCGCGAGGCCGGTATCCACTTCCATCACTAACGCGGGCTGCGGAATATCTAAAGTCAGGCGATCAGCAACAAATCTTTTGTTAATTAAAAGGCCTCCCGCTATCTGCAATCAAAAAATATCTAAATTAGAAACCATAAAGACACCAACGATGGCGCCGCCATCGCACTTATCCACATAAACAAACCATGGGACAATCACTCGTAAAAAACTACCTGCACATCGTGTTCAGCACCAGGCACCGGCAACCGCTTATACATCCACCTTATGAAAACCACTTACATAGTTATTTAGGAGGTATTTGTAAAAACCTTGAATGCCAACCTATAAAAGTAGGCGGCTATACAGATCATGTGCATATTTTATGTATGCTGTCGAAAAAGATAGCTTTGATGAAGTTGATCGAGGAAGTTAAATCCAATTCATCCAAATGGATTAAAACCTTGGATCCCTCTTTGCAAAATTTTTATTGGCAGGATGGCTATGGTGCTTTTTCGGTAAACCCTGCAGAGGTAGATAAGGTGATAGCCTACATTGCCAATCAGCACGAACACCACAGCCGCAAATCATTCCAGGACGAATACCGGGCCTTCCTTAAAAAGTACAAGGTGGAGTATGACGAGCGGTATGTATGGGATTAACCTAACTACCATACAGAACGCCTTGCCAGTATATGCTACCCTTTTTTCGGCATAGGGCGATGCGCTGTGCTGGCGGGTTAGTCCCTTTCAGTGCCGGGAAAATTCAAAAATTTACCCGGGTACTAAAATATGCGGAAACGCCCCCTACCCAGCCCTGAAAGGGCGACATACGCCAGCACAGGGCATCGCCCTGTGCTATGATGGATAAGATACCCGCGAGATAGCCCTGAAAGGGCGACATATCAGCCGCGGAATAGTGCGTACGGGTAACCTACACTGCATGCTCAACGCTTTGCCAGGCAGATGTCACCCTTTCAGGGCTTTTCAACGGCGGTGTATTCATCAACACAGGGCGATGCCCTGTGTTGACGGATTAGTCCCTTTCAGGGCCGGGAAAATTCAAAAATCACCTGGGTACTAAAATATGCCGAAACGCCCTCTACCCAGCCCTGAAAGGGCGACATCCGTCTGCGATGGGCATCGCCCATCGATCGAAACA
>Ga0307507_10008384_pt1 | contig 14329 bp, 3 predicted proteins | sample 7_EM_MG_FD_207223 | JGI IMG/M metagenome (GOLD analysis project Ga0307507, IMG submission 207223) | Populus trichocarpa ectomycorrhiza microbial communities from riparian zone in the Pacific Northwest, United States - 7_EM | ecosystem: Host-associated > Plants > Roots > Unclassified | place... | reverse complement strand
GATGCGATTGATGATGTCTATCTGCGGGGGATCGAGTCTCTATATACCTGGAAGACCCTAGTTCCGGAATGTCTACGTTCCGGCTCGTATTCTGATACGACCTGATGCGCGACCTGATGCACGACCTGATACACGACCTGATACACGACCTAATATACGACCTGATACACGACCTGATACACGACCTGATACACAACCTGATATACGACCTAATACACGACCTGATACACGACCTGATATATGACCTGATATACAACCTGATATATAACCTAATACACAACCTAATACACGACCTGATATACGACCTGATATACGACCTAATATACGACCTAATATATAACCTAATACACGACCTAATACACGACTTAATATACGATTTGATATATGACCTAATATATAACCTAATACGGTTCTTCTAGGGTGTTCCTATATAAGCAACATCCCGTAGTCTATCTTTGATAATAAGTCTAACCATTATTAAAATATTAAGTTTTAGCTCTTAATCTTAAGCTAAAATACTATATCTCTAGAACTACTTTATATTACCTTTTAAATCTAATAGTAGTCTTAAAATAGGTATAAAAGGTTTTATATATATAAGTTTATAATTTATTATTACGTAATTATTAATATATTAAGGTGTAGTCTTTTATATTTTTATTGGGTTTTTAGGGTTACTAAGTTCCTAGTATTACTAATTAGGTAGTAAAATATGTTAATATATTCAACTAGTTATCTAGCTAATTTAGTTATTTAGCTACCCTAAAAACCACTAAAAATTAAAAAAGCTATGCCTTAATATATTAATAATAGCTTAATAATAAATTCTAAAATTTTATATTTAGTCTTTTATACCCATATTATAACTTTTATTAAAGTTTTAAAATAATAAACCTAGCCATTATTAAGATATTAAGTTTTAGTATATAATTTTAAGTTAAATTCCTCTATCTTTAAAAGTACTTAATAAATTACCCTTAAAAGTTAAATATATGTCTTAAAGTAGGTATAAAAGGCTAATTATAAAATTGTAGAATTTATTATAAAGCTATTATTAAGACATTAAGGCACAGCTTTTTTAATTTTTAGTAGTTTTTAGGGTGGCTAATAACTAGGGTAGCTAAATAACTGGTAGAATATATTATATTACCTCCTTACGCCTTTAATTTTTATAATTAATCGCGTACTGTTTTATAGACTCCTTAAATATATCTATTATATAGCCACTATATTAAGGATAAACTGGAAGATGTTGCTTATATAAGCATTATAATGCTTATATAAGAACACCCTAGAAGAACCCTATTAGACTATATATTAACCTGTATATTAGACCGTATATTAGGTTATATATTAGGTTATATATTAGGTAACGTATTTTACGGGTAAGCTGGTTAAACGGGTAAGCTAATTACTTTAAAAATATACCAAAAAATGGAAAAATCACACTTTAATATCTTAACAACCACTTAATAATAAATTTTAATAATTTAAATTTGGACTTTTATATATACTCTCTAGCTCCTATTAAAGTTATATAATAAATAGTTGGGTGGTTTTTAAAATAGTAAAATTTGGGGGCCAAAATGAGGCAAATCACTATATCTTAAAAACTACTGAACCATTTACTATGCAAATTTAATAGAGGCTATAGAGCATATATAAAAGTCTAAATTTAAATTATTAAAATTTATTATTAAGTGGTTGTTAAGATATTAAAGTGTGATTTTTCCATTTTTTGGTATGTTTTTAAAGTGATTAGCTTACCCATTTGACCAGCTTACCCATGAAATACGTTAATATATTAGGTAATATATTAGGTAACATATTAAATAATGTATTAGGTAATATATTAAATAATGTATTAGGTAATGTATTAGAATATAAACTAGAATATAGATATTCTAGAACTAGGGTCTTTTAAATATATAGAGACTCAATCCCCTATATATAGATATTATTAATCGCATTAAGTTTATCTACTTTACTTAGTTTACTATATTGTTTACCATATTATCCTCCTACCGAAATAGCTTTATAATATATCCTTATAGACGCATTTTTAAGAGCTCTTACTGTACTTGGCCTAAAAAGACTAAACTAACTAAAAGAATCCTAAAAAACACCCTAATAATCCCCTAAGATGTATATATTACAGGAAAGGCATAGGTGGAACAATAGTGGTATATAGTTATATATAACCGCCAGACCTATACCTAATAATAGCCCCCCATAATAATAATAAGGACGGGCGAATACTATACTAGAAAGTAGAAATACCCTAATTAAAAAGGCATCTAATAAAATATAAAGCCTATTAGACGTGTCTAGTATCTAGAACTATAGGGGAGTATCTATTAGCTATTACAAACTAATATAGCTAGCAGAATGGCTCTAGTTTAGTAAACCTTAGGCGCCCCTCTAGTAAACCCTTAATTAAATCCTTTAACAGCTAAACAAAATTAAAGATAAATAAAAACCCCCCCTATAGGCGAACCGCACCTAGGCCGCCGTAGCTGCGCTATTATAGTATAGGGAACCTACCCCCCTAAAGATAATAACTGGGTATATAATTATAATACGACTAAATATAGAAAAGGTAGAGGAACTTAGGGGATAATTAGAAACAGAAGTTCTTATAAAGATTTATAAAAAGGTCTATAACGCTATTACAGTCTAACACCTTAGGAGTGGAGATATTAGAGTTACCCTAAAGAACTAATAGGTAAAGGAACGGGCTATAAGGGTAGGGGACAGGCTAGGAGAGCGTATTAGCATAAAAGTACTTTATAAAGATTACCTAGTTAAAGTCCTATTGGTTCCTATAAGCCGTAGGGTAAAAAGGGGACACTAGGCGGACAATACAGCAACTATATAAAAAATAGTAAAATAAACGGAACGCCTTATACTAGGACTTATAATTACCCAAATCTAATAGCTTTAATAGAAAAATACAAACTAAGTATATAATAAGAATAGTAAGAGGATATAAGGGGCGCTAGAGACTTACTAGGGAGATAATAAACAAATATATAGCTCCCTTATTATCAGCATATATATACTAGAAATGCAAAAACTTTTTATCTAAAAAGGAATAATTATAAATGGCCTTATATATAACATAAGGCTCTATAACTACAGACTACACCTAGAATAATATTATTGCTATATATAATAGGGACACACCTAATCCACATATGCAGCACAGGTGTGCTGCGGCCACTGTATAGGCCCCTATAATATAAGACAATATATAAATTAAGACTAAATAAAATGCGTAAACTATTACCGAAGCATATATAAGGTATAGGAGAGAGAAGACTGCATTAAATATAGAAGATGGAAGGAAAGGGCTTAACAGCTATAGGAACAATAATATGCTAGGTTATATAAATGGAAACAATAGGCAATAAGCTAGGGGGACGTAGGTGTCTTCCTAGCGTTTTCTACCTTTAATACTAGGGGGCTAAGCTAGCCATCCTAAGCCTTAACGGGCCAAAAGCGACGCTGTATAACATTACTAGACCAAATAGGGACATAAGGGATATATAGGATATAAGGGAGAGGACGCCTAGTAGGAAGACCCCTATAGATAGCTACAGCAAGTTTAAGGCCGGGACAATTAAGAATTAGATTTAACGTGGTAAATATAATATATACAGCTAGCTTATAAGGGGCATATAGCTAAGTAGTAAGAATGGGGGACGAACCAGAGGCAATAACAAACTTAGATTTAAAAAGGCTAGTAGGAACACAAGATATAGAAATAGAAAGCTTTATATAAAATAAGTAGTAGCTAGAGAGTAAATACAGGAGATAGAAGTTCTAAACATTTTAGAGAAAGTGGAAACAGAAAAAGCAAGGAGTAAAGGAGAGGCAAAGAACCCCTACTAGGGGTCCACTACTTAACCATTATATAGTATAACTACGGCAATACAAACTGCTGTCTAGTAAGGCCCCTACTAGACAGTCTAGACCTAGAGAAACACTATATTCTTACTATATAAGAGCCGTATTATAATACCTATATATAATCAACATACTGCCCCTAAGGATTTTAGCTCCTATATAAACCAAAAGCAGCCACACGTGTATGCTTTATAATTAGCAAAAATATCAGCCTTGCCTTATAGTTATAGCAGGCAGTTAACTTAGATATTGCAGTTATAACCATCCAGATATATAGGGGACTAGTATAAATTATTAATGTCTATAACCCTAGGGTCAAAGGGGTAGTATAGACAGAGAATATTATATCTGTAATAAGCTTGCTAGAAACTGAATACGCAGAGTCTATTTTACTAAAAGATATAAACCTCCACTACCTATAGTGGGGGGGCATCTATATTACTACTAATTAATAGGCAGAGTGCCTACTAAGAGCTATAGATAATAGGGGCCTTAAGCTAGCTACCCCCCCAGGTGCAATTATATGGTAATAGGGCACTGCTAAAAGTATAATTAACCTTACAATTATAGACGAAAACCTATACCAGAGACTTAAAAGGTGCTCCCCTAAAAAAGAATAGGCACTTACTTTAGACTATATCCCTATCTAGATATAACTAGATCTGGATATTAAGGTATAACTAAATAGCAAAAGATACGTAATAAGGAAGCTTAATATAAATAGCTTCCTTAATATAATTAAATAACAACTTTAAGACCTAGAAGAAATCCACCTAATACTAAACAAGCGAGGCTTATTAGCTACCCCTAAGGAAATTAATTAAAGACTAGAAAGGATCTAGGTAGTAATTAAAAGTAGGCTAAAAAAGCACTGCCTGGTTTTAAAACCGGGCCCCTATATGTAATATATATGGTCTATATAGTGCGCGGCCCTTATAGCCGGCCAATAATGAGTAAGGAGGAAATATATAAGCAGCCATAATTCTAGGGATAAGAGATAATATAAAGACATAAGAAACCAGCTAAAGAATACCCTAAAAAAAAAAGCAAGAAATAACTGGAGATGGGTTATAAACAAATACACTACTAACCTAAGTCTCCCCTATAATAAGGGCCTTTAGACCATAGCAAAATAGGTAAAGAAAAAGGTGGGACGCCTAGTAGAAGATCTATACCTACCACCCCTATAAAGAGCAGGCGAACTATAGGCCATAAGCAATAATAACAAGAAGGTAAAGATCCTTATAGAAAGATTTTTCCCTTAACTAGCTCTAGTAGACCTTAGTAATATTACTAGTAAAACACTAGTAACTCACCTAAGGGTTAACAGCGATATAATAACTAAAGAAATAGCTAGAACTATTAGCCGCCTCTTAAATAATATAGTACTAGGACTAAATAGGATCCTAAATAAAGCCCTAAAGACCTATGGACTATTTATAGCACTTTGGCTTGCAGATATAGCTAGAGTATACTTTGTAATAGGCTACTACCTATAACTTAAAAGATTTATAACAACGGTCATCTTATAAAAAGAAGGTAAAGTAGACTATTTAATTACAGGAAGCTACCGCCCTATTGCCTTAGAAAACACCCTAAGTAAGATCTTAAAAAAGGTTATAGCAGACCACATAGTAGATATAGTAAAGGAATACGCCCTACTACCATAAAGCTAAATGGGGGCAAGAAAGAATCGCTTAACGCTATTAGCACTTACACTACTTGCTACTACCATTAAAACTACATAGGCTATATAAAAAGACTTTATAGTATTAATACTTAGCCTAGATATTAGCGGCGCCTACAATAATATACCCTATAAGCGTCTCCTATATATCCTTAGGGCAAAGGGCTTCCTAGAATAGATTATTTAATTTATTTAAGGATTTATAGGCTAGAAAGAAACATTATTGGTCTTTAGCGGATACTAGAGCCCCCCTATTATGCAACCTGCTTAATACCTTTAAGGAAGGGGCGACCTAGGGGATAGGCTTTATTAATAATATAAACCTAATTATATATAGGCCAACAGCCGCAGAGAACTATAGGACACTAAAGAAAGCCTATAACACCTATATAGAATAGGCAAGACAATATAGAGTCCAATTCTTACTAGAAAAATACCAGCTAATCTATTTTATAAGAAAATGTAACCAATCTGCAGATCTTTAGTATATAATCTATATCTAAGGCTTTAGGGGTTAACCGGTTTAAAGCCTAAGGGTATTAGAAATATAGGTAGATAGTAAGCTCTAATAGAGCGTATATACGGCGCAAGCGGCCTGTAAGGGCTAAGCATAGTATATCGCTATATCCAGGATCGTTAATTTTATATAGGGTCCATGCTTCTAGAGGTTACGCCTACTATATATAGTAGTTGTCCAGCTAACTATAACGTATAAATCTAGCATTTAGGCCACTGGAGAAACCAAGAAATGCCCCCCTAAATCACTCCTTAAACCACTCTAAAAGGTCCAAACAGCCTACCTTAGGAGTATAACAGGCGGGTATAAGCAAACGGCTATAGCACTACTTAAGAAGGAAGCCAATATTCCCCCCCTATAACTATATATTGAAGCTGATGTAATGTAAAGGGTGTAAAAGGAACGCAACTCTAACATTATAAAGTATATTAAGACACGCCTAAACAAACTATAGAGGGACCCTAGGGTGCCCTATAGGAGAAGGAACCAACAACCCTAAAGTAGGGAAGATATATTAGGAAAACAGGTAGAGAAAGTAAAAGAAGAATAGTACAGCGCTAGGGCCTAGGCCTATATAAAGGAGAAAGGGAGACGCGTAAGAAGCCAGTAAAGACAATAATAAGAGAGAGAAAGGAGCTAAAGTAAAGCATAAAAGAGTACTGGAAAACCATCTACCGCAATATAATACTAGTTGGACCGATGCTGGAGAGACGAATAGGAGTTAAAGGTATAGAGGCAGACTTAGGTAAGGGGAACCTAAGCTATAGCATAGGTAATACTATAGGGGGTAAATACCTAAGGGCTCCAAAAGGGCCTAACAAAGGCAGAAAATACAATAGTAACACTCTTAAGGACAGGAATAATAGGACTAAAAGATTAGCTTTACTAGGTAGGTGTCCTAGTAGGTAGCCTAAGGTGTAAATATAGCTAGCTAAGACAGACACTAAAATATATAATACTGTTATGCCCCTTACACACCGGCCAAAAAGCAATACTCTCAGCAGCTAGTATAGAAAACTATAATATACTACTCTCAATATAGAAAGGCCTTAAGGCGGCTACCCAGTGGCTTATTAGCTAAAATATGCTAGACCAGTTCCGGGTTATAAAGGAAATAGTAATAAAAGGCAAAGGGGTAAGTAATAGGCGCCCCCTAATAACTCTATAGAAGTAGAGTACAGTGTGTAATACTAGCGCGTCTGTAGGTTTATTACAGCAGTAGTAGTTCCTAAGGAGGTTAAAAAGTAAGATAGTAGAGCACTACTAGTAACTCGTAGGCGACTTATAAGCGAGCCCTAAAAGGCGGGGAGACGGATTACGGGGTTTTCTTAAATAGAGTTTTCTCCCCATATATATATAAGGAGTAGTCCGCGTAGGCCCAACAGGGATCCAAATCAGACATTAAGCAATAAATAATAATAATATTATTATCCTCCTACCTCCGCTTGCCTATATTAATAGGTTATAAGACCGACTACTCTAACCTTAATTAAAATTTAATTAAATCTTAACTAGATTACAACTAAATCTAAATTAATTACTAGCCAATTAATTAAAATCTTTAATATCTCCAGTTAATTTTAATATTACTTAAATTTCATTCCAATTTTAATATCACTTGAATTTTATTCCAATTTCAATATTACGTGAATTTCATTCCAATTTCAATCTTACTTGAATTTTACTTAAATCTCAACTAAATCTTATTTGAATTTTAATTAAATTTTATCTAAATTTTAATTAAATCTTATTTAAATTTTATTCAAAAATCTTTTTAGATTGTATTTAAAGCTTAACTCTATTATTCTATTCTATTTATCTATTTAAAGCTTAAATCTATCATTCTATTCTATTTATCTACTTAAAGCTTAGTTTTATTATTCCATTTTATTTATCTACTCGTAGATAAAATGTCTAATAAAATGTCTATCTATAAGCTTATTGGCTAATATAACTATAAAGTCTAGAGCCTTCGCGTCCAATTACTTCTCATATATGGATTGCTTAGTAATGCTATAGCAGAAGGAGCTAAGCTAAAAACGGAAATTGACCAAAAAGCTTTAGCTAATATAAGGCTAATAATTAAGAATAGATATTTTTTGTAAATATAGTATTCTAAAATAGCTCTAAAAGCATAGAATATGCTAAAAAAAATTATAGCCTAAAAGGGTTTAGTTCCAAGTTCCTAATCTATAAAGAGCTTTTTAAAACTACCTTATCTAAGTATTCTTCTATAGAGGAATACTTAAATAAAGTAAAGCAACTTACTAATTAATTAAAAGCTAAAGGTATAGAAATACCAGATTAGGTAATTACTACTTAGGTTTTAAATAACCTGACTAGTCCTTATAAGGGATTTGTTATAATAATTATTTATTACTTAACGTCTAATTTAGATCCCTATTGGGCCCATATAGACTACTCCTTATTTATATATAGGGAGAAAACTCTATTTAAGAAAATGAGAAAACCTAATAATCCATCTCCCTACCTTTTAGGACTTGTATATAGGGCGCCTACGAGTTACCTATAGTGCTCTACTACCTTACTTTATAACCTCCTTGGGAACTACTGCTGCTGTAATAAGCCTACGGATGCGCTAGTATTGTAAACTTAACTCTACTACTATAGAGTTATTAAGGGGCGCCTAATACTCGCCCCTTTGTCCTTATTTAGTCTAGTAATATTATTATTATTATTCATTACTTAACGTCCGATTCGGATCCCTGTTGGGCCCACGCGGACTACTTCTAGTAATATTATATAACGCCGCTTTTGGCCTATTAAGGCTTAGGATAGCTAGCCTAGCCCCCTATTACTAAAGGTAAAAAATGCTAGAAAGGCACCTATATCCCTCTAGCTTATTACCTGTTATTTCTATTTCTATAACCTAGTATATAGTTATTTCTATAGCTATTAAGCCCTTACCTTTCGTCTTTTATATTTAATGCAGTCTTCTCTCTCCCACGCCTTATATATACTTTAGTAGCAGTTTGCGCATTTTATTTAGTTTTAGTTTAAGTAGTGTCTTATATTATAGGGGCCTATATAGTGGCCGCAGCACACCTATGCTGCGTATGTGGTTTGGGTGTGTCCCTATTATATATAGTAATAGCATTATTCTAGGTATAGTTTGTGGTTATAAAGTCTTATATTATATATAAGGCTATTTATAATTATTCCTTTTTAAATAAGGAGTTTTTGTATTTCTAGTATATACAGGTTATATAAATGGAAACAACAGGCGATAAGCTAGGGGGATGTAGGTATCTTCCCAGCGTTTCCTACCTTTAACACTGGGGGGCTAAGCTAGCCATCCCAAGCCTTAACGGGCCAAAAGCGACGCCGTGTAATATCACCAGACCGAATAGGGACATAAGGGACACATGGGACATAAGAGAAAGAACGCCCAGTAGGAAGACCCCTATAGATAGCTACAGCAAGTTTAAGGCCGGGATAATTAAGAATTAGATTTAACGCGGTAAATATAACACACATAGCTGGCTTATAAGGGGCATATAGCCAACCGGCGAGAACGGGGGAAGAACCAGAGGCAATAATAGACTTAGATTTAGAAAGGCTAGTAAGAACACAAGATACAGAAATAGAAAGCTCTATATAAAATAAGTAGTGGCCAGGGAGCAAATATAGGAGATAGAAGTTCTAAATATTTTAGAGAAAGTAGAAATGGAAGAAGTAAGGAGTAAAGGAGAGGTAAAGGACCCCCGCTAGGGGTCCGCCACTTAACCATTATACAGTACAACTGCGGCAATACGAACCACCATCTAGCAAGGCCCCTACTAGACAGTCTAGACCTAGAGAAACACCATATTCTTGCTATATAAGAGCCGTATTACAATACCTATATATAATTGATATACTGCCCCTAAGGATTTTAGCTCCTATATAAACCAAAAGCAGCTATATACATATGCTTTATAATTAGCAAAAATATCAGCCTTACCTTATAGTTATAGCAGGCAGTTAACCTAGATATTACAGTTATAACCATCTAGATATATAGGGGACTAGTATAAATTATTAATGTCTATAACCCTAGGGTTAAAGGGGTAGTATAGACAGAGAATATTATATCTGTAATAAGCTTACTAGAAACTGAACACGCGGAGTCCATTTTATTAAGAGATATAAACCTCCACCACCTATAGTAGGGGGGCATTTATATTGCTGCTAATTAATAGGTAGAGTGCCTACTAAGAGCTATAGATAATGGGGGCCTTAAGCTAGCTACCCCCCTAGGTGTAATTATATAGCAACGGGGCACCACTAAAAGTATAATTGACCTTATAATTATGGACAAAAACCTATACCAAAGACTTAAAAGGTACTCCCCTAAAGAAGAATAGGCACTTACTTTAGACCATATCCCTATCCAGATACAACTAGATCTGGATATTAAGGCGTAACTAAATAGCAAAAGATACGTAATAAGGAAGCTTAACGTAGATAGCTTCCTTAATATAATTAAACAACAACTCTAAGACCTAGAAGAAATCCACCTAATACTAAATAAGTAAGGCTTATTGGCTACCCCTAAGGAAATTAATTAAAGACTAGAAAGGATCTAGGTAGCAATTAAAAATAGGCTAAAAAAGCACTACCTAATTTTAAAACCGGGCCTCTATACGTAATACGCATGGTCCATATAGTACGCGGCCCTTATAGCTGGCCAATAATAAGCAAGGAGGAAATACATAAGCAGCCATAATTCTGAGGATAAGAAATAATATAAAGATATAAGAAACTAGCTAAAGAATACCCTAAGAAAAGAAGTAAGGAATAACTAGAGATAGTTTATAAATAAATATACTACTAATCTAAGTCTCCCCTATAATAAGGGCCTTTGGACTATAGCAAAATAGGTAAAGAAAAAGGCGGGACATCTAGTAGAAGATCTATACCTACTACCCCTATAAAGAGCAGGCGAACTATAGGCCATAAGTAACAATAATAAGAAGGCAAAGATCCTTATAAAAAGATTTTTCCCTTAACTGGCTCCAGTAGACCTTAGCGATATTACTAGTAAAACACTAGTAACTTGCCTAAGGGTTAACAGCAATATAACAACTAAAGAAATGGCTAGAACTATTAGCCGCCTCTTAAACAATATAGTACTAGGACTAGATAGGATCCTAAACAAAGCCCTAAAGACCTATGGACCACTTATAGCACCTTAGCTTGCAAATATAGCTAGAGCATACTTTATAATAGGCTACTACCTATAACTTGGAAGATCTATAACGACGGTTATTTTATAAAAAGAAGGTAAAGCAGACTACTTAATCCTAGGAAGCTACCGCCCTATTACCTTAGAAAATACCCTAAGCAAGATCTTAGAAAAGGTTATAGCGGACCGCATAGTGGATATAGTAGAGGAACACGCCCTACTACTATAAAGCCAAATAGGGGCAAGAAAGAATCGCTTAACGCTATTAGCACTTACACTACTCGCTACTACCATTAAAACTGTATGGGCTATGCGAAAGGACTTTGTAGTATTAATACTTAGCCTAGATATTAGCGGCGCCTATAATAATATACCCTATAAGCGTCTTCTATACATCCTTAGGGCAAAGGGCTTCCCAGAATAGATTATTTAATTTATTTAAGAATTTATAGGCTAGAAAGAAATATTACTAGTCTTTAACAAATACCAGAGCCCCCCTATTACAGTTATAATAGGAATACTATAAGGATCACCTCTATCGCCTATACTCTTCCTCTTTTTTATAAGCAACCTACTTAATACCTTTAAGGAAGGGGCGACCTAGGGGATAGGCTTTATTAATAACACAAACCTAATTATATATGGGCCAATAGCCGCAGAGAACTGTAGGACACTAGAGAAAGCCTATAACACCTATATAGAATGGGCAAGACAATATAGAGTCTAATTCTTACTAGAGAAATACCAGCTAATCTATTTTATAAGAAAATGTAACCAATCTACAGATCTTTAGCATATAATCTATATCCAAGGCTTTAGGGGTTAACTAGTTTAAGGCCTAAGGGTATTAGGAGTATAGGTAGATAGTAAGCTCTAGTGGAGCGCATATACGGCGCAAGCGGCCTATAAGGGCCAAGTATAGTATATCACTATATCCAGGATTGTTAATTCTATATAGGGTCCATACTTCCAGAGGTTACGCCTACTATATATAGCAGTTATCCGGCTAACTATAATATATGGATCTAGCATTTAGGCCACTGGAGAAACTAAAAAAGGCCCCCCTAAATTACTCCTTAAACTACTTTAAAAGGTCCAAACAGCCTGCCTTAGGAGTATAATAGGCGGGTATAAGTAAACGGCCACAGCACTACTTAAGAAGGAAGCTAATATTCCCCCCCTATAACTATATATTAAAGCTGATGCAATATAAAGGGTATAGACTTACAACCTTAGAGAAAAAGATTATTGAAACTTTTGGAGCTCTTACTGCACCTGGCCCAAAAAGACCAAACCAACTAAAAGAACCCTGAAAAACACCCTAATAATCCCCTAAGATGCATACATTACAGGGGAGGCATAGGTAGAACGACAGTGGTACGTAGTTGTGTGCGACCGCCAGACCTATACCCAATAATGGCCCCCCACAATAATAATAAGGACGGGTAAATACCACACTAAAAAGCGGAAATACCCTAATTAAGAAGGCATCTGACAAAATATAAAGCCTTTTAGACGCGTCTAGTATCTGGAACTGTGGGGGAGTATCTATTAGCTATTATAAACTAATGCAGCTAGCAGAATGGCTCCAGTCTAGTAAACCTTAGGCGCCCCTCTAGTAAACCCTTAATTAAATCCTCTAATAGCTAAACAAAATCGAAGATAAACAAAACCCCCCCCTATAGGCGAACTGTACCTAGGCCGCCGTAGCTGTGCTTCTATAGTATAGGGAACCTACCCCCCTAAAGACAATAACTAGGTATATAATTACAATACAACCAAATACAGAAAAGGTAGAGGAACTTAGGGGATAATTAGAAATAGAAGTTCTTACAAAGATTCGTAAGGAGGTCTATAATGCCGTCATAGTCCAACACTTTAGGAGTGGAGATATTAGAGTTACCCTAAAGGACTAATAGGCAAAGGAACGGGCCGTAAGGGCAGGGGACAGGCTAGGAGAGCGTATTGGCATAAAAGTGCTTCGTGAAGATTACCTAGTTAAAGTTTTGTCAGTTCCTATAAGCCTTAGGGTAGAAAGGGGACGCTAGGCGGACAATACAGCAACTATATAGGAGATAGTAAAACAAACAGAACGCCTTATACTAGGACTCGTAATTACCCAAATCTAATGGCTTTAACAGAAAAATATAAACTAAGTATATAATAAGAATAATAAGAGGATATAAGGGGCGCTAGAGACTTGCCAGGGAAACAATAGATAAATGCATGGCTCCCTTATTATCAGCGTATATATACTAGGAATGCAAAAACTCCTTATCCAAAAAGGAATAATTATAAATGGCCTTATATATAACACAAGGCTCTATAACCACAGACTACACCTAGAACGATGTTATTGCTGCGCATAATAGGGACACACCCAATCTATATACATAGCACAGGTGTGCTGCGGCCACTGTGCAGGCCCCTATAATATAAGACAATATATAAATCAAGACTAAATAAAATGCGCGAACTGTTACCAAAGCACATATAAGGCGTGGGAGAGAGAAGACTGCATTAAATATAGGAGACGGAAGGAAAGGGCTTAATAGCTACGGGAATAACTGCACGCTAGGTTATACAAATAGAAACAACAGGCAATAAGCTAGGGGGACGTAGGTATCTTCCTAGTATTTCCTACCTTTAACACTAGGGGGCTAAGCCAGCCATCCTAAGCCTTAACGGGCCAAAAGCGACGCCGCGCAACATCACTAGACCAAACAGGGATATAAGGGACACATAGGATATAAGGGAGAGAACGCCCAGTAGAAAGACCCCTATAGACGGCTATAGCAAGTTCAAGGCCAGGATAATTAAGAATTAGATTTAATATGGCAAATATAACACATATAGCTGGCTTATAAGGGGCATACAGCCAACTAGTAAGAATGGGGGAAGAACCAGAGGCAATAATAGACTTAAATTTAGAAAGGCTAGTAGGAACACAAGATATAGGAATAGAAAGCTCCATATAAAATAAGTAGTGGCCAGGGAGCAAATATAGGAGATAGAAGTTCTAAATATT
>Ga0307507_10008383_pt1 | contig 14331 bp, 19 predicted proteins | sample 7_EM_MG_FD_207223 | JGI IMG/M metagenome (GOLD analysis project Ga0307507, IMG submission 207223) | Populus trichocarpa ectomycorrhiza microbial communities from riparian zone in the Pacific Northwest, United States - 7_EM | ecosystem: Host-associated > Plants > Roots > Unclassified | place... | reverse complement strand
GTGAAGCGTAAAAAGGTGTCCGGTAAGCAAAGCGGGGTGTGCGTTTGAGTAGAATGTAGGGGGGGGGTTGTAGAGGGCGCGGAGCTTTGACCCAAATCTCCTATCTTTTTTACTTTTTTTTTATTTCTTTTTATTTTTATCATGCGTTCATTGTTTCTAGGTACGAGAAGCTTCGTGCAGCGCTAGCTATGGAAAGAACAAAACCTATAAATCAAAACAAACAAATAAAGGAAACCTGTCTTCGTGTCCTCTTCGGTAGCTGAAAGTATATTGGGCCGAAACCATCTGCCCGCTTATCCCATTCGGATAAAAATAAAGGAAAAATTCAAAGTACAAGTGTAAGTCTACTTCCTGCGCTTTTTGTGAAAGGAAAGTTACAAGTAAAGGATATTGTCACGAAAGGCCCTACTAGAAAATACATAGCTTCTCTTTTTTTTCGGGAATGCAAACTGGGTATAGGGGGTTGCGGGGGGAGGGGGGGGCGGGGGTACTCGGGGGTCATGCCGGGGGGGAAGCCAGTTTTCGTGGTCGTGATGTATTCGCCTAAGGCTTGTATGAGGAGGGGTTCTGTCCATAGGTCGGCGTCGGCTCAAGGGAAGAGACTTCTTTTAGCAAGAGGTCCCAAACTCTGTTCCGGGCGGGGCAGGTGAGGATGGCATGCGTGAAGGTTTCTGGTCCTGTTTCGCATTGAGGGCAGGTCGGATTTGGGTTTTCGTCGAACCATGCGGTCTGTGCGGCTAGGTAGCTTTTTCCCGCTCGCGTGTGGTGTATCCTTCCGGCCACAAATTTTCCTAGACCCATAAAGGGGTGCGGGGAGCGTGAGGGGGGGAAGTCATAGTATGGGGGTGTGGGGGCGTCGGTGCCCCAGTCCTGGAGGAGGATTTCTCTGGCGTGGGTGCGCAGGACTTGGTACGTTCTCTTCATGAGTTCGGGAGGGGGGATGTTAGCCCCGGCGGTGGGAGGCGCGTGTAAGACCAGGGGGAGGCGTGTGAAGCCATCTTGCTGGGGTAGGGTGAGGTGGGCGAGGGCGTCAACCGGGAGGTGTTTTCTTATAGGTGGTGAGGGAATCTTGGTCTTCTAGCTCAGGGGGAGGTAGATGGAGGAGAGTCCTACCGTTAGGTGTCTGGACGAGTCTTGGGCCCTGAATGAGGAGAGGGAGGGGAAGGATTGTGGTAGCCTAGCTGAGGCTGGGTTGGCGTACGGGGGGGCGCAAGCCACTCTGAGGGCGGCCAGGCGCCTTCGGTACCTGCAGTATGAAACGACTGGAGGCAGGCAGGCCTCGCGGGAAAGTATTGAGGTCGGGGTGGAGAAGAAGTTGTTTGTTGTCCAACAGTGGACCCGGTGCCAGAAGCTGTTCATGCCTCTGAGCGCAGAGGAGTGAGGAGTGAGGAGGTCGGCCCCATACGTAAGTATGGGGAGGAGGAGGCCATTGGCAATGCGGTGGCATAGGAAGGGCTTACCGCCGGCACCTGGGGAGGACAGGCGCTGGACAAAGGAAACAATAGCTTGGGCTAGGTACAGCCTGTGTCTGAAGTGGTGGGTGGTGTTGAGGGCGGGGGTAAACCAGTACCCTAGCCATCTCACGACTTTGGAGGGTTGGAAGAGGTGGCCTTCCAGTTCGATGGGGGCCGGTGAGGGGGGGGACCTTTGGCTCGGAGTACGCCAATGGATGAGCTCAGTTTTTGGGACCAAGAAGGACACGCCTATGTCCCGCCCCCTTGTGGCGATTGTATTGAAGAGACTTTGCAGCCTGCGGATGTTGCCCCTGTGGGAAGGAGAGGCTACTGTGATCGAGAAGTCGTCGACCTAAGAAACCATGAGCCCTTTAGGGATCGACATGTGAAGGGGAGAAACATATATGAGAAAACGCAAAGGGGAGATTGGGGACCCTTGTGGGGTGCCTACCGAGACCGGGGAGGAGGGGTTAGGGGATCCTTGGAACAGCAGGGTGCAAGTCCTTTCCGACAGGAAGGAGGAGACCCAGTAAACCATGTAAGAGGGTACGTGGGAGGCCAGGAGCCTAGCTCTGAGGGTGGAGGCGTTGACATTGTCGAAGCCGGCTTTGATGTCGAGCAAGAGGGTGGAGACCTTCAGCCTGGGTCTCTGAAGAGTTCTTACCTGCTGTGTGAGGGTGAGGCAGGCGTCGGAGGAGCTGAATCCTGGTAGGGAGCCGCATTAGTTTTGGTGGAGAAGCACCTTGGACCTGGCGATGGCGGACAGTCTGACCGACATTATCCGTTCAAGTATCTTTGAGATGGTTTTGAGAAGGCCTATAATTCGGAAGGAGGCGGGGGAGTCGTAGGAGGCCTTTCCAGGCTTGTCGAGGACTACTCCGTGGGCGGTTATTAGTGAGGGGGGGTGATAGCCGAATGCTACCAGGGGCCAGAGGAGTTCAAGGATGATCGTGGGGTTGATAAGGTTGACCTTCTTCCATACCGAGTAGGGAATGCCGTCAGGGCCGGGGGCCGAGGAGGGGGAGGACTTGGAGAGGGCGAGTTTGATTTCCTCAGACTTTAGGGGGGCGGCTGAGAGCTTTCCTGTGAGGCGGCCCCTGCTAGGCAGGGGGTTTTTGTGAGGGAAGAAGTGGTCCAGCAGCGCTTTGTTAATTGCCACCGGGCCTGAGGCGTCGGGAAGGGAGGGGAATCTAGGGATCTTTCTCGGGGCGACTAGTTGTTTGGCCGTCCAGATGGTATTCGGGGAGGCCTTTGCGAGGAAGTCGGCCCAGTAGCAGGCTTTCGCCTTCTTGATACTTTTGAAGCAACCAAGCTTGGATTGTCTCGCAATAGAGTAGGATTCAGGGTCTGGAGCTTTTTGGGCCTTCGGGTGGCCTTCGCGAACTCTTTCCAAAGGGAGGTAAGGAGCGGGGTCCACCAACCCTTGGATCTTGGGGAGGGGCGGGAGCGGGGGGCTGTGGCTTCTAGGCTCGTCGTAAGCGCGGAGAGGGCGGAGGAGAACCATTGGGCGAGTTGATTGGGGGAGGGAGCTGTTGGGGGGGGAGGGATCTGCCAGGCTTTGAGTTTGTCAGTGAGACTAGACCAGTCGATCTCCTGCCAGCATGGTCTTGGTTTATCGGCATGGGGGGGGGGAGGGCGCAGGGAGTTTAAGATCGGTGCGTGGTCCGATCCCATAGAGGGTAAGGAGGATTAGTTCAATGAGCAAAAAGCAGAACAAATTTCCGGATTGGCGAAAGCAAGGTCGATGGCGCTTGGTCTATGAGTTCCCGTGAATGGGAACCGGGTATAGATGCCAGGGGTATTAAGGAGGGTGTAGCCTAACTCGGTGGATTGGTTGAAGTATGGGGCAGACTCTCTTTCCTCTTGCGAGGAAAGGAGAGGGGAGGGCTCAGATGCCGCGTTGTTAATATTAAAGTCGCCGGCGACTAGATAGGGAAAGTCAAACGATGGGAGGGCTGTCTCAGGAGAGACAGAGTGGGGGGCCGGGGGGAGTGGTCTGGCCTAGGAGTTGCCAATCCTAAAGCAGGGAAAATTTGGGCCAAAACAGCGGTTCGGGGTATAAATATCGAGAGCCATGAAATCGTCTGACTCGGGGGAAAAAAGTGCTAGTACTGCAAACTGCTGTAAAAACCTTAAGGAAACATAACAGGCCACCCTGGGCCTAGCAATGGGGGGGGCAAAGGATTTAAAGCGATGAAAGCTAGGAAGGAAGCCTTTGAAAGACGGAGGGTCTGGCTAGAGGACAATATCGACACAAAAGGGGCCCTCCGCAAGGGAGGAAAATAATGAAAGAAACACATCCCAGCTACCCAGGCTGTTGTGTTGAACGAGGGTGAGCTTCGTCGCCAGAGCCAGTCCATGGCGGGAGGTTGAGTGAGGGTTTTTAATCATTTGGGGGACGGACCCGAGGTCTGATACGGGGTTAGCGGCGGCCGGCCCTGGCCAGTGGGTGCTGGCTGGGACGCGCTGGGGGGGGCGTGAGTGTCCTTTGCATGGGGGATGGGTATGGGGGTGGAAAGGTCAACGGTCTGGGCTGGAGGGGCTTCGGGAGTAGAGGGTGCTGGGCGGCCATCGTCGCCCACATCCATGGCTTCCTCACTATTGGAGGAGGCGTCAGATAGTTCCTCGTCGGAGGGTGCTGGGGCTTGAGGTTGAGGAGGCGGGACTGGTATCGCCCTGCATGTTCTGGTGAAGGCATTGTGCTTGTCGCCACAATTGGGGCAGTGGGGAGGGGAGGTAGGGCAGTTGCCGGAAATGGCCTTAGCGTCGCCGCCTTTGGGGCATGTGGGGTTCTGGCACCTGTGGGCCGAACGATTGTGGTGAAGCGCACAGTAGGGGCAGGTGGGGTGTTTCTGGGTGCATCGGGCATAGGCCTGTCCGAAACGGTAGCAGTTGGTGCATTAGGTGTAGCGGTTGGCCTGCGTGGTCTTTTCGACTTTGAGACGCCGCGAGAAGCGGAAGAGAGCGGGGGTGAGGATGGGAACGTCGTCGGGGTCAACAGAGACGACCACCGAAGTGGCCTCCTTGGAAAGCCGAGCAGCTCGGTCCTTGTTAAGGTACCTGGCCGCGCCGATCGTGACTGCCTTTGCGTTGTGGATAGAGTTCTTGATGAAAGTAAAGAGTTGTTCGTCGTCCTCTGGTAGGACCTCTGTAGGGATTGAGTGAACTGCCAACCGTATAGTGGTTGGCGCCTGGGTAAAGGGAAGCCAGGGATTGTCCCGACAGGGAATGATTGGTTGAGTCATCGGGTGAGGGCATCGAAGTACGAGGAGTAGGATTTTGCGGGGGTGTTGGGATTGGTTCCGGTAAGGGAGATGACGCCTCGGTTGTTGACCTTGGCGATGAAGCCTTTTGGAAGGAGGCAGTTGGATTCTGAGAGGGTGGCAGCAGCAATGTCCAAAAAAATGGAGGCTATGCGTTGAGCAAGGGCATGGGCTGCGGGGTTGGCTCTGGAGGCTACCCAAATCTCCTATCTTTTTTTTTCACTTTTTTTTTTTCATGTGCTTTGTTTTATTTGTCATCTAGGTACAAAGACTACGTGGAGCGCTAGCTATGGTAAAGAAAAACCTGGGTGAACCCACCGGCGCCAGGGAAAAAGCCATCAACCCAAGTCTCTCGGGTCTGAGACCAACCGCACACCAGCCACGAAAAATAAGAAATCAAACTCCGACTAAAGGGGCGGAATAAGAAACATCAAATAAATACAGGGGGAGGAATCAACAGGAAAACTCTTGCCGTAGACACCTGACAAAATGAAATAATTGAAGCACCACTTGTGAAACCCCAAGTAACTGAGAATAAAAGAAGAACAAAGGGGGTGCTGGGGCCACTAAAACTGTTGTGACGTTGCAACCATTACTCAAGAACCCAAAGCGTTGACATCCGCCACGGAGGCACTGCACTACGACAACAGAGTGTAACCGAGGGGCGCGACCGTGGCAATCGCTAGGGCGGAGAAGGCAGTAGGGTGCCTGCGGAGTGAGTGGACTGTAGCTGTAACCGAGCAACAGGACAAGACCTGAAGGGGGAGAGGAGGGGTAGACCCAATAACGGTGGAGACTATCGGTAACCGTGTGCTGGTCTGACTAGGCAGCCTCTAACGGAAGTGAAGAGAACGGAGAAATCGCCCGTAGCCTGTTGAAGAGCTTTCTCCTACTGCGAACTGTAGTCCCAGCCGTCTATAACATGGGCGAGAGGGTGTTGCCGACCATGCGAACGCTAAGCGAGGCAGCGAAGCGCAAGCGAAGAGAGGGTGTGATAGAGCCAAACGCCCACTAGAAACAAGGACGCCAGGGCCCAAGAACATGATAAGGGAAGTAAGGCGGGACGAGGAGGGTGCAGCTCACGGCGAGTGCTTGGTTCAGCTCACTGAGAGTGCAGGGGTGGTGGATGTTGACGATGAATTCTCATGGTGTTGAGATTTCAATCGCCGGGTGTGTAAGGGAGATTGTTCGTGACCCAAATCTCCTATCCCGAGGGTGCCCTCATATAGGGGTTCTTCCCTCCACCCTAACCCTTCGTGACTCATACCCTCGCGTCAAGCGACTCATGACTCATAGTGAGTCATAGTGTGAAATCCCTCAGCTGACTCGTCTGAGTCAGCTGCGCCCTATCTCGCAACCAATCAAAAACCATAAAACTAGTCATGTGCACTAACGGGGTCAGATCTGTGAAACCCATGACTCATAACTATGAGTCATTTACAAAATATATAAACCACATGACCACAATCGTGCGTCATGTCAAATATCAACCAATAACAATAACCCAATAACACGCTATTGCGTCGTCATGTGAAAACCTATGAGTCAACTGATCTCATAGTGTGAAAGATAACAAACCGATGACTAATAACTATTAGTCATGTGAGAGTCTGCCTTGCTTAGTCACCGTTTGTGACAATGTCGCGAGGTTCCCAGAGGGAGATCCGGCGATACTAAAAGGGCAGGGAGGAGAAGCGTCGATGGAAATCTCTACAAGAGATATAACAAGGGTTAAGAACTAGTAAACTCACCGTTCAACTTAGTATATTAAAGTGAGGGTTCATGTAAGGCTTGAGACTTCGAATCCTTAAGGGATCTCGAGCTCTTTAAATACAAATGACTCATAACCAATATCCTGTCCAAACGAGAATGCTACGCTACGCTAAGGTAGAAGTGAGAACATCTAAGTCCTAAAACAACCGCCTAGATGCGACAGGATATAAGTAACAAGACAAGTAATAGAATCAAACAAATAAGGGATCGCTACTAATGTACTAAACCAGTAATACCTAGTAGCAAGCATAGGGTTTCCCAATTCGGTACAAGCAACGAAATAGTAGTAATAAGCGAACTAAGGAAAGTACGACCTAATAGGAAACTATAACAATAAGGAAGGTACAAGGTAAGCAATGATTCGTTACTGGGAAATCCTAATAGGCAACATCCAACGTCATGTTAAGGAATAATAGTGATAATAGTAGATTCTTTTACATTCCCCCTAAGAGATCAGGAATAAATGCCAGGCACTGTAAATCCGTTAGGTTTCCAACTCAGACTCGTTGAGGGAAGGAAGAGTGTAACAGGCTTCGCTCTCAGAGTAGTCAGAGTCTTGGATAGGTTTCCAGAATCCGTCAGAATCAAGCTCTGCCGATAGAGGAAGATATTCAGGTCTCTGGACTGTCCAAGCTGACGAAGATTCATTATGAGTTCTGGGGAGGTGGACTGCAATGGTCTCGTTATAGGTGTCAAACCAGTAAGTTCTGAGGGCAGGACTGGCTTCTTCAAGGATATCCAGAGGTTCCCAAGCAGCTTCGATTTCCTCATAACCTTTCCAATAGATTCTGAATTGGCGTTTCTTTCGCTAAATTTGATCTTTAAGAACCTATTCAACTTCTCATTCTTCTTGTCCTTAGGCATCGAGGGTGACTGGTTATGCGGAGCTGGGTTCAGGGAGGTCTGGGAAAGCTTTGAGGTCTGGTCTGAGGTGGATTCGAAGGTGGCTGTAATGAATCCAAGAGTGGATGGCTTGCATGATAGGAGGGCGGTTGAGTTTGTAGTTATCGTGTCTATCAGGTCCTTCGCAGACTGTCAAGGGTCCTAACCAGGGTCCAACTAGTTTTTGGTTTTGTCCAATCTTGTGTACATAGGGTTCGGATCGGAGGGTGAGTTCAGTTTTGCCTGGAGTAATAGGTAGTCCTTCTTTGCCTCTTTTCTGGCTAGTAGTTGTCTGGCGAGCTCGTCCTTTCTGGAGGGTAGTTCTGGCGAGCTTCTGGTTTTTCATGATTTGAGAACCTATGTCATCAGCAGGGGGGACGACGGTAGGGAGGACTTTGATACTAGGGAGGAGGTTGATAATTCGTCCAAAGGTAATTTCAAATTGTGAGAGTTCAGATGAATCGCAAGGAGCAGCATTGATAGCTGTTTGAACATGGGGTAGGTGGCGAGTCCACTTGGTGGCTTTGGGGTTAACAAAATTTGTGAGAGATTGGCGTATTGTTATGATTCTGCCTTCTGTTTGGCCATTGCGTTAGTGATGCTAAGCGGTAGCCATGTTGTGAGCACTTTTGATATTAGCCATGAATTGCATCCAGAAGTGGGAGGTGCACTTGGGGTCTCTATCTGGGACGATAGAAGTAGGGAAACCATGGACAGAGAAGATTCGTTCAATGAGGTGTTTAGAAGTTTCCACTGCTGTGATGTCCTGGGAAACTGTTACAATCCTCTCTTCCCTGGGTGATACTTGCAGCAGGTAACCAATAGTTTCCTAACGATCACTTCCCTCACTTTTCAATAGCTGTTGCGATAGCTAAGTCCTTTGACTCCTATCTAGCAACATCGATCCCTAGGCTTATATAAGACCTTCAGGTCTTGGTTCGTGGAAGTATGATAAAGATCTTTCGATTGAAAGTATAGTATATGAAAGTACTTAGATGGTTGCGTGAAGAACCCAATTCCTCTACCCCAAGGGTGCCCTTATACAGGGGTTCTTCCCTCAACCCTAACCCTGCGTGACTCATACCCTCGCGTCACGCGACTCATGACTCATAGTGAGTCATAGTGTGAAATCCATCAGCTGACTCGTCCGAGTCAGCTGCGCCCTATCTCGCAACCAATCAAAAGCTCATAAAACAAGTCATGTGCCTAACGGGGTCACATGCGCAAAACCCATGACTCATAACTATGAGTCATGTGCGAAATACATAAACCACATGACTACAATCGTGCATCATGTCAAAACCATATGACCACAATCGTGCGTCATGTCAAATATCAACCAATAACAATAAACCGATGACACGCTATTGCGTCGTCATGTGAAAACCGATGAGTCAACTGATCTCATAGGGTGAAAGATAACAAACCGATGACTAATAACTATTAGTCATGTGAGAGTCTGCCTTGCTTAGTCACCGTTTGTGACAGAAACTGGGATGAGGTAGGTGACCCCAGTGAAGCGATTCAACACAACGAGAATTACTTCCTTCTTGTTGTCGCTAGGCAAGGGTGCTGCAAAGCCTATTGTCATCAAAGAGACTGGTTCTCTGGGGACAGGGAGACGGATCAGAACTCCGTCCGGGAGGGTACTAGGTTGCTTGTTCATCTGGCAAAGGTGACATGAGCGAATAAGGTCTCTGAAATCACTTCTCATAGACAGACAATAGAAATGTTGGGAGGCGGATTTCAAGCATTTGTCTGCTCGCATGTGGGCCATTTGTTCATGGGTGATGGGAATGATTTCGCTCCTGATGTTGGTTCCTTCATAGGCTGCTCCATAGGGATTATATGGACGGTCTCGACTATCATTCTCCCCTCCCTTAAGAAGAAGTCTGTCAATAAGTATCCAACTAGGATGCTTGTGGCCTTTGCTGACGATGTCATAACGAGGATTCGAGGCTTTGGCTTTTCAAAGGCTATTATACCACTTGGGGTTGAGGTGTTGGGAGAGCTGGAAAGCGGTAATATCAAGGGGTCTGGAGGGCTGGTCTGGGAATGGGTCATCGTAATCGACAGGGGCATTACAGACCAGTAGGTCTTCCTCCTGAGCGGCATGGTTTCTGGGTGGTCCTCCATCCTTGTTCATTATAGTATGAAAGACTAGATATCCATCCTCATCGGTGAAGGTGGGAGGGATAGCCAAGCAATACTCAGATCTTCGCTTCGGGTGCTGGGGAGTAATAAAGCATGTGGTGGAATAGATGCGGGCTAGGGGCAGAGATATGGCGAGGTCCAGAGGTGTAATCGTGGCGGTCTTTTCCTTCCATATGGGATTCACATTCGTCCCATACACACTGTACCTAGTGTTTGGCTCTATGTCCTGTAGACTTAAGAAATCATTCTAACTCCTCTCTTGGAGTATTGGAAGGGGTAACAGATGGGGTAGTTTCATATCCTGAGCTGGCGAGGGCAATCGATTCCAGTTTGGTAATGGAGTCAGGAATTCTGCCAAAGCAGTTGGTGATAGAGTTAAGGTGTAAAGATCGTTCCATCTGGTTTGAGGCGCTGTGATTTCTTGACGCGAGTGCAGCAAGCTCTGTCTGAGCTACTTGAATGAGAATCATTGGTTCGGTAGGGTCAAGAGGCTGTCCTTGGGTGCGGGCTTTGTTGCTCTGCATGGCATCGATACTTTCTTCAAGGGTGGTTGCCATCTTATGAAGTACTTTTTCCAAAGGACCTGGCTGGTGATCGTTTTCCTTCTCCTTGGGCAAGTCCAGGATGGGAACATCTTCAACGTTCCACATTGATAGATGTTGAGGTAGAGAAAAGAGGTCAAGAGGTGTTGGGGAGAAGAAAGAAGGTTCTTTAATTGGATCCAGAGTGTAAGGGCGGTGGAGGTAGTGTTTTACACTGCTTGTCATGGCGGAATGGGTCCTTTTATGGTTTTCTTCACAGTGGGGTCAACTAGGATCATGTCAGTGCTTGCTTCTCGTTCTTCATATACCATTGAGAGGGCATCTGTCAGGACAGTGTCCTGTCCTGGTCTGCGTATGATGTCGAAATGGTAAGATTTGATGGAGATTCTCCATCTTGTCTGGCGGTAAGGAAGATTTGTCTGTAACAGGAAGAATGAAAGCGCTTTGTTGTCCGTTACCACAGTGAACCTTCATACCATCAAGCAGGGAATGAAATGACTGGACTGCATCCACTCTGGCGAGAAGTTCGAGTTGATGTACAGGGTAGTGCAGGTGACTTGTTGCAAACTTGTGACTATGGAATGCTGCAAGGTGAGCTTTCTCAGGTGCGGGTTGTTGGCCTATCCATGCACCTGCTCCAAATTCGGAAGCATCGGTGAAGAGGTATATTGGGTGGCGTGATTGATAGTCAATTGGGCGGTGTGTGGTAATATTTTTGGCTAGGTGTTTGACTTGTTGGAAGGCTTCCTCATGCAGGGGTCTGCATTCAAATTCCTTTTGGAAAAGCAGATCCCATAGTGGGGCGCTAGCTGTAGCGAGGTGTGGTAGGTATTGTGCATGATATATTACAATACCAATAAAAGTTTGTTATTCATTTTTCGATTTGGGGGTGTCCCAGTCCTGGATTCCTCATATTGTCTCAGGATCAGCAGATATTCCTTGATCGTCCATGACATGTCCTAACAGGGGTAGCCTAGCGGCGAAGAAGTTACATTTGGATGGGGAGGCTCTAATGTGATGGTCCTGTAATCTCTGACAGACCTTGCGGATATCACGAATATGGTTTTCAAAAGAGTCTGAGAAGATTGGAATATCGTCTAGATATGCCCAAACTGTTTTTCCTATAAGGCCCTCAAGGACAGACTCCATAACTCGCATAGCTGTGCAGGAGGCATTGGTATCACCTTGTAGCATTATCTTGCATGCAAAGATTCCAAAGGGTGTTATAACTGTGTTGCGGGTTTGATCTTCAGGGGCTACACGAATTTGGAAGTACCAGTTTGATAGATCGATAGTGGATCGGTATTTGGCTCTGGCCAAAGTTCGGGGAATTATGGACTGATTGGGAATAGTGCTATCGTTCTTGATTGTGATATCGTTTCTGGGTAGTAGGTCTGCAAAAAGTCTAATTTTGCCATTGGGTTTAAGCTTAGGGAACATGTTGACAGGGTTATTGGGTTTGCAACGGTAGATGATATTTTTCGCTTTCCAGTCCTCTATAATGTGTCTGTATGAAGGGAAAATATTGTCATGGACTGGGAACATTTTCGGACTTGGTGCCGTTTTCCCTTTGATGAGATCAAGGTGGTGGTTAATCCGGCGCAAGGGCGGTAGTTCCGTGATTGTCTAGGCTGGGCAAACATTAGGAAACTCGGTGATCAAGTCAGGGGTATCTGAGGTTGTCATAGCAGAGAATCTAGCGTTGTTTCCTTTGCTGCAAGTGAGGGTAATTCCTTGTTTCAGGAATGAAATGATGGAGTTTCCACAATCGATTATAGCCTTATGGGTGATGAGGTATGGCATTCCTAGGAATATGTCATAGTTGTCTAAAGAACATACTAGAGCGTCGGTAATATCACCGGTTTCATCACCTACTTGGATGACTGGTTGTGATTTGTAGTTTATGGTGGAGCGAGATCCTTTGACAGCCATTTTTAGACTGATGGGATATCGAGGTCTTTGCTAGAGATTTGGAAGGTAAATACAAATTTTCCTGAAATGAGGTTATCTTCCATGGTTCCTGTGTTGAACAGGGCTTTTGCCTTGTATCCATTGACTGTAATGTAGGCTTCAAGCGCTTTGTTTTCGTTTCCAGATGGTCCTACATGGTTGGATATATTGATAACTTCGATGGTATGATTGGTTTCTTCCTGGGTATGGTTGGAACGGCGAGGTTTTCCTCTTCTCTCAGTTCTTCCTCTTCTTCCATTTCCTCGCTCGTTGTACACTTGATGATTATTTTGGGTTCTTGGCTTTTGGTAACAATCGCTGGCGAAGTGTCAAATCTTTCCGCAATCGTAACATACTTCTTCTCTTTTGCGCCTTTCTTTCTCATGGGGTGGTACACTATTTTACTGGGAGGTATTATTGGGGGATCATTGGTGGTATCCTTGAGTGTGGTTTCTGGTGTCTTCGGGTCTGGGCTGGGTGACTGCATTCGATACTGCATTGGTGTGTTGATTCCTGGTACCATAGAGTCCTGTAGAGTTAGCGAGAGCATCTCCTTTCTCTGCAATTTCTACTAACTCATTGAAGGATGTATCTGAGGTGATATGTTGTTTGACATCTTGCTTGAGTTTGATGTCCATGGCGTCTAGAAGTCTTTGTTTTGCTGAGTAGTATGAGATTGTTCCAGGGGGCAAGCTGTCTCTGAGCGTTTCAAGGATGATAACTAAATCTGTTATCTGCGCTGTTTTCCCATTCGTAGTTTGTTTTACTGCAAGCTATTGTTCATAGATTGTATTAGTGGATGTACAGTCACTAGTCAGAAGTGTTCGTGATATGAGACATGTTTAATTGCGATTGGCCCATGGGCCCGAGGTGGGGTTGCCCGGTTACGGGGACTCATGCGCGCGCACTCACGATCACCTGGCGACAACCATCCCCCTCCTCTATAAATTTAATACATAAGACTAGTTAATACTTTGTATAACCTCCTCTTGCCTCAAACACTGCAGCTACTCTACCAGGCATTGATTTCCACAAATTTTGAAAAAACTCCGCAGGAATTGTCTTCCATACCAAAGGTAATACTTGTGCAAGTCTCCTCCTAGCAGCTGCTTTTCCTCCCGGGGTATCTGCTATCCTTGGATACTGCTGGTGTAGTCGTTCTTTAAGCCAAACCCATACATGTTCAATAGGATTTAACTCAGGGGAGTAAGAGGGGTGATCCACAACTGCAATAGAATTTCTCTCCAACCAATCCATAACATTGTAAGCCTTGTGAACAGGAGCATTGTCTTGCTGAAAAAGGATATCTTCAAGTTGCATACCAAAGGAAATCATTTGTTCAATAACAGGAAAAAGATATCTCCTTAAGAGTCTAATATACCTGGTCTTGTTGATATTCGGAGTAATAACGTAATTCACCGCTTAGCGGCTCGCTACCGCTATGCGGCTCACCATGGCAGCCCCTGGAAAATCCAATGTATATTTTTTTTATCTCTGTAAATAGTGGTGCTACCCTATTGAAAATTGTTTGGATGGTACTTTTAAATATGCAGACTCAGAATCTGGTGTGTTTATTTAATAATAATAAAAAATGCCTCTTGTATACTCACTTCATGTTGAACTGTGTGAAATCGCTTCATACTTATAATTATAGTAAAGAAAATTGAAACTAGCTATATAAATCATGGTTTAAAAATAATAATAAGATCACATAGATCTTGTATTTGATGAATGAACAGCTTTATTATTTGTTTATAGCAATTGGGGAAGGTATAGTGACTCTAAAACCTAGTATAGTAAAATATGCATCTTAGAAACCAAACTGGATAATATCCACATATAGGGTTCATATAATGTTCCAATACTTTGTGATGCACTTCAATTAAGTGTTCTGAGCTAGTATATCAATTTTCAAGAGATTTGGTTACGCCTTGCAAATGTTATTCCATAGTTATTGAAATAGATTTTAGAGAGACATCCTATTTGCCAGCAGCAATCATGTACGCTACACATGCAGGATAAGGCTTAAAGCTCTATTATATGGTCTAACTATGTAGTTAATGCTATAGTGAAACCTTAGCCACACTGGGCATGGGAATTAGGAGATTTCGCCTCTCTACTCCAAAGCTGCTAAACTTTGCTTATCATATATCTTGTTTTCTGAGTTAAGATGTGAAAACTCCTAATTCCCAGGCCCAGGCTGGCTAAGGTTTATACTATAGCTTTAACCAGATGGTTAGACCATATACTAGGGCTTTAAGCCTTATCCTGCATGTGTAGTGTACATGGTTGCTGCTGGCAAATAGTATTTCT
>Ga0307507_10008382_pt1 | contig 14331 bp, 4 predicted proteins | sample 7_EM_MG_FD_207223 | JGI IMG/M metagenome (GOLD analysis project Ga0307507, IMG submission 207223) | Populus trichocarpa ectomycorrhiza microbial communities from riparian zone in the Pacific Northwest, United States - 7_EM | ecosystem: Host-associated > Plants > Roots > Unclassified | place... | reverse complement strand
AAAAAATCAATACGGTCATTCTTAAGCAAACCATTCTAGAATGGCCTGTCCAATGCACATGATGATCATGGCATTCTGTTTCGAGGCAGCAATTCAGATAGCTCTCCAATATGACCAAAAAAAAAAAAAAACTCAACAGCCCAAGCTCCCTATTTCCTTCTACTGCGTTATTTTTCCATTCTACTTATCTTTACTTCCTTTTTTGTTTCACAGTTAATTAGCCAAAAGTTTCAGAACACACACACACACACATATATTATGAATTTTAAAGCATGTTAACAAACAAATCAAAATAGTATATCCATGAATGAAAGTTAAAAAAATTATAAATATAATAAAATCGAAAAAAAATTTATAAATTTTAATCTAGTTTTTATAAATAATTTGTTATTAGTATTATTATTTTCAAATCAAATTCATAACAATTGAAAAAAAAATTATTAAATTTTAAATAAATATTTATAATAATATTTAAGAATTATGTTAAAAGTGAAAAGTAAATGAATCTGATAAAAATTATTTAAAGTATAAAAAAATAGAAAAAAAAAACTCAGAACCTTTATACCAACTTATAAAGGCCCATTGATATTTGAAATGAGGATCTATATGAACCATTCGCTCCAAGGCATAGCATCCTCAAATCCATTAATTAGTGATCTATTGTCACAATGAGAGCATAAATCTTGATTCATTTTTGGAGATTCCTTCTCGTCAAAAGTTTGAATCAAAGAGAACTATTCTTTGTTACTAGTTAGTGTAAATATTCAGAAGTGGTTTGTTTTTGCTGTTAAAACCGAGATTTATTATTTGAAATTATTTTTTTATAATTTTTTAGATATTCTGATATAAAAAATATTTTTTAAAAAATAATATCGTTTTTATATATTTTCAAGCAAAAAATATTTTAAAAATAAACGCTACTACACTACCAAACACTAAAATAATTGAGTATTGTTACCCTTCATTCATTCATGTAACCTTTTCTTTCAATTATCCTTTTCTACTGCTCCCACTTGATGCATCCTCAAATTCATTAGCAATGCATCCTAGATTTTATTCTAAAATTCTTCCTCTAAGAGGACCGGCAAAAGAGACTTGAAAAGAAGATTTATTAAGCAATGAGAGCAGAAATCTTGATTCATCAATGGAGATTCCTTCTCTTGAAAAGTTTGATGATAAAATTGATACTTTAAATATTAGATACAAACTTATACTATAATAATAATAATAATAATAATAATAATAATTTAATAATATACAAACTTCTATATGATACACATCTTATCCGACGACATCGGGCCTCACAGGAGAAAATTCAAGGAAGCCCCACCAGTTCTTTTTCTATATCAATGAATTGTAACACATCGAACATTCCTTGCTATAAACCAATTGTTATGCACTTTTACTTGGATATGATTTCTTACACGGATCATGTAGGATCCGATAGCTTATCTTTTTCTTTGTTCTATATGAACTAATTGTTGTTATCCATCAAGAAATTCGGTGTGGCTTGTTACACGGATCATGTAGTCGGATCCGGTATGCCTATCTTATTCAAGCTTTTCTACATAACACGTTTTCATGCTGCAGGTGAAAATTGACTAGACGACTTTGCAGGATCCATCACTCCCATAGCTCAAAAGTTTTCCTAGTAAGCAAGGCTATGGGGTGGGGTCCCATATAATTTTTCTTTTGGGCTTTTCAAGCGGTTCCAAAGACAGAATGATCACAACTACATGAACATTGTAAGAAAATTGTTTCATAAAATATATAAAAAAAATCAAGGTCTCAATTTCCATTGGAAACTCTTCATTAAATTTTAGACTGAGGGTTCAGCAGATATTACATCAAAAGAGTTGATAACTTCAAATCTTTCATAGTACTTCATTATCTTGTAAGGTTGAGTAGTAACAGTAGGATAATTTTTTTAGTATTGGGATCAACTGTATTTTTAAAAAAATTTGAATTTTTTTATTTTTAAATTATTTTTTGAATTTTTTAATTGTTTTAATGCGCTGATGTCAAAAATAAATTTTAAAAAATAATATATATATATATATATATATTATTTTAATGAATTTCTAAAAAAAAAAACACTTTGAAAAACAACATCTACTATACTCCCAAACAGGCACTGAGCCAATTTACATTTAACATGTTCCAATCAATTTAGAAGAAATTTGTTTAAAGACACGCTACGCCGTGGATTGAATAAAAAAAATTAAATGTAACAAAAAATATTTTAGCCATTAAGAATGATTTAGTATTGTTATTAAATGAAGCTGTTGGGTCAATTTTGAAATCTTTCAACTTGACTTGTTGCTAAGCTCGAGTTTAAAATTAAATCATGTAAGAGTTTGTCTGACATGGTCTAGTCAACTTGGTTAGTTCAAAAATAACCCGGTCAACCGATAAAAAAAATTTGAGAATGAAATTGACAGGAAAAAAAACTCTTCCGACCCAACTTCTTACCTAACCCTAGTTTAAAATTAAACCACGTAGGAGTTGTCATGACATGACCTAGTTGACTTAGACAGTCCAGAGACAACCCGGATGACTATTAAAAAAATTCAATGATAAAATTGAGAAAAAAGAATGAGATTGACAAAAATAAACCCTCTTAATTCGTCTACTTACCTAGCCCGAGTTTAAAATTAAATTGTGTAAGAATTATCATAATATGACCAAGTTAACTTGGCTAGTCCAAAGGCAACTTAGCGGACTAGTAAAAAAATCAAAGGATAAAATTGAGAAAAAAAATAAAATTAACAGAAAAAACATCTCGACCTGACGTCTTGCCTCACCCGATTTATAATTAAACTATGTGAGAGTTGCTCCAACATGATCTAGTCAACTTAGCCGATTTAAGAACAACCTGAATTATTGTTAAAAAAAATAGAAGGATGATATTTAAAAGAAAAAAAAATGAAATTGAATGGAATTTTGTTTTCACTATATGAACAGTACATTAAGTTTCCCAAATTTTCTAGTATAGTAGGATGTTTAAAAATTAACGCAATTAAGAGTATGGCTAAAGCCGCAAGGACCATGCTTTTGTTGATGAGGGCTTGAACCAGCACATGGAAGCAGAGTTTTTAAACTCCCCAAGACCCGGTTCTAGGTTTTGATCGGGTTACCGAGTCGTCCGGATCAATTCTGATTTTTAAAAAAAATTAAAATGACGTTGTTTTAGTAAAAAAAAAAAAAATCAACGGGTTGCAACTGAGTTTTTGACTGGATCAACCCGTCGGGTTAGCCGGGTCACCTCGGGTTTTGACTTCCTCTATTTTTTTTAAACCCGGCCCGATTCCAGCCTCGGGTGGGCCAGGTCCTCGGTTGACCCATTGAGCCGGCCCGGGTTTCAAAACTATGCATGGAAGTCTGAAATACTGGGTATTTTTTTAATTATTATGAGTAAGATTTCTTTGTATTTATTACTTATATCATTATTTTATAAAATAATTATATCCAAAAAAATAGAAATAATTCTACATCATACAATAATAACAAAATTTTATCATTTGTGTCATATTTAGTATAAACAGTAATATTTAATATAAACATGATTTTATTTATAATGCTATGTAAAGATGATTTTTTTATTAAAAAAAAATTAATCCAAAAGTTACATAGCTTGTTATTATAGTTATAACCCAACGTTGGAGTTAAACTTATGGATCAACTGCAATCAATTTAAAATACAATGTTTTGATTTATTTTTTTTAAATTAAATTAAGTTTTATTCTGATTTTAATCAATTCATAAATTAACCTGCTGAATTGATTAATTTTAATTAAATTAATTTTCATCCAGTTAGATATAAAACTCAGGTCGGCTAGGTTTATCACAGCTTATCGTGGAGCATGCAGCTGGGCTCTGGTTTTATCAAAGTTGAATGAGCCTGGCCTGAGGTCCCAAAAACATTCCTAAGAAATTAATCTCAAAATCCAACACATGAACTACGTCCAACTTGTTTAATGTTTCAAGAATTTGGAGATTTTAGTAGTCTTCTTTATGCAAGATGATAAGTAAAACAGCAACAAAGATCTTAAGCAGAACAGAACTCCCCTGTTTGCAAGAAACATGTTCTCATCTTATTTCCTTCTGCAACTCCAAATCTTTAAGGCAAGGTGTTTGCATTCACAGTCCAATAATCAAACTGGGTTTTCAAGACCACTTGTATCTAAACAACAATCTGCTGTCTCTCTATTCAAAGTGCTTTACTTTGGACTATGCACGCCAGTTCTTCGATGAAATGCCATCTAGAGATGTTGTGTCTTGGACTGGGATTCTTTCTGCTTATGTTAAGCATGAAAAACATGAAGAAGCACTTGGAATGTTTCAGGAAATGATGGGTTCTGGTCCTTGTCCGAATGAATTCACTTTTTCAAGTGTATTAAGGGCTTGTTCTGCTTTAGGAGAATTCAGTGATGGAAAGTGTATTCATGGATGTGTCATAAAACATGGGTTTGAGTCAAACCAGATTTTGGGGTCCGTTTTGATTGATTTGTATTCCAAGTACGGTTCTATTGAGGAGGCATGTAGGCTATTTAGTTGTGTGGATAATGGTGATGTTGTTTCGTGGACAACGATGATTTCTTCTCTTGTTCAAGCAGGGAAATGGAGTCCGGCATTGAGGATTTATATTGATATGATTAAGGCTGGTGTTTATCCAAATGAATTCACTTTTGTTAAGGTTTTAGCTGCAGCGGGGTTTCTTGGTTTGAAACATGGAAAAGTGGTTCATGCCCATTTGATAGTTTTCGGGGTTGAGTTGAATTTGGTAGTGAAGACTGCCCTTGTCCATATGTATTCCAAATGCCAGAGGATGGACGATGCTGTAAGGATTTCAAAGCTGACACCAGAGTCTGATAGGTTTTTGTGGACTGCTATTCTCTCTGGGTTGGCTCAAAACTTGAAGTTAAGGGAAGCTGTAGTTGCATTTCAGGAGATGGAGGCCTCTGGAATTTTATCGAACAATTTTACATACCTGAGTATTTTGAATGCTTGCTCGTTAATTCTGTCTCTTGATTTAGGGAGACAGATCCATGCAAGGGTGATCATGGCTGGTTTGGAGGATGATATTCCTGTTGGAAATGCACTTGTTGACATGTACATGAAATGCTCTCATGAGGTAGAAGATGGCTTGAGAGTGTTCGAAGGCATAGAGTCGCCTGATGTAATCTCTTGGACATCTTTGATTGCTGGCCTTTCTGAACATGGTTTTCATCAAGATTCTTTTGACTCGTATATGGAGATGACAGCTTCTGGGCTGCAACCAAATTCTGTTACGCTATCAATCATCCTCAGATCCTGTAGGGCAGCAAAATCTGCAAGTCAATTATTGAAGCTGCATGGACATGTAATCAAGACGAACGCTGATCATGATATTGCTGTCAGTAATGCTCTTGTAGATGCTTATGCTGGAAATGAAAGGGTAGATGATGCATGGCATTTGATTAGAAATATGAGCCAAAGAGATGCCCTCACATACACAGGTTTGGCCACAAGGCTCAATCAGATGGGCCATCATGAAATGGCATTGCATGTAATCAGTCACATGTTCAACGATGACATTAAGATGGATGGATATAGCATGGCCGGCTTCTTATCCTCATCAGCTGGCTTGAATAGCGTGGAAACTGGAATGCAACTTCATAGTTATTCTGTGAAATCTGGTTTAGGCAGCTCCATTTCAGTCTCCAATGGCCTAGTTAGCTTTTATGGGAAATGTGGACTTACACATGATGCAGAGCGAGCATTTGCAGAAATAAGTGAGCCAGACATCGTGTCATGGAATGGATTGATATCCGTGTTGGCATCGTATGGGCATATCTCTTCTGCTCTCTCTGCTTTTGATGATATGAGGTTGACCGGAGTCAAGCCTGATTCAGTTACCTTCTTGTTAGTGCTTTTTACTTGCACTCATGGTGGTTTGGTTGACATGGGTCTCGAGTATTTTAATTCAATGAAAGAAATGCATGGCATGGAGCCTCAGTTGGATCACTATGTTTGCTTATTTGATCTCCTTGGCCGAGCCGGCCGGCTAGAGGAGGCAATGGAAATACTAGAAACCATGCCTATGAGGCCAAATGCTTCAATCTACAAGACCCTGCTGGCAGCGTGCAAAGTTCATAGGATTGTGCCTCTTGGAGAAGATATAGCCAGCCGAGGTCTCAAGCTTGATCCATCAGATCCTGCTTTCAATCTGATGCTTGCAAACTTGTATGATAGTTCTGGACGGCCTGATTTAGCTGCAACGATTCGCAGGTCGGTGAGGGATAAAGGTTCATCTCTTCCACAAAGGAGTTGTAGTTCACATCCTGAGCTAGTGTGATGTGAAATCTTGGATCACTAACTACATAGTATAAAGATCAAGGATATCAATCTGACGATAATGAAGATCAGTTTTACCTACCAGGATGAGAATATTGATTACCGGACTCAGTCTCCTAAATGTGCCATTAAAAGCTTCTCTGTGTACAACTTGAACTTGTAGAGACCATGGTGTTTTCTACTTGTGATTGCACACATGGCCTGCTGCAATTAAGAAGAGCACACAGTATTGCACTGATCCCTGTGAATTTTCTGGACTTGTCCAAAGTGGTAATCCTAAACCTTATTCTCTATTTAATAGCAAACCAATTTTCTTCATTTATGGGACAGAACATTCTTAGAATTTCCATTTTACAGCGACTTTTGCAACTAATAATTATTGCAGTATTGGCAGTATCATGACACATTCGCATATTTATTATTTCCCCTTATTTACGCATTAAAGAAATCACCAAGCCATCGGTGATCATAAAATAGATAGCAGGTGAATAACATGCTGCTCTATCATCAGCTCTGAAATTGCTTTGCCATCCAGACATGCGCTAGTTATAGCTTATATTACAAGTGTTAACGAGATCACCATCACCAATATTCTGATCAGTCAAATAATAGATGTGTTATTTTTCACAGGAAGCAAAAGTGACTTGTAAAAAACATCAAATTTCTTGTAACACCCATTCGGATTATTGCCGGAATGGCTCAAGCCAGAGTCTCATAAATTGAATCCCATTTGAATCTGGAAAATAGGGATTACAAGATAACAAACACAAACATGACTAACAACAACGAACAGATTCAACACTAAAGCTCAGTGTTTTCTGAAATAACTGTCAGCAGCATTTTACTCCTTTGACTGCGACTCACCAGATGTGACAGCAGGTGCATCCTTTGGTTCCACACGCTTTGTCTGCACAGCCTCGAGTGTCTGGTAAAACTCTGCAGGGAGAGGACCGGGTATATGCCTTGGGACATGCTTAGGAATGGGAGCATCATTCTCTATAATTTCGCATTCATAGTCATCAGGAACGCCCCAAGGATCCCACTCTGTGTTCAACAGAACAAAATTTTCTTAGTAGTTGAAGTGATATAAAATACATAATAATGCTCTAGCATGCAATGCAGGCTTCGCGGAAATTATTAACCAGACATGATTGATGATCTCACATGTAGCTGCTTGGCAGTTTCTTCCCAAAATAAAAATGCTAGCTAACAAACCTTGAAAGCTGAAATTCATGTTTCAGATACAGCATGTTCCCCAACAAGATGCACATAAGAAAAAAATAATGATGATTCTAATGCAAATGGAAGTAAAATCAATATGCATAGTCTCTCTCTCTCTCTCTCTCTCTCTCTCCCTTTCTTCTTTTGAGAAGATATACACAATGAAAATCTTCAAAGCATACAAATTTGTAAACTTAGCAGGCTGAGAATGATATATCAAGTGGTAAAAAAAATGAACATCATTTAAGCTCATAAAAATGAGTGCCTCAAATCAGAACAAAATGGAGGAACTAAATGTAACCGACTTGAGTAAAGTCTTCATTAATAACATACAACCCTCATCTCTAAATCTATCATTATTGACAATGTACCTATAGAATCAAACTTCAATTCACATTAGACCTAGTTTAACACTGCAGTTAGGAAGGTGGAAAATGTAAAGGATCGAACTAATCTTCGTATATTTCAGACACAGTATTTAGCCAACAAGCATCAAACAAACCAGTTAGTAGCGAATGGCCACTGCAAATGAAATTTCAAGCTTGCCTTAACAAACTCCATGAGTCTCTTTGTTTCACTTTTCTATTATATATTTACTTCATTTTATTTCATTGTTTGTTTGTTTGTTTGAAGGACATAGCCAATTGCAATGCTCAAACCATACATACAAAGTATGCTTAAATTAGTTGTAAAACACGATTTAGGATCATAAAAGCTCCCTGATCTCATAATATCCTCCATTAGCCGCATCCGCCACACCAAAAACTAGTTTGGAGCTATAATTAGTTGAATTGAGCACAAATTACCAAACTTCATAACAAATGTACTACCAAAACTCATCTCTTAATACATCATTGACAAAACCCCACTCGAATCGACTGAAATTTCATCTCTCATAATACATACATTGGAAAAACACAATTTAATGATAATTAACCAAAATCAACAACCACTATTATACAAGATAATTTTCTAGATTAAAATACTTTTGAGCTCATTTATTAGCAAAAATCAAATTAAATATAAACCTAAATTATCTTCCGCCACAAGCATTGACTTATAGCACAAATAAATCTTAATAAACCATAAACTAAGCGAAATAAATCAGGAAAAAAAAATAAAATCTAAGAAATGTACTGACCGATCATTTTTTCGATGAGCTTGAGCTCATCTTGAGCTTCTTCAATAAGCTCTTCGACCTGACCACATCCAATCCGTTCCTCAATCTTCTCCCAGTCTACTTCTTCTTCACAAACTTTAAGTCTATGTGTTGTAAAGCTCTCCACTGCTTTACGGTATCCTTCATCTTCCGGAACTGCTTTGATCTCTTTTAGGGTTTTGTTGTATAGATTGATCAACACTTCTCTCGCATTCGGGGCCACATCCAATCCAACGATCCCTGTGGTTTGCTTCACCTTCGCCAGTAATGGCCGTCCGATTGCCCGCAGGAACATCGCCGATTGTCACACTGGATCACGACTGCTTTTCTTCTCTCTCTCAGTGTTGTGTTCTCTTTCGGGTTTTGGAGAGAAATGAGGAACTGTTTTGAGTTGTAATCAAGTACGGCTGGATAGGAGAAGTGAGAGAGAGAGAGAGTAGATCTTGACCGTCAATTTGAGAGTAAATCTGTGGGTCCTGGACGCTTAAGATCAAATAGTGTGGGCCATCTGTTAAGATTAGCCCACAGTGGTTCATGTAAGATTTTGGCCCAATCAAACTAGTTTCCATCTTTTATCATTAATATATATATAACAGCATCAATTTCATTAAAAAACATTAATGTATTATATAATACACAGTTCTTAAACTTGGCTACTACAATGGGTTAATCTAGTTACCTATTGATCGACAGCTAAATTTGGGATAAGTTTTAAATTATTTTAAATATTAATTTCATAAATGGATGGTCAGAAAATAATTTGTTTTATGATAATTATCTCTCTTTTTTTTGGTAAGGAATAATTATCATTACTAAATCTATGGTAATTATAATTATTAATAATAAAATGAGGCCCGTGCATCATTCTGTTTTTAGTAAATAAAAGATAAAAGATAGCTGGTATGCAAGAACATAATTTTAAAGAGAAGACCTGGTGTATTTTATAGACCAGAAGGGTAAATCATGGTTAATTTTTTTTAACAAAATTTAAAAGATCAAAACAGTATTGTTTTGAATAAAAAAAATTAAAGAGTTTTACTTAAATTACGAGTCAAACTAGATTTCTGACTATCATGTTAAGTCAATTATTTCCTTAATATTTTTCAATCAAAATTAATCTAGGTTCCGGAATCCGGATCACTCAACTTTCAAATTGACATTTCCGGTCAGTTCATATTTTATAATTAGGTATAACAACAAATGAATAATTATGGTTAGTGAGAATTTTTTTTAAAAAAATTGTACTGTTATTTAAATTATTAAAAAATATATATAAATTATATCTTGGAGTATTAAGTGTAATAGTATACATAAAAAATTGGGGGAGGGGGGGATTTTGATAAAGTCTCATGCCATGGAAGGAGTGACACATGATTTGCCCCAAGTGTAAGAGTTTTTATAATAATAATAATAATAATTAAAAAAAATAAATAAATAGCCAAAAAAATAAAGAGTTTCATATGTCACACCAAACTAGATCCTATTGTTTAGAATCCTATTATGTTCACAAATTATGCACAACAAGTCTTTAAATCAATTGATATTCATAAATTATAATAAGAAAGTCTACATTTCAATTGTGGACTTATTTATAACAAGAAAATGGCTTAGGAGAAGTCAGTTTAAATAATAAAGAGACAAAATATTTAGCTTGAAAATTTTATGTTCAAATTTTGTAATTGATTGCTTAAAGAGATGGCATATTTACATCATATTAGCTTTTTTCATGATGATAATCATATTTTTTAAACTCGACCCGAGAGTCGATTTGAGATAAGTTTTGGGTTATATGTTAAATCAATCTAATTTTTTATTTTATATAAAAGTAAAATTGATATTATTTTGAAAACAAATAAAGGAAAATGTCAATAGGTTTAGCTTGGGTTTTTTTTTGGGCTGGCTGAAACCCAAGTCAACTGGTTTTTTTTTTTCTAGGTCATACTAGGTTAATTATCCCCTAATTTTTATTGAAACTCAACCTGATCTAAATTTCAGGTCACGAGTTAACCCGTTGAGTCGATTCTGTCAAAGAACCATCTCAACCCAATAGTTTAAGCTGTTATGTGAGGTTTCAGGATATGATTTATATTATTCTCTAACACACCCCCTCAAGTGAAAGTTCTTTGGACTTGAAACTTGCATAGACTCACATTACCTTGTGCTTAATTTTTTATCAAATAAATGAGGATGGTGAGATTCGAACTCGTGATCGCTTGGTCATCAAGACTCTGATACCATGTCAAAGAACATCTCAACCCAATAGTTTAAAGAAGTGTGTTAGAAAATAATATAATTTATATCTTGGAATTTTACCTAACAACTTAAATTATTAAGTTAAGATGATTTTTTGACAGATTTTAATTGTAAAACATTGGGTCAGTGAATGTTTCACCATACTTGTGTAGATTTATATACAGAGTCACCATATTGTTTTTTATTAGCTTTATATTCTATATTTTGTATATTTTATGCAAGACATTTTTTCTACCTTGCTCTATGTTAACATGCAATTTTTTTTCTCTATTATGTAACCTTATGTTAATAGATATAAATCTTGATTTAATTTTTAGATAGAAGATTTCAAAGGTTATGTTTTTTTTATAAAGTTAAAATTTCATAGTTATCTTAAATTGGAAAGGTCTCTAAATGTGCTCTAAAAGTTACTAGAATTTATCATATTTCTCCTAGTTAATTTTATTTTTTTTATTTAGTTTAGAATTTTTTTAATTATATTTTTACTTCATTTAGTTGTTTTTAATATATATAAGCAGCCTAAAAAACTGTAATATTTAGTTTTAATTAGAAAAAATGTTGAGAAAATAAGAATACAAATTAGAGTTTCTGTATTATGATACTTTTGAGCAAAATTTTATCATTTTGTGTTCAGTGTTTTTTTTACTCATAAATGTTTTTATAAAAAAATAAATACAAAATGACATTTTCAATCCAGCCACAATCACATTTTGTGTGATAAAATATCACACTTAGTATAGGAAGAACAACTTGCATAATTATTTAAAATCATTAGAATCTTGAACTACCTCATTGATGATGTTACGGGTTGACCATTTAATAATCATATATATATATATATATATATATATACAGCAAAGTTAGATTCTTAGATTTATTTCTCCTTCATTTAAAAAAATATTTTGCAAAATAAAAGTAGAAATTAAACAAATGAGGAAGAAGATATGTTTGACCTATTCTTCATGTCCAAGAATATAAAAGATTTGACCTTGAACCTCGTCATCGACAGGCATGAAAAGCGATCCTGTGTCTGTCTCGTGATAAAGGGCGCTCAAAGACCGAGTCTTTGTCACGGTTTGTGTAATCTTCCACACTTTTGAGCCAGCAACTTCATGCACCCACTTGACTCTCTTCAATTTTGCTTTATCGATATTTACATTATATTTTCTTGGTTAGAATTTATGAATCTCATGCTGGAAAACTTTTTATTTATTTATTCAAATAATGAGGTATTTTTTACTATGATTTTATACTAAAGTTTCAAATGCCATAATTACTAAGTTATTCATGTGGATATAAAATTAAATCGGCATATGACTTGGCTCAAGTCTCATGATTACAGGTTTATTGGGCTGAGTTGAATCAATTATAAAATTATATCATTTTGAAAAGAAAAGAAAAGGTCAACTTGAAATTTACATAAGTTTTAATTAAATTGATCGAACTCATCAAAATCATTCGAATTTGATTAAATTAATTTCCAAAGCCAATTTAAGCTAAGAGTTATTTGGATAATGATCGAAGGTTTATGCTTAACAAAAACCTTTAAGAATAAATAAGATATATTTGTCAATTATACTTTATAATCTAAGTGGTGTTAAATTGAGTTTTATAACAATAGTTATGTATGTGGATTTTCTTTTTATAATTTTTCATTAAATTTGAACTAAAAATAATAACAACAAATAAAACATTAACTTGAGTCAATAACTTGGATAACTGATCAAATGTATGATTTTAAGAGGTCATCAAACATTAATAGGTCTTTTCTAATTATAGTTAAATCCAAGATAACATTGTCAAAGAACTATCTCAACCCAATAACATAAGCTTTTAGATAAGGTCTCAAGATATAATTTATATTATTCTCTAACACACCCCCTCAAGTGAAAGCTCTTTGGGCTTGAAACTTGCATAAGTCCATATTACCTTGTGCTTAATTTTTGTCAAATAAATGGGGATAGTGAGATTCGAACTCGTGACCACTTAGTCATCAAGGTTCTGATACCATGTCAAATAATTATCTCAACGCAATAGCTTAAGCTTTTAGGTAAGGTCCCAAGATATAATTTATATTATTCTCTAACAAGTATAACATGATATGATCAATCTCAAACCATAAAATATTTGTTGATGCTGGCTAAAAAAATCAACCTATACCCTACAGTTGTAAAAAAAACACCACCTTAGAGCCAATACCTTAAGAATTAGGCAATAATAAACTATGTTGTGGGAAATTATTGAATCTTTTTGCACATAGGATACTTGTTTATTGCTGTTGATTTGAACAGTAGATTCCACTAATTGCATGATCACAAAAGCAGAATTGCCCTAAATTTGGAGTGGATGTAAGGGTGCTTCATGTGCGCAATCACCATCTTTTCAATGGATGAGCAGTTCTTTCTCAATTAAAAGGGATGGTCACAAAATAATTACTTGTATGATAATTATTATTATTTTGGTGCAGAATAATTATCATTACAAGCTCGATTGTAATAATTATTATCATTAATCAAACAGTAAGAAGTAACATTAAGGCTATCTTTTTTGTTAGGGTTAATCATCATTTGTTAAGGTTTCACCATCCATCCAACATGACTAATTATCTAGATTTTTTCCCCTTCAATTTTTATCTAGACGATGGAGAAAAATTGGGCTAGAATTCAAATGTAGAGGTGCTCCTTCCCATCTATTCACCTTCTATTAAATTAATTTTATTTTTGGTAAAAATAAATGAATAAAATCCTACTAATTAATGGTGATAAGAAGAGTCTTGTTCGAGTTTTTTTTTTTTTGGGTTTAATTTAGGATCAGGTTATGTTTTTTTTATACTTTTTTTTTAAGACAAGTTCCGATTGAAATAGTTTAGTTCGGTTTGATTTAATTGATTTTAGTTTTTAACATCAAAATTGAATCGGACCAGTAATTTTTTTAATTTAGGGGGGGTTTTAGGGTTAAAAATAAAAATAGAATGGAAGCCCAAATTTAATAAACATCATGCCATGCTTAAATTCATTTTGTTAAATCCTAAAGCTCTACAATCTCCCAATTAAGATTAATTCTAAATCACTATAATAAATCTATGATTCCTTGATTATCCACATTTTTCCTATGATCATTCCTATTAAGAATATTTAAAATAGAAAGTATTAAAATAACTTCAAAGAAAATGAGATGAAAAATTTGGTCCTCTATATATGGTTTAAAAATTGGTCATTCTGACAATTTAAAACATTTACAGCTCAATTTCACACAACTATATCACGGTTATATATATATATATATATATATATATATATATATATATATATATAAAAATATATATATAATTTTTTTATAATTTAATATTGAAAAAAAAAAAA
>Ga0307507_10008380_pt1 | contig 14333 bp, 8 predicted proteins | sample 7_EM_MG_FD_207223 | JGI IMG/M metagenome (GOLD analysis project Ga0307507, IMG submission 207223) | Populus trichocarpa ectomycorrhiza microbial communities from riparian zone in the Pacific Northwest, United States - 7_EM | ecosystem: Host-associated > Plants > Roots > Unclassified | place... | reverse complement strand
ATCCTAATTATTTTTATCTTTTATATTCTAAAATAATAATAAATATCGCGAACAAAATAATAGATAACATATAGAATTATTTGGTTAAATATTTAATTTGAGGTGAGATTACCTTCAAAAGTATTTTACCAATATAAAGCGTATTCATTAATCTGTATATATTATATGTTTCACAACAAAATATAAATAAAAAACTTCCGCGTGTAGCTAAACATATGAAAAAAGTTTTTTTTAAGTGAATTTATTAAAAAATATATATTTTTATAAAAGTAATTTGTTTTTTAATATTTAATTATATCATAGAAAATGATATAAAGATTAATTCTTTATGTGAGGTAAAATAATATATTTTGAATTATTAACTTTTTAAAAATAGTATAATTTTTATTTCTATCAATCTTTTTGTGGTCGCTGTAAATTATTGAAATTACTCTATTTTTTTGGAATTCTATTTTTATATTATAATTTATATTTAACATGTTGTGTATTATAATGTATTTTCTAGCGATATTCTCTAAATCAAAACACTAATATATACATTAAATATTTATCTGTATATTAAACATATTGATATATCCTCATATACTATTCTATATACAATATTATATATTTGAAATATATTTTATTAATATATAAGAGAATAATAAAGTATTGTGTCATTTTAATTTTAATTTTTTCATAAAAAAGTGTTTTCCATTTCAAAAAACCCGTTTCTCATTCATCTAAAGCTTATTTTTTAAATAAAAAAAATAGAAAGTAAATTTTATTAACTAGTTTTTCAAAGTATAACCTCCAGAACAGAAGGCTAGAGCAATATCACAAAATTTGTTCCCGTCTACCACTTTAACAAATCTGCCGACATTTTGAAGATGAACTGAGTACGAAGAGAGGAAGAATTTCATAAAACTTGCTAGTATCTACATACAGAATATATAGTGTTCAGTAACCCAAAACTGAACTATATCTTGTCCAGGACATCAAAACTGGTTTTTGCTTTGATATATGTTAGCTGCACTGTGATGATAATAAATAAAAATTACATATCTAAACCCCCAACTTGATGCTTCAGTATTTTTCAGATGGCAGGAAGAGAAACTTTAGAAATCAGTTTTCATCATCAGAATAGAAACTCTGTCTCCTTCTCAGCGATTCTAATACATGCGGAGGACGATCAGTTCGAGCACCAGTACCGTCCTGGTTTGGCTTGAGTTTAGGCCTACTAATGGAGCTAAGTGGTGGTGTTGCTATTCCTCTGTTAACTTCTCTTAGCACAGACCTGACTCTAGCTTCGGCAACTGCATTTGCCATCGCCGATGCCACTCTTGAATCACTTTGCGGGTTTTCATTTAAGTTATCCTGAGCTTTTGTTCCACCTGCAGTCTTAGAAGCCCCAGGTGAAAGAAAGCTGCTATGGTTTTGCATAGAGGCTACAACCACGGCAGCTGCTGATTTTGCCTTCGATGTTTCATATTTTTGCATGTCGTAAATGAGCTCTTTCTGAAGTTGCTTGTCAGCGACTAATATTTCATCAATCTCATTCTTGTAATCCTTGAGAATAATCCGGAGACATTCCATGAGCGAACCTGTAAGTGGGCTGTTCTTGCTTTCTAGTAGTCGTTTAAGCTCTATAAAGATGGGGATGGTATTTTGAATAAGACCCTTCTTCACTGCTTGAGTTATGGCCCCTCTCTTGGCAGCTGCTGCAGAGACTCCACCATCTCCACTTTCTTCCTCTACATCTCCCGCATCAGTCTGTGATCCACGGCCTGATGGGATTCGGATCTCTTTGCATGCAAGAATTTGAAAAGCATCCTGCTCCCCCAATTAACAAACGAGTAAGAACAACAAGACGAGGAATCAAAATTATTACCCACCCCTCTGAATTACCACCAAAATAAAAATTGAGAAAGTCTTATTCACTAGGGAATTTGGTAAAAGATGGAAACTATGAGAAGTCCAGCTGCCATTTCACTAAGAGCAAAGGGCAGTAGGTGACTTCTACCATTGACACTCCGGTGAAATGATGGAGCAACCTTGAATGAGAAGAATGGTCGGTGATCTCTTAAACTAGAAAAGCACAGCAATTGAAAACTTACTCTTGCCAATTACACATATTCCTAAAGGGCTTATGGAAGTGTGGTTCTTAGATAGGCATAGGATTACTACCTGCAGAACAGACTGTCCCCTGACATCCTCCAACTTGAGCATGCCATCTGATGCAGCTGCAAGAATCTCAGCACACAGCTTTGCAAATGTTGCCAAGAGGTGCTCGGGAGCCATTTGTTTCAGCAAAGAAACATAGATGTGCATTCTTTTAGACCTTGAGTTTTCATCATTACCCCTGGAAATGATATTCTTCAATAGATTATCTTAATTGAAAATATAGAGCATTTCTTTTCTTGGTTGCAGAATAACAGAGGCACCTACCTGATGGAAAATAGATGGCTCTCTGTTTGTGAACTTTTAGAACCACAATGCCCATTATGGGCATCACAGTCATTCAGAACAAAAATAGCTTCCACAAAACTGTTGTAAGCTAGAAGCGGTGCCTTGACTGCACACAAGTTATATACATCAGTAAAGCCCAGGAATACGTCACCAAAATAAAACTGATGAGTTGTGATTGCCTATTGACCTTTTAGAATATTCCCAAAGAGGAAATCAGCCAATTGTCTTATCGTTTCTGACTCATCAACTAGTGACAAAAGAAATCGAAGGAAGAGTACTCCCCTCCACTTCACATAGTCCCTCTGAATGTAAAAATATAATTAAAAAGTGAAAAAGGAACAGTGATGATTACTCCCAGAAAAAGGAAAAGGAAACAATGGTATAACAAATGACAGAAACCCTGAAACAAAATTTAACCTGCAACAATCTTGAAAGCAGTATAAATGTCTGCCTCCTCACAAGTTCACATGGATCACGGAGACACTTGGTGATCTTCGATATGTAACTGTTGACTTCAAGAACAGCTAGTTAGTGTCAAAGAGATTATCGTTTAATACCAGTCTTTTTTTTCTCTATTTATGAAGAGACTATTATTAAAAAAAAAACAAAAAAGTTACTTCTGTCATTTGCCTACAGGCCTCACCAATCAACTAGAGCAGTATAGCGAATGCAAAAATCAGCCATCATTACAACAAGATTGTTTCTAAGAGCTGCAGAGTCACTCTTTTCAAGCTCCTGCAACATAAAGTGCATTGCAAGCATTTCAGAATTCAGAAGCTACTTTCAGCTGGAATGAGGAGCATAGTTTTATGGAGTCTTTGACATGAGGGGAAGAAACAAAGATGTAGCTTAAATAGCTCTCATATTGTTCAAGTCTCGTGCGAAGAAAAAAAGGTAGCTAAGTATATCACTGCAACTACAACCCCAGAGGCATTGCTTCATTAGCTCTGTTATTGTTCAAGAATCATGCAACTACAACTCCAAAATTGCGAATTCTTTCTAACTATATATTAAGATTCCTGATCAACAATACCCATCATTGCACTAAATGTCAACAAGAATGTTGAAGAAAAGTAGCATAAGTTTTGTATTTACTAGAAATTCAATTGTAACACTAGTGAGATGTTTGTTGGAACTATCGAACCTGCACAAACAAAGGAATATATCTTTTCGCAAGTTCTTCGTCTGCTAAGCAAATCTTTCCCATTGTTAACCATGCTTGAATGTACAAAGAGGGAGCTGTATGTTTCAGAGAGACTTGAGGGCCTGGCAATTTACTTAATTTTGGATCAGAATTTCCTGAAGTGATGATGGTGTGTAGTAGAGGAATAATGGTGGTAGTATCCGCTGAAGGACAAATGATAACCAAAAACCCAATGGAATAAACTGCAGTTACTGCTTCTGACAACAATCTAGATAGGGCTGCAGCTCTCTTTCCCTTCCTGGTCGCACTTCTAGGAGGTGTGAAAAAAGCATCCCCCTTGTTTGTTTCTGAATCTCCTGTGATGTACTTCTCCAAGATCCGAGAAGCTTTAGAGAGAAGCTGCTGTACCCATTTGATGACAAGACTCTCAGCTTCATCAGCATCCAAAGCCTTCCGCTTGCACAAGGTTCTGAGTGCTTTAACATGAGCATTAACCTACATCAAACATGTCAATGCAATAAAACAAATCATACACATAAAGCCAGGAAAACATTGTGCCAACTCTTTAGTACTGGCTGCTTTAGGTTGCTTAACTCTTTCTAGGAACTATGCAACTAAAGTCATAGTGCCATTGCACTCATCCTCACAAGATTCTATCCTGCGAAGTTCACTTCATTAGAAAGTAACCAGATGGAAGCAAACTGCATATTCCTTTCAGAGAACATATGTGCATTCTCTCTTTTCACACTTAATGGATTAAAGCAAAAGCAATATGCCCAAGATCAGCAGGATTAAAATTCTGTATAGGGAACAGGAATAGTATACTTATAAGAGCTCCTATCATTGCATTAAACCTTGAAGAATACAGTTCATGTTGTTTAGAAATCATAATAAAGTAAAGCATTGTCAGCGTATTCCTCCACATTTCTTATCCAACATCATGCTAAAGGAACCTTTTGCAAACAGTGTACAAGCAAAATGAAAATTTGCATGACACTATTAAGAAACATTGGAAGCATGTCCATGCTGGATTCCCAGATGCATAGAAACTGAAGCTAAAGCTTGTCAAGATAAATTTAGCTATAAAAATGCAAGTCAGGCAAACTCTAGGCGTCTTTTGAAACCTCATACATAGCAATGGTGATCAATGTATGGCCCAAGAAGGACATGTTTAGAAATCTAGAATACAGTAAAGCAATATAAGCGTGTTCCTCCACATTTCTTATCCACCATCATGCTAAATGTGAAATTTTGAAAACGGTGTACAAGAAAAAAAATTAGTATGACACTATCATGAAACATTAGAAGCATGCACATGCTTGATACCTAATGTATAGAAACTGAAGTGGAAGCTTGTCAAGAATTTAGCTATAAAAATGCAATTCAAGCAAATTATAGGTGACTTTTGAAACATCAGAACATAGTAATGGTGACTAATGTATAGCCCAAGAAGGATGCTAGCAGGAGAGAACAGAAAAGGAGACGCTCCTGTATACTATTATGCATATGCTTGTATAGCTACCTCTGTTGAATGCATGCTGAACTCTTCAATTCTTATGAGCAAGTTATGAGCTAACTCTGCTGCAGGTTCAGGGGGCAGCTCAACAGAAACATTTGAGATTGTTTGCAGGAGAAAAACACGATCGCTAACCCATTCAACAGAGCTGGACTCTATGCCATCTTCATCTTCATGCATAAATTCTTTAGGACATGGACTCTTAAACTCACCTACTGCTCTGTACTTGTCAAGGAGCTGCCAGTGATGATGGAGAAACTCCCAGTCAACAGCTTTTGAAAGGTACGCTGACACCTCTGATAGAAGAAACCAAGCACCAGGTGGAGCTGTCCACTTCTCTATTGGCATGGAATTGCTCACCCAATAAGACTCAGAAGTCTTTATGATGTTCTGTAATGCTATAGCAATTTTAGGCCTCAGTCGTTTCTTCTTACCCAAGCTTGTGCAGATTTTCTTCACCCAAGGTGTCACCTCTCCATTGCAGATCTCCTTCAAAAGAACCAAGATTCCTGGAAAGAGCAGCCCAATCTCCCTTTCTATATCTTTTGCTTTAACATTGGAATCAGAGAAAGTGGTCTGGTTGCGTATGGTACCCTCGGGTCCTGCTCTGGAAATGCGATCCAAAACCAGTTCCATGAACAAGTTCTCGCATTCTTCTTGAATACTACTTTCATTATCTGTTATTAATCGTGGAACAGAATGTAGCCACTCAATTATCACACTTTCATCTGAAAATGTTCTGAAAGCCTACAATGTCAATGAAGAACACAAGATAAGGAAGAGAGAATGCACAAAAGAGCATACGCAACAATTTTTTTATTTATCTATTTATTTTTGTGAAGAAAAAACAAACTGGCCAAGAGGAGACACAACAACTTAGATAGGCGCACAACATACAAGGTCTAAACAAGCGATAGAGTACCATGTTTTACTCATGGCAACAAATTACAGACAGTATTAAACAAGGAAACATTACATGAAGCACTAAAGTGGACTTACCTCTGACAGAGCAGAAATTGCGGCTTTACGTATGCTCACAAGTGGATCAGAACAAGCCATGCCCATAGTCTTGAGCACAACTCCATCAAAATTGCCACCCAAAATAGCACTCAACTTGGTTACCAAAACAAGTGCAGCCTTCCTAACATTTGCCTTCTCATCCATGCACCTTTTCCTCAAAATATCATTTACCCCAACTTCCACCTCCACTTCCCCAAATCCTGTTACTTCCTTCAAAACATCATGATTCTTATCATCGCTTGACAAAAACCCCACTAACTGAGCCAAATTAGACAAAGCACGAGCTCGAATTCCAGAACTCGAATCCGAGCAACGCTGAATCAATGCCTCCACACATTTAAAACCCCACGAATCCTTCACTTTACAATCCAAACCCACTCCAATAAACGGATCTTTAAGCAACATCATTAAATTCAAAATCAAATCCACTCCCAAAAGCCTAAGACTGGCCTTCCCTTGTGTCATTTTCACCACATACTCAGCAAACCCAACTTGGTGCTCTACGTCCATCACTCTAACAATCTCTATTATCGCCTCCACTGCGAACCCTCGAGGCTCCGCCTTCTCTGGAGCCTTTTGAGCTAAATACCGCGGCAAATTCACCACCCCCTTCTTAACCCCGTCACTTGTTTTCCCCGCACCCACCATCAAACCCTTCACAAACCCCAAAGCAAAGCTCCTCGCTTGCGATTTCCCCATCAAAATCAACGGCGCTAACGCCTTCAAAACCTCCGCCGCTGTCTCCCCTTCCTCTCCGTGCTCAGATTTCAAAACTTGACACAAAATCTTCGAACACAAACCCGCCAATCTCTCAAACCCCCCACCCATTTCCCTACTGGTCGCCAAAACCAGAATTTCCACTATAGTTTGAACCAAAGACTTCAAACTATCAGGAAACCTGTTCAAGTGAATCAAGTCTAAAACAAATACTAATCTCTCAATAACACATAAAAAAACTCTCACATCAAAAAAACCCTCACCCCCACCCTCACTCTCACCCCCATCCCCATCACCACCCCCATTATTACACGCAACAATCCCTCCTCTTTTCCTCCCTTTTCTCTTCTTAGCCACTCCCGAAGAATTTCCTTCTTGTGGGCAGCAGCGAGGGGACTTAACAGCCTGGCGAAGCGAGCGAAGGAGAGCGAGAAAAGAAATGGGATTGAAAAGAGTGAAAACTGGGGAATTAGGGAAAAGAATAAGAGAGAGGTAAATTTTTGAGGATAGGAGGGAAAGGTGCGTAGGGGCCGAGTCCATTGCGGAAGTGAGAGAGGGGAGAAGAGAAGATAAAGAGAAGGATTTAGAGGAGAGACTGGAGAGGAGTTGAGAAAGAATTTGGGGGTCATTTGAATCTAGGAGAGATTGGAGATTTTGGAGGGTTGAGAGAGTGAAAGGAAGTGATTGCGATTGGTTTTGAGTGTTTAGGGTTTCTTCTAGGTCTGTGATTAGGGCACAGACTGTTGGATCTTCTTCTTCTTCCATGAATTTGACTGGAATTGTTGCTGTTTTCTTTTCGTTTCTTGTTTTTTGCTCCTTTTAGTTTCTTTCTCTATCTTCAGGGCGAGGGCGAGGTTGAGGATGAGTCGCTCGCTCCAGTTTTTGTTGGAAATTTTTTAGAATTTTTGGCTTTCCCGCTTAGAAGTTTCTGCATTTTTTATTTTTATTTTTTGATAAGGAGAAATTACTCCAGCATTTATAGTTTTTAAACAGATTTGGGTAATGCATTCTAATCGTGTAAAGTATGATAATAATAGTTGTTTTTATTTTTTATTTTAAAATATATTAAAATAATATTTTTTTATTTTTTTAATTTTAATTTTAATATTAACATATTAAAACGATTTGAAAATATATATATATAAAAATTAAACAAAAAACAAACTTTAAATTTTGTCCATCCTCTTTTGGGCCGCAATCCCAAATAGAGGCTAACTGAATCATTTTAAGTTGATCCTTAATTTTTTTATAAAATAAAATAATGTTGTTTTTGTTAAAAAAATAAAGAAATAATCAATGAATTATAAGTGAATTTTCGACTGAATCACTCATGTTTTTATCTTTTTTTTTTATTTTGTTTTACACTCAACCCGATTTTGATCCTAGGTCAAGTTTGTGTTGAATAATTTCGCCTTATAAAAAAATTTAAATATTATACTTTACAACATCAAAATATATTTAAAAAATCAATAAAATAACAATAATAACATCATATATATATATATATATATATATATATATATATATATTAAAACATAAAAAATAATTATTACCACACACTTATTTTCTCTTTTCATACTAGCATTTACTCTCTCTCACGGGAAAACCCAAACATAAATGCATGGTTTAGGACAATATCAAACTTCATTTTCTATGTCACTTTCTCTTCTTTTGTTTTGGTATTGACATTGATGCAGTTACTAAGGATTTAAAGTGTTACTTATTTTTAAAGTTTAGGTTGTAATGTATAATATTTAAAAGTAAAGAAAAAAAATCATATTATAGGATGCATAGGGTTATTTTTTCTTTTTATAATCTTTGAGTATAATATTTGATTTAACCATGGTTATTAAACATGATTTGATGGTTGAACTAGAGAAATGCTTGAATCATGGGTCAAAAGGGTTGATCTAAGATAATATTATATTTAACCATAGTTATTAAACATGATTTAGTGGTTGACCGTGTGCAAGTTTTTTTAAAAAAAGGTCAAAATAATATTGTTGTTTTTTTATCGAGCCAACCTGGGTTTTGATCGAGTCATCCAGGTCAATTCATTCCTCTATTTTTGTGAAAGTTATACCGTTTTAGACTTCAGGTTAACTGAATCTTAGGTTGACTTGCCAAACCAATTCAAGTTCTATAAATAATGGATTTAGCTCTAAATTTCAATTTACTAATCTAGTATGTCTATTTATTTATTTCATAAGCTTGGTTATGGGCATTCTCCATCAAATTTGTGATCATAAGAGGAAAAAATGATAACCATTACTTTATGCAAGTCCATGGTTACATTGGAAATAATGTGGTGAGATCTTCATGTTAGTGTGGCAAGTGTGGCGGTTGGTGGCGCATGGCATCCCCTTTTTCTTTTTTTTCAATCCTCTCTTTTTTCTCTCTCATCTCATCGGGATTCATGCTGTTTTGCAAGAAAATAAATTTGTTCTTTAGTCTATGTTTTAAATTCAGTTCTTGTTGTTTTGATTTATATTTTTCTTTGCTTTGGATCTTTTTTTTATAATTTTTTTCAATTTATTTCTTCAACGCTGAGTTAGATAAGAGTTGGGCTTCGTAATGTTTTTGACGGGGTGATCACAATCTCATAACCTGAGTCATGAGTTTGAAATGTTAACCTGAGTTGAAATTTATCTTTTTTTAAGATATTTTTGTTGACATCGATTTTTTTTTCCGTTCACATCCTTCAACATTGGATTTGTTGAGAATTGAGCTTATAACTCTCTTCAATTTCCATTATAGGGGGTTATCCTGATCTCATGACTTGGGGTGCGGGTTGGCTTGGGTAACTTGGGTTATTTTTTTACGATAGAATATTTTTTTCAATTTTGTCATTTAACATTAGTTTAGTTTGAGAATTGAGCTTAATATATTTTCATGTTTTACCTTCGTTTAGGTTATCTTATTTGCATGATCCTACTCAAAGGTCTAATAGTCTTGCTCGAGTTCACTAGGTTTTTTTAATCTTTCTTGTTGATTGACTTCTTCTTTTTTTATTTTGCCCCTCTACATTTAAATTGTTAGAAGCATTATATATTTTTTCAATTTGCTTTCTACATGGATTATATCGACCTCACGACTTAAGTCACGAGTTTAGCAAACTAACTCAGGTTAACTCATATCGCTTCTTCTGTCCTTTCTAATTTTTTAGTTTTATCGTTTAACATTGAGTTGTATTGGAATTAAGCTTCATTTTTTTTCTGCATGCATTCTTTTTATGCAGGTCACCATAATCACTTTTTATTTTATAATTTAGTCTATTTACTATCATTGCTTCTTCTTTTTCTTGTATCATATAATTAGATGAAGTCATCTTATTGGACCCAATCAAGTTTTTGACCTCAGTCGTGGATTTTCTATCCTTTCCTCATATCAAAAAAAAATTTGGCCTAATCCGCAGCTATCAGTATTGTTATAAAATGGCTTTTGATGGACTTGTCTAAGTCAAACTATCACCAAATACAGATTTATCACAACGCACTAAAGGAACTAAAATTCATTATTGTGCTTTATTGTTCATTTAAACAATGAAGAGCCTTAAATATATCTTTTAAATTATTTTGTAACAATCTTGTGCAATGATTGAGTTGGTAAGTGTGTGAGACATCCTCGAGGTCGTGTGTTCGAGAGCTAGATTGTGTAGAAAAATTCTTAATTATCATTTGTCGTTTTTTTTTTTAAAAAAAGGTGGAGTCATCCGCCCCTTTAATGAAATAAAAAAGGTCAGAGCCCTTTGTTGTCCTTTTATTTTTTCTTGTCCCCTTTTTTTTTGACACTCCAAGAAAAATTTACTAGATTCATCTGCTCTCTAATTTTGATACGATTCTTAAATACTATTATAAATTTTTATTTGAATTTTAATAGTTTTTTCAGTTATTATATACATGATCTGACAATATTAATACTAGTAATAAATTATTTGGTTGAAATCAATATTTTATTATTGAAATTCTTAAATTGATTTTGAACATGATTGTATCATATTTATGATTTTTTTTTTTAATTTTCAATCACATAAAATATGGACATGTTATTTGGAGATTGTTTGTTAACTTGCTTTAACAATTATAAAACAATTTTTAATAAAAAATAGAAATAATAATTACAATTAAAAACATTGTGCTAACTAAAATAAATAAGAGATGAGTTAGTAAGACAATTTATTTTGATGAAGAAAAAATTTCAAATCAACTGTATTTTCGGGTTTAATGACAATGCCAAAGAATTTCATGGGATATTTGTTTTATGTTTTAAAAAACTTGGATCCCGTAAGGTAGTGCAAGCATACAAACTAGTTACTTTATAAAAAATGGTATTTGGATGATATTGAGTATTTTATACCCATTCATGCTTAGAAAGATTTATATGAATGGATAATTTATGATATATTAAATGCATATTTAAACCACCAAGTGGAAAACCATCCAACTAAATATAACATTAACCTTGATTGATGTTTGGATATAAGGTTCTAATCAAATAAAAATCTATATTGTAAAGTTAGCTTAAATGTTTGAAGCCGATAAGACTTTCTAGTCTTTACCTAGACTCTACAAGTTATTAAAAGAACTCTAAAACATGTGGGGAAAGCACTGTAGCTTTCCCCACAAAACATATATTATCACTGCACTGTAGCGAACTGTCTCACTTTTCTTTTCATGTTTGAAAGTATTTGACTTAAAGCGAGATCATGATATCGGTGTATTAAATGCTTTGAAAAATTACACTGTCATTTTTTCTTTCTCTGCAATTGGGTCTTCTTTTCCTTCTATAAAGTTGAGGGGGTTACTGAATTATTTGACATGTCATCAGTTTGAAAATAATTAAAGGAGTATGCCAAGAGATAATAAACTTACACGACTTCAGGTCTTAGAAGTGCATTAAATGAATGTGACGCTGACATCATTATGCAAACATACTTGCCCTTACCTTTTCATTATTTCATGTTCTGTTTTAGTTGGTACTTCTATTTTGGTTAGTATAGTTGGCAGGCTCTTTTTGTTTTTGTCTGTAATTGCTTTATTGCATGGGGTGGTGCTTTTCTGAAGTGTTTTTTAGCAATTCAATTCTTTCGGCTCCCAGCTCTCTTATGATATTTCAAGGTGTGTTTTTGTGCAACTTTTATTCTTTGGGTTGGGTTAGCTTTTACCATCAAGTAGTGTTTGTTGAGAGTTTAGGTGGGATGTGCTTTTGTTTTTATCAGTGCATAGCAGCCATAATTTGTTATGCTTTCCTCTGCAGTTCTTTATTTTCTTTATCGGATCATCTTCAGGAGAGGACTTAGACTTCAAGGTTAGAACAGTTTTCTGTTTGTTGCTTTTTAAAACTGTGTTGTGAGAAATAACTATACTCATGTTGCTGTCTGCATCTCAAATTATTATGCATTAGGTTATGCCCTATCATTTTCGATGTTTACATAAATTTTCCACCTGACAAATGAGCGTTTTTATTTCATTGAACATCAAGTGTCTTTACCTTTGTGTCTGATTCTGCAGTTTAATGGTACATCCTTTGTTTCTATTTTCATCGTTGCCATGTTCTTCAAAAAGTCTTCAGAGGTACAAAGGCATATCACATTTTTTTCAAGTTAAATGCTCTTCTGGAAAAGAGTCTCCTTCTCTCAACATCTCTTCGTTTTTTTAAGTAAATAATGTCATTCATTGAGTAACATCATGGATTACATCGCATCATCATCTCTGTGGGTGGTAATTAGTTTTACTAAAAACCACCATCACGGGCAACTGTGTTTGTGCATATAAAATCTTATGCTTTTGGTAAGCTTTAAGAATTTAATTTTTTATATATATAAAATTTGCAGAGATATTTTTTGATTACATGCCACAATATAGGGTCACATATCATTTTCTTAATTATATTTGTATAGTAAATGATGCAGCTGTTGTGACATGTAAATGTTGCAAGAATTTTATCTTGCCCAAAAAATATTGGCCGTTCAGCACTGGATCTAGACCATTAGAATATGTTGGTCGTTTCTTTTGTTCAACACTATTAAAAAATAAATAAATTGTAGTAATTAAAATAGGACAGAAAAAATTGTTTGTCAAACCAAGACAATCCCTAACAAGACAAAATTTGAGGTTCTGTGTACTTTTTAAACCCTTAATTTTAGTCTTTAAAATTTTAATTGCTCTGTATTTTTTAATTTTGTTTTCATTGCTCTATTTCCATGAGAATGCTTTTTTGGAGTTGAGTCATTACTTAGGGGGATTACCACCAACTGTTCAGTTAACCTCTGTTGACATTTCAAGTAATCCCATTTTCTTTCAAGAAAATAGGATCCCGCAAGATATTTTTGTTTTGTTCCTATTTCATGCCTCTCCATGTAAATTTATTTTTCAATCCTGCATTCCTCCACTTTTCCTTATAAACTCTTAACATTTCTTATAAAATCTTAACATGCGAGCTCCGTGGTTTATATTTCTTGTCTTTTATTTTTTTTTCTTTTTGATGTACAGAAACAGTGTTTATGTTGTCATAACAAAACTTAATGAGCAAAGTTTTTTTTTTTTTGCCTGTAATGGATGGCCATGCAAATTGTTTCAAAATTAGTATGGAAGATCAGTATGGAAAACCTCTTCATTCTTTTTCTAAGATTATAACCAAGAACAACCAGCAGTTGTTGTTTACATTAACAAAACAACTTCTTAACAAATCCTCTGTATGGACCCATTCGAGCACAAGGCATCTATTATATTTGTTTTAAAATATTTCTTATTAGAAGCAAAACAAAGCTGTTGAATTATTTCTAGGACAAAAATGACTTATAAATAACTTAATACGATCTTACATATGAGAATTAAGTTAATGTGGTTGCCTCATGTTGTTGATTTATTGCTTGGAAAAAAAAAAGTCTTCATGGTAATTTAGATATATTTGTTGACTTACCATGAATACATATAGATAAGTTTTAATTTCTATTCATTCATTTGCTAATAATCCTCAAACTAAATACTATCATTATGATTACAGTACTGTTAACAATTGCCAACGCTGCATCACCTTCATTTTTATAGAAAAAAATTGTATGACTTTCTACTTTACTTGACACGTGCAGAATAAAAAATTTTCATGTAAAGCTTTCATAGTGGATTATGATCTCTTCAAGGGATGGTGGTGCGAGAGCTATTCAGATTGCAACAAGCTACTATTTGGACTCCCTAATAATTTGCGATGCATGGAGCATGACTATCCATCCTCTGCACCAGTTTCATGGTTCAACTACCATACATACCAAGACACTTTTTTATGTCTTTTAGGTTCAGAATTAATTGAATCGTCAGTGATGGTAAAGATGTCATGAACCTAATCCATAAATTTTACATATCGAGGAGGTTCCCTCAAAATTCTAAACAAAATCCATATCCCTTTCGGTTTCGGATTGTTCGAGTGCCGTGTCCTAGCAAATATTAAAAATTCTTGCGAATTTGTCCCTTGCCCCCCCCAAAAGAGCAA
>Ga0307507_10008379_pt1 | contig 14335 bp, 10 predicted proteins | sample 7_EM_MG_FD_207223 | JGI IMG/M metagenome (GOLD analysis project Ga0307507, IMG submission 207223) | Populus trichocarpa ectomycorrhiza microbial communities from riparian zone in the Pacific Northwest, United States - 7_EM | ecosystem: Host-associated > Plants > Roots > Unclassified | place... | reverse complement strand
CGCCCACTTCAACCACGTGAGCTCGTTGTGCAGCCAAAACTCGACGTCTTCGTCGGGGTGCGCCTTGGCCTCGGGCACGAGCGCGGTGAGAAGCTTCTCCGCCTCGGCGACGTTCTCCAGCGCGACGGTGCTCGCCCGCTGGTACACGGCATTGTAGCGATCGTGCAGCTTGAGCGACGGCGCCGCGGCGATGCGGTCCACGATGTCCTTCATGCGGTCGTTCGGGATGGGAATCGACAGGTCGTAGTGCGCAATCTTCCATTTCCCTCCCTCGCGCACGACCACTCCGCTCCCCCGCGAGGGGCCGAGGTTCCCCGTGTGCAAGTCCTCGTCGAACCAGCCCGTCTGCCCGTCGGCCGCGACGAGGATTCCACGCCGCGTGGCGCGAAAGCTCCACGCTTTTCCCTTTTCGAAGTACGGATGCGCGAAGGCGCGGAAGCCGGCGAGATCCCAACGCTCGGTGGCATCCGTACCGAGAAAGATCGCGTCCTTGGTGAAGTGCCCGAAGTACCGCGCTTCGTCGGCTTGCGCCGCCGCCGCATGCCAATCGTCGAGCATCGTTCCGATGGCCCGTCGCTCCGTTTCCGCGTCCACCGGCGCGCCGAGCGCCTTGGCCGTCTGGGGCGGAGGCGCCTCCGCGCAGGCTATTAGCAACAGGGAAAGCGAGAGCCCGAGGACGTGGGTGAGTCGCACGACGTTACTTTAGCGACAAACGAAGGCATAGAGCACGAATCGATCGGGCGGCTGCGGAGGGGCCTCGCCGATGGGGGCGAAACACGTGTCCGTGACGGCCGGATCGCCGGCGTGGCGAAGGAAGGCTTCGCGGTTCCAGGTCCAATCGGCGAAGTGGGTCATGCCGCGTGCGCGTGCGAAGGCGGCCAGGTGGTTGTCTCGAAACGCCGTCCTGGCGGCATCGTCCACCACGCCGTCGAGGTTCACGATGCGCACGTTGCGGCCATCGGCGAAGTACGAAAGTGCCCCGCTCTGCAGCGCGCCCACCACCGCACCCGGCGGAGTCTTGTCCAGAATGGCCAACGCGGCCTCGCGGTAGCCTTTGGCGCCGTGCAAATCCTCGTCGGGTGTCCGATCCGGTTGCGCGAGGACGTAGCTCATGTCGACGACGAGCGACATCGCGAGCACGAGCGCCGCGGCGTTGCGCGCCCAAGTCCATACCCGATGTTGCGCTTCGGCGAGGTGCGAGAGCCCGATGGCCGCGAGCAGCACGAGCGTCGCGTGAACGGGCGCGAGGTAGCGCGGGAAGAACCAGAGCGCCGGCACGTAGAGCGCGTAGAACGGAAACAGCGCCAGCGCGCCCGTGACGAAGCCCGCGATGGGCCGCGCCGCGCGCGATCGCCACACGGCCGCGATCAACGCCGAGGTTCCAACGGGGCCCACCACGGCGGTCAACCAGGTTTGCCGGTAGAAGAAGAGGCGCAAGTCGCCCAGCCGCGCGATCCACGGCTCCAACGCGGCACCGAGCGCCCATCCCACTTGGCCCATGCTCGTCAGGTAGCGCGCGCGATGCTCGTCGACCTGCGCCCGCACCGCTTGCCCGCTCGTGGGAACGACGGTCCCGAGCCGCACGGCCTCGTACGTCCACCACGGCGCCACGACCACCGCCGCGCCCGCGGCCGTCCACCCCAGCGCACGCGCCTCCGTTCCGCGCAGGTTCGTCAGTGCGAGCACCCCGAGAACGATGACGGCGTCGATGCGCGCCAGCACCGCCAACCCCGCGAGCGCACCGGTGAGAAGCCACCGACCGCGCGTCGAGTGCTCGCGTGCCGCGCACCAGGCCTCGACGCACGCGAGCTCGCACATCACGGCGAGCGATGTCTCGAGCCCGCCCATCGCGTTCGCGATGGCCATGGGCGACAGCGCCCAGAACGCGCACGCGCTCAATGCCGCAATCGGGTGTCCCGTCGCACGTCGCGCGAGGCGCGCCAGCAAGAGCGCACTCGCCACATCGACCAACGCGAGCAGCACCCACGCCCAGCGCAGCGGCGCCATGGGGTCATTCGTAACCCAATAGGCGGGTGCAATCAGAAAGGCGATGAGCGGCTGAAACCCGTTGGTGAGCTGCGTCCCATCGATGGACGGCCCCCACCCACGCGCGAGCCCGCGCGCAATGCCCAATGTGTAATACGTGTCGTCCGGAACGAAGAGCCGATCGAGCGCGGTCGTATCCCGCACCACGAGCAGGAGCCGCAAGAAGAGCCCCGCTGCCGCGATGGCGAGCTCGCCATCACGTACAGCCCGTGTCGGCCGCGCTGGCTTTCCCTGCGTCGACGTGGGGCCTAGTTCCGGCGCGGCTTCTTGCGGCACTTTGGGCAGACGCCATACATCTCGTGCTTGTGGCTCTTCAGTTCGAAGCCGTACTGCGCCGCCACTTCTTCTTGCAGATTCTCGATGCGCGGCTCCTCGAACTCGGTGATTTCGCCGCACTCGATGCAGATCAAATGGTCGTGGTGGTGCGAGTCGTCGGCCAGTTCGTACCGGGTGAGGCCGTCGCCGAAGCGACGCTCGAACGCGACGCCGCACTCGGTGAGGAGCTTCAACGTGCGGTACACGGTGGCGTAGCCGACGCGCGAATCCTGCGTGCGCACTTGAGCGAGAAGCTCTTCGATGCTCACGTGGTTGGGCGCCTGGAAAAAGGTCTCGATGATGAGGCGGCGCTGGTCCGTCGAGCGCAGCCCTTTCTTGGCCATGTGCGCGTGGAGCAACTGCCGGAAATGTTCCAGGCTCGCCTGCGCGTGGCGATTATCGGTCGGATGCTCCATCTTCGTCGCCATGGGCCTTATCTATCATGTCGCTGTCCCCGCCGCTCGCGTCAAGCCAAGCTTCATGGACCAGCTCGTCCAAGCCGCAATTGATTTTCGTTTGCTTTTTCGCGCGGGTATTTAGGGACGCTCGACCGGGAGTCCATCCGATTCCCACGCGAGAAATCCCCCTTCGAGAAACGCGACGGCAACATCTTGCTCCGCGAGTCGGGCCGCCAACTCCTTGGATTTGTCGCCCGCGCGGCAATAGAGAACAGGCCGGTCGGCCAGCATGTAGAGCTCCGCAAGGCGGGTCTCGATCTCCTCGAGCGGCATGTGCGCGGCGCCCGGGACGTGGGCCCGGTCGTAAGCGCCCTTGTCGCGCGTGTCCACCGGAGTGACCAGGCCTTGGCGCATCGCCTCGGCCAACTCGAGCGGTTTGATGGCACCTTCCGCGCGGGGCAAGAAGGGCTCGACCATCGCGAGCATCTGCTTCTTGCCGATGGCGCCGACCTGCACGTCGACGATGCGTTGCTGCGCGAACACCATGAAGGTGGGAACGGACTGCACGCGCAGCTCGCGTGCGAGCATCGGCGAGCGGTCGATGTCGACCTTTACGACCTTGACCTTGCCCGCGTTCTCTCGTGCGAACGCCTCGACCTGCGGGGCGATTTGCTTGCAGGGTGCACACCACTCGGCGGAAAATTCGATCAACACCGGCAGCTCGCTGGTGAGCACCTCGCGCTCGAACTCGCGCTCGCTCACCTGCACGATGGCCGAGTCACCCGCCGCTGCCGCGCCGCCGCCACCCGCCCCCGTCGGCCTGGCCGGCGCCGCGCCGCGCGCGCCGAGCTGAACCGCACCACCGACCGCCTTCTTCCCACCGAGAATCGACATGGCCCCACGATAACCACCGCGGCCGGAGAATTCATCTCCTTCAAACGCGCAGCCGCGGATCGAGCGTATCGCGCAAGGCCTCGCCCACGAGGTTCAGGGACGAGACCACGGCGAAGACCGCGAGTCCGGGCACGACGAGGAGCCACCACGCACCGCTGTAGTCGCGGAGCTCGCTCAACATCTCGCCCCACGAGGCGGTGCCCGGTGGAACCCCGACCCGAAGGAACGAGAGGGAGGCCTCGATGAGCACGACCTGGGCGATGCCGAACATGGCGGCCACGACGATGGGCGCGCGCGCATTGGGGATGATGTGACGAAGCAGCACCCGCCACGGAGAAGCGCCGAGGGCGCGCGCCGCCGTGACGTAGTCGTTCGACACCACCACGAGCACCTCGGCCCGAACCAGCCGTGCGATCTCCGGCCAGCGTGCGAGCGCGATGGCCACGAACAAGGTGGTGCGCGTGGGGTGGGGGAGCAGGGCCTGCACCACCAGGACGAGCACCAACGTGGGAAATGAGCTCAAAATCTCGATGGTGCGCGACACCAGGGCGTCCACGACGCCGCCGAGAAAGCCTCCAAGGGCACCGAGCACGCTGCCTACGGCGAGAAACGCGACGACCGCGAAGAGGGCCACGCCGAACGAGGTGCGCGTGCCGTGAATGGCCCGCGAAAGCACGTCGCGGCCGCGCCCGTCCGTGCCCAGCGGATGTGCGCGCCGCGCGAACGGTGGAAGGAGCGCATCCCCCTTCGACTCCTGCGCGGCGCCGAAGGGAACCAGCGGCCCGAAGGCCCAGTCGCCCGGCGCCATCTGCCCGGAGGCGCGCGCCTCGACGAAGTTGGCCAACTCTTGCGGGTGCGTGACGTTGGGCAGGATGTACGTCGTGCCCGAGACCCGGCAAAGCATGGGAAACTCGCTGGCCACGAGGTCGGCGAACACCGCGAGAAGCGCGAAAAATGCCAGCACGATGGCCCCGGCGAACGCCAAGCGCGATTGCCGGAGCCGATCCATGGCCGCCCGCGCACCGCCAACCGGCGCGAGCGCGCTGGACGGAGGTCCCTTGCTTGTGGGGGCCGACGGTGCGTCCTTTCTCACGCGTGCGATCCTTCGCGCCGCAGAAAGAGCTCGCGCACGCGCGGGTCGAGCAGGGCGTAGGCGAGATCGCTCACGATGAGGCCCACCGTGGAGACCACGGCGGTGAGCAGGATGGTGGCAATGAGCCATGCGTTGTCGTGCCCATCGACCGCGCGCAGCGATTGGTAGCCGAGCCCCGGCACGGCGAACACCTCCTCGACGATGAAGGAGCCTCCAATGAGCACGGGCAGTTGCAGCCCCGCCAACGTGACCGTGGGCATCATCGCATTGCGCAGGCCATGCACCACGAGAACGCGCAGCTCCGAGACGCCTTTTGCGCGGGCCGTGCGCACGTAGTCGAGCCCGAGCACCTCGAGCATCGCCGTGCGCTGGTAGCGCGAGAGGCTCGCCAGCGATGCGACCGTGAGCGCCAGCGCCGGCCACACGATGCGGCCCGCCGAACCAGGCGGCATGACGCGGACGAAGATCTCCGCCACCCAGAACGTGGGCAGCGAGTACAGAATGAAGAGCACCAAAGCGAGCGTGCGATCGACGGCCCTGTTGTGGCGCCACGCGCTGAGCAAGGCGAGGGGCAGCGCGATGAGGTAGCTCGCGAGCATGGCCAGCCCGGTGAGCGAAAACGTGATCTGCGCGCCGGCCATCAGCTTGGGAAAAATAGGCCGGTTGTCGATGGGGCTCACCCCGAACTGCCCCAGCGCCGCCCGCGCGAGCCACTTGCCGTAGCGCGTCTCGCTCACGGCCGCCGTGATGCGCTCCGGCCCGGAGAAGGCGACGTAGTCGCTCTTGTGCACGTACCACCACGCCAACCACGCGTCGGCGGTCTGCCGAGGGTCGCCCTGATCGAGGTCCGGCGTCTCGACGGAGCGCCCCGTGGCGTGGGCCGCCAGCTCGGAGAGCCGCAAAATGGTGCTCTTGTCGTGCAGATCCTTCAGGGCGAGCATCATTTCGCTGAGCGCGAAGGTGTCGATCTCCACGATGTCGCGCTCGCGCAGCTCGCTCGTGTGGCGCAAAAGGCGCGAGACGGTGCGGCGCACCGAGGGCTCGGTGAAGTCGAGCGAGCGATCTTCCCAGAAGCGCGTCCAGAACGCTGCAGCCCGCTCGGGATCGCGCAGCTCGGACGCTTGCCCCACGCCCATGCGCTCGCCGATGGGTGCGAGGGCGAGGGCGACCTTGGTGCGTGCAGCCGGCGCGAGCCGATCGAACTTGGGCAGCACGTGGGGAAGCGCCGCGCCACCGAGGCGGGCCAGGTTGTGGGCGGCCAAAAGCGCATGCGCATCGTCGGTTGCGATGTGTGTGACGGCTTCCTCCGCGCGCGAACGCACGTCGGCCGGGTGCTCGTTGACGAAGACGGGGAGATCCAGAAAGCGCTCACGCCGCTCTTCGTCGAGCGCATCGTACACGGCCGGGTCCAGCGCTACCAGCGCGTCGGGTGAGGCGATGGCCGCCGGCTCTGGGATGAGGCTCGTCAACAAAAAGACGATGACGCTGATCCCGAACAACGTCGGAATCGCCCAGAGAAGCCGCCGGGTCGAAAACCTTAGCATCGCCTCGTCGAAGCCCCTTGCGCGTGTCTTCGCATTGGGAAAACACTTCTTATCATGAGCTCTGCAACCTTCGAGGATCTGAAAACCGTCGTGCAGGCGTGGATCGAGGCAGACCCCGACGCCGAGACCCAAGCCGAGCTCCGCGCACTCTTGGCGGCGCCGGATCCACAGGCTACCGATTTGGCCGACCGTTTTGCCGGGGCGCTCGAATTCGGAACCGCCGGGCTTCGCGGTGTGCTGGGCGCAGGGCCGAATCGCATCAACCGGGCCGTCGTGATCCGCACCACCTGGGCCCTGGCGCAGTACCTGTTGGCGCGAAATGTCGATGCGAAGAAGCGCGGCGTGGTCATCGGCTTCGATGGACGGAAGATGAGCCGCGAGTTTGCATCCGAGGTGGCTGGCGTTTTGGCGGCCGAGGGCATTCCGTCGCACGTCTTCGAGGGCCTCGTTCCCACGCCGCTCACCGCCTTCGGGGTCACGCACCTTTCGGCGGCCGCAGGCGTGATGATCACGGCAAGCCACAATCCGCCCGAGTTCAACGGGTACAAGCTCTACTGGGGCGATGGCGCCCAGATCGTGCCGCCCATCGACGTGGACATCGCGAATCTGATCCTGCGCGCGCCCGCTGCCCGCGAGGTGCGCCGCATCCCGCGCGCCGAGGCCGAAAAAAGCGGCCTTTACCGTGCTTTGGACGGCACCGTCGAGCGCGCCTACCTCGATGCTGTGCGCGGCCTCGAGGTGAATCCGGGCGGCGCCCGCGATCTGCGCATCGTCTACACGCCGCTGCACGGCGTGGGCGATCACCTGCTGCGCGCGGCGCTGGCCGAGGCGCGTTTCACCAACGTCACCTCGGTTCCCGAGCAGCAGAAGCCCGACGGCGCTTTTCCCACGGTGGCGTTTCCCAACCCCGAGGAACACGGGGCGATGGACTTGGCCTTCGCCCTTGCGCGGCAGCAAAAGGCCGATCTGGTGCTGGCCAACGACCCCGATGCCGACCGCCTCGCGGTGGCCATTCCGCAGGCGGGCTCGCCCACCGGATACCTGCAATTTACAGGCAATCAGGTTGGCGTGCTGCTCGGGCACTACCTGCTGACCGAGCCCTTGCCTGGCTTGCCTGGTTTGGCCGGTAAATCGCCCGAAGGGGAGAAGCGTTTGACGCTCGCCTCGTTGGTTTCGTCGCCGATGCTGGGGGCCATCGCGCTGGCGTTGGGCGCGCGCTACGAGGAGACGCTCACGGGTTTCAAGTGGATCGCCCACCGCGCGATGGACCTGGAGAAGAGCGAGGGCTACCGCTTCGTTTTCGGCTACGAAGAGGCCATCGGCTACACGGTGGGCGAGGTCGTCCGTGACAAGGACGGTATCAGCGCCGGCGTCATCCTCGCCGAAATGGCGGCGGTTCTCAAAGAGCGCGGCCGCACCTTGAGCGACGAATGGGAGCTTCTCGCGCGCAAGTACGGCCTGTACGTGAGCGGCCAAATCAACGTGACCCGCAAGGGAGCCGCCGGCGCCGAGGAAATCCGCAACTGGATGTCCCGCCTGCGCGAAAACCCGCCCGAGCGCGTGGGCTCCCTCAACGTGGTTGCCATCGTGGACATCGCCGCGGGCACGCGTCGTCAAGTCGCCGACGGCAAGGTGGAGCCGTTCCACCTGCCCAAGAGCAACGTCATCGTGCTGGAGCTGGCGAGCCGTACCCGCATCATCGTGCGCCCGAGCGGCACCGAACCGAAGATCAAGGTTTACATCGACCTGCGCGAGCCCGTCCTCGAAAGCGAGCCCTTCCCCGAAGCCGAAAAACGCGGCCAAGCGACCCTGACCGCCCTCGGCGACGCCTTCAAGACGATTTTGGGGATTTAGTCGCGCAGGTTGGGCCCGTATGGAGGGCCGGCGGTGCTCCGTGCTGCGGGCGGGGCTACTCCTGGTACATGGACTCGATTTGGGCTGCCCAGTTCTGGTTCACGATGCGGCGTTTGACCTTCAGCGTGGGGGTCAGTTCGCCGTCCTCCATCGAGAGGGCGCGCGGCAAGATGATGAACTTCTTCACCGTCTCGACTTTGGCCAGGTGGGCGTTGGTGTCGTCGATGGTCTTTTGAATCGCGGCGCGGATTTGCGCGTTCTCGTGGAGGCCGCCGTTCGGCGCGATGCCGCGCTCCTTGGCGAAGAGGCTTGCGGCATCGGGATCCAAGGTGATGAGCGCGGTGAGGTACTTGCGGCGGTCGCCGATGACGATGGCCTCGGACACCAAGGGGTGCGTCTTGATGCTCTCCTCGATGTTCTTCGGCGTGACGTTCTTGCCGCCCGCCGTGATGAGGATCTCCTTCTTGCGGCCCGTGATGTTCAGGAAGCCCTCGGAGTCGAACACCCCCAAATCGCCTGAGTGCAGCCAGCCGTCGATGAGACACTCGCGCGTGGCCTCTTCGTCTTTGTAGTAGCCCATGAAGACGTTGCGGCCGCGCACCAGGATTTCGCCGTCGGGCGCGATCTTCGATTCGACACCCGGGAAGGCGCTGCCCACCGAGCCAAAGCGAACGCCGCCCGGTCGGTTGAAGGTCGTCGGGCCCGTGTCCTCCGATTGGCCGTAGACCTCCTGGATGACGATGTCGAGCGACGCGAAGAACTCGAGCACGTCCTTGCCGATGGGCGCCGCGCCCACGACGAAGATGCGCGCGCGGCCCAAACCGATGGCAGGCTTCAACTTGGAGAACACCAGGCGCGTGGCCACGGCGCGACGAAGCCGCAGCAGCGGCGGCGCCTTCTGGCCTTTGCATACGTAGGCCGAGTGCTCGGTGGCCGTGCTGCGCGCAAACGCGAGGATCTTCTTCTTCGCGCCCTTGGCATCGGCCATCTTGGCCGCGATGCCTGCGTGCATCTTTTCCCAGATGCGCGGCACGCCTAGAAAAACCGTGGGCTGCACCTCTTTCAGATTGTCCGGCACCTTGTCGATCGACTCGGCGAAGTACACGCTGAAGCCCGCCGTGATGGGCAAATGCAGCGAGAACATCTGCTCCGCAATGTGCGGCAGCGGCAGATACGACAGCGTGCAATCGCCCGGCTCACAGGGAACGACCTGCATCGCCTGCGAAGCCGTCCAGGCCAGGTTGTCGTGCGAGAGCATCACGCCCTTCGGCGGCCCCGTCGTGCCCGACGTGTAAATGAGCAGTGCCAACCCGTCGGGCTTCAGCGCGTGGAGCCGTTCATCGAACGTGGCATCCGGCACGTCGTCGCCCTTGGCGAGGAAGGCCTCCCACGACAGCACCCGCTCATCGCTGGGCGAAGGCCCGCCGCGCATCACCACCACGTGGCGCAGCTTGGGCATGTTGCCCCATTGCGACTTCACCTTCTCCCAGTGGTCGGCCGTCTCCAGGAGGAGCACGGGCGATTCGGCGTGGTCGACGATGTATTGAATCTCCGTGGCCGAGCACGTGGCGTAGACGCCGGCGGCGGCGCCCCCCACGGCCATGGCGGCCAGGTTCATGATGGTCCACTCGGGGCGGTTGAAGCCCAGGATGGAGACGGTGCCTCCTGGCGAAAGACCCAAGGCTATCAAAGACTTACCGGCGCCCTTTACCTGCGCGGCATACGTCTTCCAGCTCGTGGGTTGGTAGACGCCCCCCTGTTTGGCGTAATAGGCGGGTGCGTCCGAGCGGGTTCTCGCTTGGTTGAAAAGTCTATCGACGACGGTCTCTGCCACGGGTCCACATTACGAGAACTTTGGAAGCCCGCCTTGACAAAGTGCTCGCTGTTGAGGATAAACCCGCCTCCCGCATCCTCGTAGCGTTCTAAACGTCGAACCTGCTTTCTACCTCGGCCTTACTAGCCGAGCCCGAGGCAGGTACCTACGGGAGCGATTCATAAGGTGACGGCCATGCCGAAGATGAAGACCAATAAAGCTGCCTCCAAGCGATTCCGCGTCAGCGGGACGGGACGCGTTCGTCGTCCCAAGCAGGGCGGCAACCACGGGATGCAGGAAAAATCACGCAAGCGTCTGCGCCGCCTTCGCAAGAACGACATGGTGGACAAGACGCTCCAGAAGAAGATCCGCAGTCTTCTTCCCTACGGCTGATAGCGAGCTGCTTCCAGCCGCTGAGCCAAAATAGCGCTGATTTTTACCTTATTTAGGAGCATCCCATGCCGCGCGCAAAACGAGGATTCAAAGCACGTCGCCGTCGTAACCGTATTCTGAAGCACGCATCGGGCTTCCATAGCGCCCGCTCGCGCCTCTTCGCGTATGCGAAAGAGGTCGTGATGAAGGCGTGGGTCTATGCCTACGCCCATCGCAAGCGCAAGAAGCGTGACTTCCGCCGCCTCTGGATCGCCCGCATCAACGCCGCCGCCCGCACCAACGGGACGAGCTACTCGCGCTTGGTGCACGGCCTCAAGAGCGCCAGGGTCGGCCTCGACCGCAAGGTGTTGAGCGATCTCGCCATCACCGACGCCGGTGCGTTCCAGCAGATTGTCGACCTCGCGAACAAGAGCACGCCCGCGGTCGCAAAAGCTGCTCAGAAGTAGCCTCGGCGTGTATTAAGTACACGTCATGTCCGAAGGCGCTACATCGCCGGTTCAATCGAATCTTCTCGCATCGCTCGACGCACTTCGCACTGATTTTGCGCGCCGGTTCGAGGCCGCCACCACCGAGCAGCTTCTTCGCGAAGAAAACGCGAAGATCCTCGGTAAAAAAGGCGAGCTCACTCATATCCTGAAGCAGATGGGCAGCGTCCCCGGTGACCAACGAAAGGCCATCGGGGAGCGCGTCAATACGCTGCGCAAGGAAGTGGAAGATGCATTTGCGGCGCGGCTCACCGCGATGGCCCGCGCACGGCGCGAGGCCGATCTGACCGCGCCGCCGTTCGACCTCACGTTGCCCGCGAGGGAGGTGGTGCCGCTTGGGCACCGTCATCCGATCTCGCGGATGCGCGAAGACCTGGTGACCATCTTCCGGTCACTGGGCTTTGCCGTGCACGACGGTCCGGACGTCGACATCGAAGAGAACAACTTCACCAAGCTGGGCTTTCCGCCGGATCACCCGGCCATCGACGAGCAAGACAGCTTCTGGACGACGTCGGGCCACGTGCTGCGCACGCACACGAGCAACGTGCAGGTCCACGCGATGATGGGGCAGAAGCCGCCCTTCGCGTTCATCGCACCGGGCACTTGCTACCGCCGCGACGACGACGTCACGCACTCGCCGATGTTTCATCAAGTCGAGGGATTCCTCGTCGACGAGAAGGTGACGCTGACGCACCTTCGCGGCGTTTTGTCCGAGTTTGCCGCGCGGCTTTACGGCGAAGGCACCAAGGTGCGCTTCCGCGCCAGCTACTTCCCGTTCGTGGAACCGGGGGCCGAGGTCGACGTGCAATGCGTCTTCTGCAAGCAGCCCGACGGCACGAACAAGGGCTGCAACGTGTGCAAGCACTCGGGCTGGATCGAGATTCTCGGCTGCGGAATGATCGATCCGCGCGTGTTCGAGGCATGCGGGATCGACTCCGAGCGGTACACCGGCTTTGCCTTCGGCATGGGCATCGAACGCGTGGCGATGCTTCGCTACGGCATCCCGGACATCCGCCTGCTGTTCGAAAACGATCCGCGTTTCTTGGCGCAGTTCTAGTTTTAGCAATTCCAGAGCAGAGGAAGAAACGATGCTTGCCTCGTATCAGTGGCTAAGATCGCTCGTGCCCCAGTTGACGGCCTCGCCGGAGGAGGTCGCGGCGCGGCTGACGTCCGCAGGCTTGGAAGTGGAAGGCTTCACCGCGTACGGCGCAGGAAGCGAATCGTGCATCATCGCGCGGGTCGTCTCCATGCGGCCGCACCCGAACCGTGCGAATTTGCGCTTGGTGACCGTGGATCGCGGTGGTGGAGCGGCGCACGAGGAACTCGTGTGCGGCGCGCCCAACGTGCCCGATCCGGGCGGCCTCGTGGTGCTCGCACCGTTGGGCACGCATCTGCCGGCGAAGGGGCTCACGCTCGAGAAAAAGGCCATCGGCGGCATCGAGAGTGCGGGCATGCTCGTCAGCGAGTCGGAGCTCGGTCTCAGTGAGGACCACGACGGCATCATCGTGCTGCCGCCCGACTTCGCGCAGCCGGGCACGCGCTTCTCGGAGGCGGTGCCCGAGGCGCGCGACACGATTTTCTCCATCGGCGTGACGCCGAATCGCCCCGATGCGCTGGGCCACGTGGGCGTGGCGCGCGAGGTGGCGGCGCTGTTTGGCTTTCCTTGGGCGCCGCCCGAGCCGAAATTGCCCCCGCCTCCGGCGTGCGACGACGTGACCACGTTGGATTCGTTGGTCAAAGTCCGCATCGACGACGGCGAGCGCTGCGCGCACTACGGCACGGCGTTGTCGCTCGGGGTGACCATTCGGCCTTCGCCGTTGGGCATTCGCTACCGGCTGTCGGCGCTCGGCGTGCGGCCCATTTCGAACGTCGTCGACGTGACCAACATCGTCATGCTCGAGTTCGGGCATCCGCTGCACGCATTCGACTTGGACTTGGTGCGCGGCGCGGAAATCATCGTGCGCCGGGCGCGTCCGGGCGAGACAATGCGCACGCTCGACGACAAAGAGCACCAGCTCACCGACGACGATCTCATCATTGGCGATGCTCAAGGACCGACGGGCCTCGCCGGCGTGATGGGCGGCGCGAACAGCGAGATTCGCGAGACCACGCGCCGCGTGCTCATCGAGTGCGCGTACTTCGACGCACGCAGCGTGCGCCGTACGTCGCGGCGGCACGGCTTCCACACGGAGGCGAGCCATCGCTTCGAGCGCGGGGTGGACCCGGGCGACACGCGCGCCGTGCTCACGCGGGCGGCCGCGCTCATGCAAGAGCTGGGCGGCGGTACCGTGCTTTCCGACGTGCGCCTCACCACCGCGCGGGAGATCCCGGCGGCGGTCGTGCGGCTTCGGCTGTCGCGGGTCGATCAGCTCATTGGCGTGCATGTCGCGCAGGACGAAGTGACGGGCATTCTCCGTCGCCTCGGCTTCCTCATCGACGGCCAGGAGGGCGACACGCTCGTCCTCAAGGTGCCTACGCACCGACCCGACGTGACACGCGAGGTGGACGTCATCGACGACATCGCGCGCATCCGCGGGCTCGAGACTTTGCCGGCGGTGCTTCCGCCGATGCATCCGCGCCTCGATGTGGGCGGGCAAGAAGAAGCGGTGCGCCGTGCGCGCGCCGCGGCCGTGGAGCTCGGGCTGTCGGAGGCACTGACATTCCGCTTCATCGCGCGTCGCTCGCTCGAGGCCGTGGGCGCGCCCGCACCGGCGCTCACCGTGGCAAACCCCATGTCGGAGCGCGAGAGTGTCATGCGCACCTCGCTCTTGCCGGGGCTCTTCGAGGCGGTGTCGCGCGCCTCGCGGCACGGCGAGCACGATGTGCGGATGTTCGCCATCGGGCCCGTGTTCCTCGCGGCGCCGCCGTCGGACAAGGCGCCGCCGGCGGAGGAGCGGCTTACGTTCGCTGCGGTGATCTCCGGCGATCGGCCGAGTTACCTCACGAAGCCCGTCGCGTTCGACGTGTGGGACGCGAAGGGCGTGGCCCTTGGTTGGCTCGCGCGGATTACCGGAGGTCGCGAGGTCACCTCCGTGCGCGCCGAGGAAGGCGAGCGCCCGCACCACCTGCACCCGCGCGGGGCGGCGTTCCTCCTGCTCGATGGCGAACGGGTGGGCAACTTCGGTCCGGTGCACCCCGACGTGGCCGACGCGTTCGAGATGGCGCAGGGCGCGCTCGCGATCGAGATCGACCTGGCGAAGGTCCTCGCCACCGGCCGGCGTGAGCCGCAGTACGTGCCCATCCCGCGCTTTCCCGCCAGCGTGCGCGATCTCGCGGTCGTCGTGCCCGACGGCGTGGCCGCGGGCGAGGTGGAGCGTGCGGTGCGCGAGGCCGCAGGCGCGCTGGGCGAGCATGTGACGCTCTTCGACCGGTATGTTGGCGGCGGCGTCCCCGCAGGCCATGCGAGCCTGGCGTTCCGCATCGTCTACCGTGTTGCGGACCGCACGCTCACCGATGCGGAGGTCGACGTGCAACACACCAAGGCCATCGAAACGGTACAA
>Ga0307507_10008378_pt1 | contig 14337 bp, 13 predicted proteins | sample 7_EM_MG_FD_207223 | JGI IMG/M metagenome (GOLD analysis project Ga0307507, IMG submission 207223) | Populus trichocarpa ectomycorrhiza microbial communities from riparian zone in the Pacific Northwest, United States - 7_EM | ecosystem: Host-associated > Plants > Roots > Unclassified | place... | reverse complement strand
TTATATTTAGATTCATTCCCACCAGCTGAGGGGTGATGAGACTCCCCCTTTCCATAGGGCTCTCGTCTCAACACTCACTCCCTCAGCTAGGTATGAATCTATTTTATTTCATCTGGGCTCTTGTCTTAAGAAGCTCACTCCGTTTAATATAGTGTTGATATATTTTATTTCACGTCACCTGCCCTCCCACTTCCTGTAGTTACATGAGGATGTATTGTAGCCATACCTCAAGTGGAAATATGTCAGAGTCAGGTGGCACAAGCACCTGACTTCTGACTTTTGTTGGCTACCTTTGTCCCACTTCACCTCTGTAACACCACCAAGCCTAAGCATCATTGGAAGGAAGAAGGGTGGGAAGAAGAAAGAGCTTAGGAGGAAGACAATTCAACATGATCACATGACATCGGAGTTCCAACGGACTTGTGAACAATAAGTTTTTGCAGCTCTCTCACTCCCCATCTTGTCTCTCCTCATTCAACTCACCTAGCTGCAGTACTTGCTGTATGCACATCATTGTATTGTAATCCCCCTCATAGTATTCTTTTCTATTAAAAATTTCCCAAATTAAATGGCATGGCCTATGAGAATGCTACAGTTAGTTGTGTTATCTGAGATTACAAGGGACTGAGGAAGGACCCTCAGTAATACACAACAAATTTGAGCAAATTGTGAGTATTATCTGAAATTATGAGGGACTGAGGAAGAACCCTTGGTAATAGACAACAAATTATGACTATCTAACAAGTTTTATCATGACTACCTTACATTAGTTGGTAGTTAGGTGTCTTATCTCCTGGTTATGGAGATTAGAAGTAACTGGGATATAATTATCTGAAATTTGGATTTGGGGTTTTTCCTGATGACGTCGATTGTAACAAAGCACTTTTAGCTCCCATTCACCGCCTCCCTGTGGAGATCCTTCAGAAGATCTTCACCTTATGCTTGCCTTTTGTGTCCACAGCCAACATATCATGCCTGCTGTTCAATGTCAGCCATGTTTCTGCCCACTGGCACATGGTTGCGTAGACAACTCCTGACCTATGGCACAAAGTTCTTTGCGACAAATGTCAGCCCTCACACATGCTCAGCTCTCCATGCCTGGGTCATACAATGGCCCAGTATTTCAACCATTACTATCAAGGGTCACCTACTCACCCACCCTGGGTACTCGGCCATTTCAATATTTAGAGAATATACAGCAAACAGTTTACTACAATGTATGATTAAATTTGGAGGAAATACATACAGGAAGCTACATACATGAAGGCACATTTGCCCACAACTGCTCAATTGAGATATGATGGGTTGATGGGTGGCCACTTGGTGTTTGGGCATGTTTTCTTACTGCCCAATATTCCAGTGCATCGTCCAGCATCAGTATTCTGGCTCTTGGCTTGAAACTTGCTGGAGTTGTGGATACTGGTAGTACTTTGCCTGATTGCAGCAATTTTTCATGTTTCAAGCCACATGAACCTTAAGCTCCTATGATTGGCTGAGTTCCCAGGTTTGCTCAATTTCCCACCCTCTGTCAGAGAATGTCCACAAATAGTGCAGAGTTGTATTAAAAATCATAGTGTGCATCTCGGATCCTTCCCAACATGGTAGAGCATATCTGAGCAGAATATGAGGACATGAAACTATTCTGATTCGCTCCCATTGTGCCAGGAACCCTTAGGTGGTCGAGTACCTGACCTTTGATAGTATGTTTACTGCATCTCAGAGACCTGACACTTTCATGTTCCCAAGCCATTATTTGCGAAATTGCAAAACCATTGACAACCCCAGCTCATCCTGGTTTTGAGCCATCATTTCACCACATCCTGATGTGCCTCAGTTTCATTCACTCAGGCAGACTTTGAGAGCCCTCATAGATTGCTCATCCACGCCAATAACCCATCTCAGACTACAACACATTTCTGCAGAAGACATGAAGGACACATTTGAAAGATTCCTGTTGGTTGAATCACTTGACCTCTCCATCCAAGAGGACTCTAATGATCTGAACCTCACCATGAATGAGCTTGCGTGGAAGATGCTTCCTCACAATTCCCCTGAGTCAGATGTCCTGTTAACAATATGGGGAACGAGTGTGGGTGTTCTGTCATTTAATATGATCTATATAATATATGGCGACCATTATTTCTGTAAGGTATTGAACCAGGGTTATTTTGTGGGTCCCATACTGGAAGATGCACCCCAAACCACAGTACCTGTGCTGGTGAATGGTTTCGGCCTGATGTTGCTCTATCAAATTGGGGAACATGACCATCGCGGATACTCATTGACATCAAGGCACCCCTTCCATTTGGTCTAAAGTCACACATCCTCGACAACATTGTACCACAACACCCTTGTATCCTTCAACAACCTATATGCCCCACTCTAGATAAGGACCCCTTACAATGCATGCCCAGCTCCTTCCTCGTGTAATTTAATATTATCACACCAAAACATAGCATTTATTGTATGCTATATTTAGCAAGGAAGGGTAGTGTAGCACAATAAAAAAAATCTATCAGCTTCAAACAAAATTCCATCACTGTCAAAATCAACCACCAGCCTCCATCATCACCATCAACCTTCAAGAACAATGGCAAGCTTAATCTATAATGTTCAGCTCCCTCAAACCCACCTTTGCGAATGTGTCTTTATATGTGTTCCAGATTCTATCCCAGTCTCATCAGTTCCACCCAAGAAGAGTGGTAAGATGGAAACAAACTGAGTTAGCTTGTCTATTCAGCCTTGTAACAATGAAAAAGATGGAATGAAACAAACATCATTTTCACCAAATGAAAACAAAGGGACCAAATCGGCGCTATCACAAAAGAACATAAAAGCCAACTCCAATCAAAACAAGTGGAGAGAGGGCATCACCCATGTTGAATTGCAAGCCATGGGGGTTAGCATAAGGTATTTGGGGTGTAGGCTTACACAGAACTGACCTTCAGTTGTGAATGTTGCCAAGGCACCCCTATTTGAGACCAGTAAGCCATGAATATATCCGCAGATAGCCAAGTGAGGCACATACATCCCAATAATGCCTAACTTGAAGCTTTCATTAGGCATGATCGTGCAGAGTGGGTGTTACATCATCAGGAAAAACCAGATTTGGAAATCCCTCTTGATTTCCTGCCAATTTCCAAAAACAGGAAATTTTGGAAAATCGTGGAAATAGCCAGGAAATTCTGGTAACAACTGCAAATTTCTTAGAAGGCTCGGAAATTGTTCAACCTTTTTCTTAATTTTCCATTATAAAATTTATATTTGCTACAATTGTGTATGCCCACCTCGAATGCCATGCTTTCTGTGAAAGAAGAGTGACAGGCGAGTGAACAACTTCAAGTCGCGAGACACAATTCATTGAAGTCAGTTGAAACTCCGACATCATGTGATTATTTATGTTGAACTTTGAATTTCCCAATGCAGAAATTCTTTGTTCTTCCTTCCTTCCCCCCACATCATCCAACTTGTTTTCGACAAACAGCATCCTCCCTCATCGACAAACGACATCCTCCCTCCTTGACGAACAGCATCCTCCCTCCCTTGTCGACTTGCAGCATCCTCCCTCCCTCGTTGATGAATGGTGTCCCTCCCTCAGTGAATTGTGTCCTCCCTCCCTTGGCAAACGGCATCCTCTCTCTGTTGACAAACGGCTCCCTCTCTCGACAAACATCTCCCCCCCGACAAACGGCTCCCTCCCTTGACAAATGGCTCCCTTGTTGATGAATGGGTCCCTCCCTCGATGAACGGCTCACTCCCTCGACAAACGGCTCCCTCGAGTGGTGTTTTCTTGAAGAATGGCATTCTCCCTCCCTTGTCAACAAATGGCTCCCACCCTCCCTTGAAGAACAGCACCCTCCCGCGACGATGAATGGACCCTCCCTTGACGACGAATGGCACCCTTCCTCAATGACGAATGGCACCCTCTCTCAATGACTAATGGCTCCCTCCCTTGAGAAACAGCTCCCTCGAATGGCATCCTCCCTCCCTCATTGATGAATGGTGTCCTCCCTCACTCGACTAATGGCATCCTCCCTTGCTTGACGAATGGTGTCCTCCCTCGATGATCCTCCCTTGACAAACGGCTCCCTCGAATGGTGTACTCCCTGATTGATGACTGGCATGCTCTCTCGCTTGACGACAGACAGTCTCCTCCCCTCTCGATGGACAGAACTTGGGCTTGGGAAAGCGTGCATCACATCTCTCCCTATCCATGTTTTCCTTAAACTTGTCTGACATTCACCTTAGGTTTTCTGTGGGTTATACAAGTACTAGACCGGTGTTCACAACAGGACAAACTTGACGGTAATATGTTCATTAGCAGTATCTTTAATACTTAATACTCTGTTTGTGTAAATTTGATATAACTGTCATTACTTTTCATGTACCATAGTCATTACTTAGTACTTATACAATCAATATAATTACTTGTCTTTTCAAATGCATCTGATGAGGATTTGTTGTGGAAACAAGAGAAATTAGAGGAAAGGCAACCTCTTATAACCTCCAATTTCCTAAAATTTCCTGAGCATTTCTAAAGAGGCTGCTCAAAAAAAGGAAATACATGGAAATGAGGATGATACTACCCAAACACATACAGACAATCTGGCGGCAAATCCCCTTCCTACACGCATGAGCAGTATCATCATTACACCTTCTTCATTCTCATTATTCCACATACCTTTAGAAACCTAAACCCAAGTGTATAAGACAACCAGCACAAAGCAAAGCATAGAACCGTATGAAGCAGGATAATAATCCGCAGACAATTTGATCTAACGCTGACTCACGGGTTACGGCAACAATCAGGCGTCGACCGGAGTCTGAATTGTACGAGTTCTTTGAGTAAGATTAGCAACGTGGATGGTACATAGGTGAAAGAGCTAACCATGCGCTCCGTATCTTGCCGCCTACGGGAGTCTGAGCAACATCCACATTTGGCGTGCAAATTTGGATGTACTTATTGATTTGGGAGCTTACGGTTTCTGGGGTCACTGCTTATAAATTGACCATCAGCTTACAAAAACGAAGCTGGCGGAAGACTGTTTCCATAGGTGTCAGTGCCTTCCGCTTTGCAATCTCAATTTTGCGGAAGTGATTTCTGGAATCTTTGATTTAAAGCAGGAACAACGGTGCCCCTCTCGGATAAATACCATGACTGCAAATCAATCCTCGAGGCGATGTAATCATGGTTTTCAGAATGCAGCTGGTGAATTTGGGGTGTAAATAGCTTCTTTACTACAAATTAACACTGGTCCCAACAATGTCTGAACTGCCTCAGCTTATCAATAAAGATGGTGCATAGTCCGGGAAAGGAGATGTCACATTATTAATGTCTTGGACTTAAATTTGACTCAAAAAAAAAAAAAAGTCTTACGCCAGCATTCTCATCTGCAAGAAAGGAGTGCCGTTGATTTCTCAAAAAGAAGAATTACAAGGAGTCATCATTTCGGGTGGCGCCGTATCTGTTCTCCGAGGGGTGAGGACTGCGACTGACGACATCAGCTTCTACTGCATCCAGTAGAACATCACGAACATGATCGAGGAAGCGACGGAGGCTGTGGCAAATGACCTGACGTTTGCACAGAACCTCATGAATAGCAACATCAGACTGTTGATCAATCACAGTAGTTTGCTCTGGTAGTCAGCCGATCTTTCAAGCAGGACGAATATATCATTCAAAATGACGTATTTCAGATGTAAGTACGCTGCTGATTACGGATACCAGTTTAACTCCAAGGTGGATCGCATGTAAAACGCAATGGCAAAGGAAGAGAGATTCAGACAAAAGATCAACTTGATGCGGTGTTGAACTTGTTAGGATTAGATTTATGGGAAATAGCACAAGTTTAATGGCCCCACGTGACTTGAGAAGGTGGCTGCACTTTATTCAGGTGACGGGTTTATTCCCAATGCCTTTGAGGCTTGCAAACTGGATCCTATACCTCACTCTTGGATCTTGGTCAGCCCTAGATTTCTGCGAGATCGCCGCGATCGGCTCCTCGGAGCTGAACGGGTGCCGTCCACGGACGCCGCCCATGTTATTCTTGCTATCGCTCCTCTTTTCTTAGCGCTGCACGTTCGTAGTCGTACAGCGATCCTTGAGTACCATTTGCTCTGGGCAAAGGGTATCTGTGATTACGCTTATACTCCATACTTGATGAAGCCTTTAAAAGCTCAAACTGGAGGGCTTGTTGATCCCAACAACCCAGTTCTCCAGCGGCGGCCTTCGCCTCATCCCTCTCTCACACGCACACCAACCTCCGGCTACGGACTCTGTGAGTGTTCTTACCAAAATCACGAATACGTCAGAGGTCCCTAATCTCACGACACACACCCCTTTCGTTGTCTTGGGACCTTTTCATCCGCCACTTGCAGAGAGAAATTCGATCGAGACAGCTGTAATGGAGTAAGCCGTTGGTTTCATCAAATTCGAACAGTGTGGATGCTCAATTGTTCAACAGCTTCAATGGCTTGTCAATGATTTTAAAACCTGCCGCAGCGCTATGCGTTGGATGGGCAATCACCCTTATCGGCAAGAAACTGGATGGATCCAAGCTCTCAATGTTAGCGTTTCATGCACTTTGGATCGTTTGATTTCATGGATTAACAAGGTAGTATAGGGCACAATTTGGACCACATGGCGCAGAGCAGCTCACTGATGATGAGAAAGAACAACTTCTTGAAATATTTCGGCAAGATCGTTCATCTGCTGGTTAGTTAATACTGGTATCTCTCAGTACGTTAAAATTTAAGTTAACTAATTAATTAACCATCCAGACTTTATCGCCAATATCGACCCAATTACCGTTGCGGAATCTATCGATGATCCTACCATACCAAATGACGATGCTCAAGAACAAGAGTTGGAGGCACTTGCAGAAGCTATTGAAAATGAAATAAACGAAACCCCTCCTAGTCCAGAGGAGAGCGAAGTAATGGCAGAGATCACCAGAACGCCACATGCAGGTATTTCACCAGTATTATTCACTTAAGTCGAACTTCTAAACATGTTTCTATCCAACCAATCTAGACTCTGGTCATAATCTTTTGGGGAAAACTCGGAAAGTAAGCACATCCAATGTGCAAGTTCCACGTGAGCACTCCTGTTCTGTAAAATTCTCAATACTAACTAGAGCTGCGCGCCGTTCTTTGACATTTAGACACACCAAAATTGGGCAACTTCAGTTTCATCCGACCTCAGACGGCCAAAAGCCAAGCACGTATTACCCATTACATGGAAGACGAGGGTGCCAGCTCAGACGAAGATGTGGGAATTAACATTCGTCAACCAGATTGGACACAGGCCTGGAGTGAAGAAGAAGAATCGAAACCATCTAAATCTGCAGCCCTCTCACTTCCATTGGCTGATGATGTTCTGAGTGCTGGGATAAACAAGATCGCTCTTGCGGGATCTCGTGCGCCCCCCATTCTTGAGCAACCTAAACGACATCTCCGTGCTCGTCGGCAGCCCACTGCTCCGGAAAATCCTCCTGCTCCTGCAAAGGCGGAAGCGTCTGTAGCCATTTCACTGGTACCTCAGGTCATAGACGCCGAAAGCGCCATCCCAAAGCTGACTTTCACCGGACCTACGGCTGGTCAGCAGTTTAATTATGGCACACAGATCACGCAGTATGGAAGAGACGACTACGAGTGGCAGCGAGACCTCGCAGGAGCAGGGTTTATGGAAGTGTTGGCGGAAACCAAATGGGGCGAAAAGCTTATCACCACTCCATATCTGAGACGCCTCGGTCTTTCCTTCAATACCTGCTACCAGCTCGTCATCTGTACTCAGTGCGCTGAAGGCCTTCCGATCAGCTACATACACACTCACGTCTCCAACCTGGACGCCCGGAGAGCCAACAAAAATTCGTTAGGGATATGGACGGCGACAAAAGTGGCCTATGAATCCATACATCCATGGCCGATTTCTAGGCTTCCATCCAGCAAGGCGCTACAAAACGACATTTCGGCATCACTTCTTGCAGCAGGTTTCACCATTCGTGACGCTGGAATCGATCCTAATTTTGGTGCGGCACCGGTGCCCGCTTGGTCGCAAATACCTCTTCCGGAGATTCCTGTTCAAGGCAATGTTTTGGAGCGTCCTCAGATTCTAGGTCTCCGGGTCTTCGACAATGTTTGGCGCTGCACAAAGTGTGATTTGATTCGAACTAACAAATCTAGTATGGCAACCCACATGGCGACAGCTCATAAGGGAAATCGGCTGGAAAAAAATACAACACGGGTATATGCCCAGACGTTGTCTGAAGTTCCAGGCTGGATGTCATTTTTTGAAGTTTCAAACCTTCCAACCAGCCTCGCATCAGAGAACCAGGTTATCGCCGATAATGAAGATCTGGATAGATCTGCTACTCTAGCACTACTCAGGCAGAAAAAGGCGACTGGACTGGCGGGCATCGAGGTCGTTCCTGATAAGGAGATTAGGACGGTCCCACCAGTGTTTATGCGAACAGGAGTTGACCAGTTTCTCTCGCCGTTCAATCGCAAGGCATTGCGTGAGAACTTTACCCCCGACCGCACCGATCCTGAATATCTTGTGCTCAGGAGTGCCTTACTGCCTACGTTTGTCAACAATATGGACTCAATGAAGACGGCTCCGACTCATCATTCTGTTTATACTAGCATTACCAATTGCACCCCGTGAGTCGACAACTTTTCTTACGCACATAAATTTAGAACTTTTCACATTTTAGTGGACAACCAAGGCAACGCCGCCCGTTTGCTGCACTTACGACGCGAAAGGCTATTGCATCGTATGGTCTTCTCCAGGTTAAATTAGTTTGGGCGCTCATCATGGCTCACCGCATGAACCGGCGCGGACCAAAAAAGCTGAAGAAAAATCTGGGCCAATTCTTCAAATTCGATAAGGAGCAGACGGATATTCTGGAGCACCTATCTAATGCTCTGGAAGAAGGAGATTCACTAGACGAAGATTTGGATATCCTCCTCAATGCAATTTACTTCCCTTCGAGGAACGTGACCGCAGACTCCATCTTCAACTCACCCGTAATTGCTTTCATCGCCCTCATATGTCTAAAGGAGGATGGGTCGTATACTAACATCCATCTGATACCACCCCCGATATCGAAAATCCAGTTTCTCATGCGCTTATTTGCACTATGCACGTTCAACCGTTGGAGGGAAGAACTCGGGCCTGATGGCGATCAAGATGCATGGTTAACGTGGGTTTTCTCTGCAACCCCATTTCAAGAAGCACATTAATAGCTTACTTCATCGAGATTCGCAGGCGGTGCAAGAAATATTGCGAACATTATCTACAGGACCAGAATCTTGCCCCATTCTCCTCGGTCAGATATCTCCTTCACCTCACAAGCGTTGCAGCGAAAAGCACGCCTCGTCCAGACTTTATTTGGTGGACCGAAAACACTGTCAAAGTTGGCAATCACACAGTTGATGTCGATCAATTCACCCAGTTCCTTTCTCTCAAAATCAAGGAGATCGAGGAATTCGTCGAGAAGTCCATCTTACTTGGGACTTGTACTCTTTCTGAGATCGAGGAGAAGTTCAAGGTCTCCAGTCTCAAGGATCCTAGTGGAGATGAAGATGCTTTAGGGAACGGGGTTCTTTTCGACGCGCGCAACAATACATTGGATAATCCAGAATCTGCTGAGATATTCTACGAGATGTTCCGGAAGAAGTGTCTTGGCATGACACGAGATTCCCACAACAACCTTCGTTTTGACCAGAACAAGTGCATCACTTGGATATCCAACATCCATAAGGCTATGTCAGTCATTCAGCCACTGTGCCATATCACTCAAGGACCTGGACCGGGTCGTATGTCCGAGGAGTGCATTCACAGTCCCACCAACAGTATGAATTCTGCGAGGAATTTTGCTTTCGATGAGCAGGAGGGGACTGGCGGCTTTCGTTCTGGCTACAACAAGACCTCCTTTGTTACTGATGATCAGAAAATCGTCTTTCGCCTTCTTCCATACTCCATCTTTCGACTCCTCTACGTCTTAACCCGTCTCATCCGACCAATCGAATTAACCATCCTCCTGGAATTCGTTTCCACTACCCAGGAAGATCGACAAAGCCTCGTAAACACATACAAGGAGCGCATCTGGGCATCGTGGGGGCAACCATGGAGTGCGATTGACTTATCACGCAACCTTCAGGAATTTATGTTTGAGGGGACGGGCTGTAAGATCGGTGCCCGTTCTTATCGTCATCTCGCAATTGCCATGCAGCGCCACTTCCCTACCACAAGCTATGACCGATATAATACAGAAAGAGACATCGAAAACCGAACTCTGGCTTTGGCTGCTGATCTCATGGCCGGTCACGGTATCGAAACCGCCGAAATGAACTACGCACGCAAGTCAGGCGTTACGACCCGTGCAATCACACACGCGCACTTTGTTCGGGTTTCTAAGGACTGGCATGAACTTTTAGGGATTCCGACACGGATTTATGATAGAAAGTAAACCTGGGTTGCAGATCAGCGCTAGCGCATCAAGAACTCATCTCCACACAAATTTTTTTGTACAACACTGATTCCACGACTTGTATATATGTTGATATGGTATTCCACTGTACAATAAAAATATATTTACCAGACGGAATTATTGGAGAGGGAAGTAAGCAGTCCCTTTGAATGCGAAAAAAAGCGGATATGAGAGGGAAGACTTAACAGGACGCAAGAGGGCTGGTTAGCGATATGACGATGGGTGACTGAGGACCTGCCACAACTGGAATCTATCTGCCTGTGGTGTCAGTCGTGATGGCCCGGGGCTAGGAAGCTGCCAGGGAAGTGTGAACTTACCGGGATTAGTGAGCTGTGGCGCCCTCAAAGTCATTGACGATAAGCGGGCCACTGACCCACTCGAACCATCTAGGATCGCGGTGCAGTGTCATTGGGATGGACAAATAAGTGGTGTACATTCCGCTTCAATTTATGAATGCACCAAGAATGCACTACCAGTAGATTCAAAGTACGGTACCACCATGGAAATGAATCGAGTCCTCGTGCTGAAGGCTGAAGCATCAGGGATGGTCGTGGTTAGCAAAAGGACTGTCACGGAGTTTTCGACAATCAGTACATGCATGATAATATCTTCTCCATTTTGCATCTTGGCAATGTATTTGCCAAGTCTTGTTGACTTGGAGCGTAGCATTCGGTGGCAAAGAGTGATCGAATGGACTAGGAGGTGCATACCGAGGATGTACAAGAGTGGACACACACACACACATGGGGAGTACGACACATGATGTTATGAGCGACACACTATTACCTGGTGTGCAGGGTGTACCAACAACGACACGCAACACACTCAGGCACATGACGATGTGTCGCTGATGTTGGCTACTTTTGACACTCCGACGTATCTGCCGAATAAGTGCCGTTAGGGTTAGGAGTTAGGGTTAGTGTTAGTGTATACATGTCTTTTCGCGCGGTAGCGCGCTCTGAGGTCTCCCCGCGCGGTAGCGCGTTCTCGGTAAGGTTAGGAGGTTAATGGTTAGGGTTAGGGATATTTATTCTCCACGCGCGGGAGCGCGCTCTGGGTTAGAATAAAAGGTTAGGTTACCGGGTAGGGGGATTCAAACTCCGCTCAATTCCCCATTCGGGGAGTGTGTTGCTGTTGGTATATCCTCCCTGGTGTGTCGCCCATCGTTATTTGAATTTTTGAATGTGTCGTTCATGTCTCATGAATTCAAAACCCTGACAGGAATTACAACCGTGACGAATCAATGTCACCCGTCACTGCTGATCTCTTTTCACCACCACCATGTTCGGGCCCCTCCCGCGCTCTCTCCCTGCAGCCCCCGCCTCACATATCCCATCCCACAAGGTGTGTGGCGGTGAACATCGTGACACAGGCACAGCGTCCCCCCTCGTTCAGCACGATAACGGCATCAAAAGCCAGGTGGGGCCAATGTGATGCCCTGGCTGCAGACGCAAAGAATGGCTGGCACAACGGCGAGGGATACATTACATTTGGTAAGTCGTTAGCCTCATCTCCCTCCCTTCTCATTCCTGCCACATCATAGGCCACGGACTCGGTTACAGATGCCCCTGCGCACATGACCGCGACCACGTCAACGCCAGCCACCTGGAACGCGACCACGTCAACGCCAGCCACCTGGAACACGAACCCGCCCATGTCTACGTCCACGTCAGCCACACCGAACACGACCCCGGACACGAGGGTGAGCAGGGTGGCGAAGAGGAAGACGAGGTGGGAAGCCTGAGGGTGGCAAGCCCCTCTCGCAAGCTCTTGTTTCCACCCAGGATGAGGTGGCGAAATTCCACCGCCAGCCTCGTCCTACCCATACCCTCCGAGCTCGTTCGCACCCAGGATGAGGATGGCAGGGTCCCACCGCCGTGTTCGTCATCTTCACACTTTCCCATGCTGGACGAAGCGGCGGGGCCGTCGATGGTGAGGATTCTCAGTGGGGACGGGTCTCGAGGAGCTGTGATGTTGCTCCCTCTCTCTCATTTATGTAGTAATATTTAAGGTAAAACCTTGTCTTTTACAGAATAAATACACTTTAAAAATAAAATTGACCATAAGTAGAAAGAGTTCAAAAAAATACTCTTGTCATTTCGAATTCGAAGTCCAATGGAGGGTGGTCAGAGGGTTCAGTTTGATTGTGGACTTGGTAAATTCCACCAGCAAAAGGATTATCATATGACATGCCAGTGGACAAAGATTCGACGCACCAAAGCACACCCTTGGCATCAGTATGTCGTGTTTTGGCTGGTGTGTCGCTCTTCTTTGTCACGTGTCGCGTCTTTTTTCTGTTCTCTTGTCAGTCCTGGTGCATACCCATCACCTCAGGTTATTTATTGTCCTCATCTCTCGTAGACCCCCCTGGCACCGTCGCTTCTGCGATGAAGAGGACACGTAATAAATTTGGAACAGGGCGGATGGTCGAGCTTGAGGAAGAGGCTCTTCCTCGAGCTCGACCATCCACCCTGTTCAACCCGCTCATCTCTCTCCGCTGAAATCCCAGATAGCACAGTGAAATCATGGCTTCCTCTTATGATACATACCCCAACCTTCCAAACTACAATTATATCATAAATGTTCAGGATTTATAATCTGTCAGACCGTCTATTGCTCACTTTTTGTGACCTCCAGCCAACTATACTTTTTTTTTTCACTCTTTCGGTGATCATGTAATCGAGATGTAAAATCTATTCCTTAAAATAAGTATGAGAGGAACATCCCATTTCTCCGATGATCTGCGTCTCTGCAATCTGCTGTTTGGTCATTTGGGAGTCGCCAGTAAGCTTGCCAACTTTGATACCGAAGACCTTGAGTCGAGCTGTGAAGTTTCCAACCATCTCTTGGACAAGAGCCTTCATAGGAGCGACGTAGACAATCTTGAAAGCATCCAGGTCGAATGTTCCGGTCTCTTGTTTACGGTGCTTGGCAAGTTCATTGAGAATCATCAAAATGGCGACGTTTGTCTATAAGGGCAATGATTAGGGAGTTGAAGCTGCATATCAACATAAAAGATGTACGTACCTTGCCCGCACCAGTTGGTGCACAAAGCAGTATAAGTTCGTCTGGACCGAAAGCAACAGGGAAGACTTTACTCTGAACGCGATTAAGCTTAGGAACTGTGAATGCCTCGCGAGCCCAAGCCGGTGGAGCTGTTAGGGGAACAAAGTCGCTCTCCGCGGTAGGCTTCTGCTTTGGGGCAGGGACATGGATTTCCTCGTATTGAGAATTGGAGGAGAGGCAACTTTCCCACGCCTCTCTTTTCCACCATTCGGTCCCTCGGAGAAGAGGACCCGATCCCAGAAGGATCGGGATTATTTGGGGATGACGAGGATGATGCTCCCCTTCCACAAGGGTTGAAGCTCAACCTGGACGATGATACGTCCGATTACGGAGATGACCCAGAGACGCTCTGCAGTCCTATTATTGAACCGGCGCCCGCCCCAGTGGCTGGGCCCAGTAGGACCACAAAACACGCCTGGGGTACAAGGGGTCCCCAGCCCTACAAGCGCTGGTCAGACAACCATGATGCCTATGAAGGCCCGACTGAAAATGAGTTAGTCCCTTTTTGTTCACACAAAGGCGCCTTACTAACCGATCCCACCCTAGCTTCTATTAGCTTAGATATTGGTAGATCGTTAGATAAGTATCTAGCTGCCAATATACAATGTGACTTCGTCTCGCTCTGTGCAGACTGTAAGGACAACTCTAAGTCTAACCTCATAGAGTGGATAGTTGACTCAGGAGCATCAGTCCATTTCACGGACAATAAGGCGGACTTTTCCGACCTTAGGTTCTTTGATGAAAAAGACCGGCCAAAGGCACAAACTGCCAATGGCGC
>Ga0307507_10008377_pt1 | contig 14338 bp, 14 predicted proteins | sample 7_EM_MG_FD_207223 | JGI IMG/M metagenome (GOLD analysis project Ga0307507, IMG submission 207223) | Populus trichocarpa ectomycorrhiza microbial communities from riparian zone in the Pacific Northwest, United States - 7_EM | ecosystem: Host-associated > Plants > Roots > Unclassified | place... | reverse complement strand
GCAGGGATCAGTGGTTAGAGAACAGTGGTACAGCGCTTGCAAGCGGGTACCATAATTTTGTCCAAATCAAAGCACTTTGGAAAAAAATGGGGCTTAGCAAAACATCAGAAAGCCGGATGATGGTTTAAGGAAGAAAGTACCGGTACTCTACTGTCCAGATAGCCAAGGTGCTATCTAGCGGGTGTGTGCAACAACTTGGATTTAAGATGTTTCGCAACCTGGTCACTTATCACCACCGCCACATCAGGTTGGAACACATATTTTTTGAGCGTTCCAAAGTGGCCGTCACAACTGAGAATGACCACCCCTGCTCTGTACCATGAATTCATGGTATAGCCTTGTACAGTCCAGCCCGGCCAAGCTTTTGCGAAGCCTGCGAGCTTCCTGGATCCCTGGCGGCCCAGGCTTTCGGCATATCCCACCTAATTAGTAAATATTTTATTTATAGGTAACAGACACCTTCAGATGCCCCCAAATATCTGATGTTGCCCGTAGATATTGGAAGATACCCGCAGATATTTGCTGGCCATCCAGGGTTAGGCCAGACTAACAGAAATAAAGAAAGTTACGGTAGGCTTATCATATCCGAGTTTAGTGCGTCGAGTGGTTTCTAGTTCTTCCCTTATCATATATATCCCTTATGTATCCAACCAAAATATTTATTTATATTACAAGCCTCTATACTATACCACTATATGGCCTCCTCTCCGCCCCATAGTAATCCTAGTACTCTTCATCCTGATGATCACGCATTGTAAACCGTTTCCTCTTTCTTTAATTCTACCTCCCAGCCCGGACCTAGCTATACTAAAGACAACACAACAGAACTGTCTATCTCAGCCTTCAATTCCGTACCTAGTGGAATTTTAACTTGATATCATTAATTTCTTAATACTCAAAGCAAATGCGTACTCAAACTCAAAATCTTTTGATATTGTAATAATCACACCTTATCACTCGAGAGCCTGCAAATATCTGCAGTTCAGCCAGGCTCGGCCAGATAGGCCCTTAAAGCCGGACTATGACCCATATTCTAGCCCTACCAACTACAAAAAAAGCCCAGGCTAGCCGGCCTGGACCCCAAGCCAGACCTGACTGGTCGCTTGCGAGCACTGAACGGGGCAGATATGAAGGGTGAGAAAAGGAAATACGATATATCTTAGGTTTTAGCAGGAGGGGTAGCTCCGATCATGGAGAGGGCTAAGGGGAAGAGGGAGAGAGGTTTAATTATTGCGGCCCCTGCTGTATGGTATGATACGATGCAAGCCTGTTTGTTGAATGTGGTGATAAGTTGTCTGGTTTGACAAATGTAATTTCTCTTTCTAATGCTCGGGTAAGTTAGCCTAAAATACGGCTGAGGTACTCGCTTATGGTAGAAAAGGGCAGAAAGTTTTGGGTGGCGAGGCCGGGATTAGTAGTGCTGATCGATTAGGAAAAGTAGAAAAAGTGGAGGTATCACAGGATGCCATTAATCTTGGACAGTTGCACTAAGTGATAGTTCATGTATCTGAATATTTTATCAAGATTGTATAAGGCTATAGTGAGACTAAAGGAGGAGAGGGGAATAGACCTTTTTAGGAAGTTCTTTTTTAGGGACTCGGTAGATTTTATTGCCTACAAGCACCGCGGGGTGTCAAAAAATTAACGCGAACACTTGTACCCCGCAACCAAGTACCGCACCTGAAAATCGGTGAGAGTATTCCCCTCAATAGCCACCAGACCCAAATGCTATGGCCAATTGCCCACCCCGACAGCAGCACCCTTTCACTCTGGGAGCATGGCTAAGCGTATTTGATTTTTTATTGTTGAGTAGTGATGGACACGATCAGATCATGATCGAGTTTTCGACTATGGTCTGCTCGATCATGCTCGACCATCATCGAGTATACTCGAGCATACCGAGTCATACCCGATCACTCTACTAATCTTAGTTATTGGGTGATGCGATGAACTTAAATATAAAGGGAGTCTACCCACACACTAGATACTTATTCTTTCGGCAAGCCTTTACGCCGTTAGTACTTCAACAAACCGCTATCCTGACTACTGACTCTATCGTAATGTCACCACTTCCATTGTTTCGGGTGTATGGCGGCTAGTTAACACCGCCAACTACTATGGATCAGCCACAAAGTGCCGTGATACACTAGGTGGACGATAGGGTAGGGGTCTTTTATTCTTATTATAACACAAGTGTGAATACTCGTAATCTCTATTGAATAAATATTTCATTCCTGATAGACACAAAATAGACCATACTCGAGCATAATCGATGATAATCGACTATACTCCACTATCCTCGAGCAGTGGCTATGATCGATCATTCGATCATGGGTCCTCTTCGATCAGATCATAGTCGAGCATACCCCCCATTTTATGCTCGATCATGATCGTGTCCATCACTATAATGTTGAGGTTGCCCGAATTTATTATTGCTGGTATTAAGCTGGGGTACTTGGTTGCTAGGTACAAGTGTTCGCATTAATTTGACACCCCGCGGTACCAGCAATTTCATCGTGATCTAAGTAGTTGAGTGGTATTTGTAAGGTACCCACTCATTCAATCTGGGTTTTAGATGTCCACCAAGACAAGAATTTTTCTTCCACTTATGCAACTTGTCTCGTCACTACAACCCGCAATATTGCTGATCTGTTTTTCCACCCTTTTCTACGAATTGCCCAGAAGTGAGCTGGAGATTTCGGTGGCTCTATCTAAGATGACTCAGGCAGTTGATCTGAGGCTAGACTCTATGGGAATTTCCACCTTAGGTGTCTAGCTTCAACTAAGTCGCGTGATTGAGTTAGTGGTCAACAGCTCCATAGTCCATCTCGGTAGCGGACACAGAGGACGGAACAACATCCTCCACCTGTTTTTTTGCCAAGGTATGGCACAATTCACGGGTTAAGGAATACAGGTATCTTGCCCGGGTTCTCCCTGCTGCGTGTGCTCCCCTAATCTGTGTGCAGATTTCGCAGCTTTTTAGCGTAGTTAATGGCATAGGTTAGCCTCAGATCTTTACCAAAGGTAGTATGATCAACGAGCTCTTGCTATGACCTGACTAGTAGAAAACATCTCCTCGGTTGCGACGCTTGAACTATTCCTAATCTCGGAATATTCTAGGGAACTAAAAAGCGACAAATACAGACGAAGGGATAAGGTTTAGCGAATGTTATTGACACTATTGGCGAACACGTGCTTGAGTGAGGATGGGTATTAGTGGTGTTGTTTTATAGATATCTTCTAATGCCAAGACTTTCTTTACCGCAGAAACTTGAAAACACAGCAAGAAGCGGCCTGCAGCTGAGAACGTAAAAACAAGCAAGAAGGCGCCAATCCTTACTGGTTGGGCCCTCCAATGAGATGCACTTTGTTCTATTCTTGGAGTTCCTTATCCGCCACAAATAAGCGATTAAAGGTGAATTTTGTAAGCCAACGGTACTGGTAGAGAAAATTCAATTGCCTTGACAAGAATACAGAGATGTCCCCCGTGACATCGTACCAATCAATTATTGGGATCCCGCTAGGGGCAGGCGCGCTGCACTTTACCTCTCTTCCCGCATACTCGAGTAGAGGGGGCTTTTGAATGTTGTTAGTGATAGGCTGCAGCAAGCGAGCCTTCCGATGGGTTAACCGGTATGGCTAGACCCAAGCCCAATGAATCTTCGGCACTACTCGCAGTTTTCCGACGTTTGTAAAAACGACCGGGTCCGCGTATGCAGCCCAGAGGGCGTCCATCAGCTCCAGTACCTTTGAAGTATTGCTTGGTGAGGAACCCTCAGGGAAGGGAACTCACAGGTACTTGAATTTAGGTCAGAGCTTTCAATTTTATGCGTTGTTACTACTGATGTTGTTGGGCTATCTACTGTATACGGGCATATGCGAGCCCGGTGGTTTTTACAAGCTCAGAAGATTGCGAGTACTCCATGAATTAGAAGCCGGGATTACCTAATAGCCCACAGAGCTCACTCATGACAGACAGGAAAACAACAGCGAAGAAAAAATAAAAAAGACTTGGTTTAATACACATGCTTCTGTGCATTCAGAGGTTGAGTGTCCTCTTAGCTAGATCCATAGAGCTAGAAATCTGGAAGTGGGCTGGGTGCTCGTAGAATGAATAGAGAACTGGAGAAAACACTTCCGGTATCCAAGGAAAAGCTCATAATATTAGCTTCTCGGTGTGGTAGCATGGGAGGAAAAGAGGATGGAGGTGAAATTGAATTGCTTGAGTGCTCAGAGTAAGAGGGTTGTTTTTGACTTCATTTTATTTCTAGCATTGGAAAGCTTTAGGAAGAGTAGCAGCTTAGAGCCATTAGGCGCTCTTGAGCTAGTTGCGTTGCGCGAGCCATGTCAAGTTACACGAGTTTCTGCATGTGCCTTTCTCCCACTAATAGAGTGACGGCGCCCCGCCTAAAAATGAATGTTGGAAGTTGGAAGTTGGAACCCTTGGGGAATATTTTAGAGGGAAGAAAACTACTTTACAGCAGGAAGTTTGTGTCATTGCGTATTCCATGCTTTTCTCTAGCGTTGCCTTAGGCACGGCTGCCAAGGCTTAGGACTTCTAACTTCTAACTTTGATTATACACCGGGGCGCCGTCATTCTAATATTAGAATTCATTGACTCAGGTTGCAGTTCCCATTGCAAGTGAAATTACCTCTCTTGAAGACATTATGAACTAAAATATCAAACAAAGCTAAAGGAATCGGTCGGATTCATTTCCTGGTATATTTTTTGGCCACTGGTTTGTGTTTTCGGCTTTTATTTCCACTTTTCTAGAGGCTACTGCTCCATGGGACAGGTATCTTGCAAGCTTATTTACCTCAAAAGGTGGCCTAGCAGTTTGACCAACATGACAGAGATTGTGGACTGCAGCGACCTCTGCTTGGTGGATGGTGAGCGGCTAGATACCATTCGAATAGTTTTTTTTGTGTGCCGATAGCTGGGTACATCATTTGAACTAGTTGTCCTCCCGCATGGAAAGATGCACTCCGGGGCCCGGGCAAGTGATGAACAAATTGTTTTTTTGACTCCTGTCTAATTTGCTGAGCTTAGATACCCCACCAATTTGTGTCTACCCTACTCGAAGTCACCTTTCTGTGTGGTCTGTTAGCTCTATATGCACAAAGATGGTCCAACACCAAATCCTTCTAGTCGCGGGACTTGCATAGGTGTTTTTCGACCCTGGGGCTGAGTACCTGTAGTTGGATGTTTTTAAAGGTGCTTGTGAAGTCACTAACCAATCAGTAGTATTCAGGTTTTAGCGTCCTACGTACTTGGGGGTTTGGAGGATATCATATATTATGATCTTGAGGCTGCCTACTTATAAAAGCCATGAACATAAGATTTAGGTTTTTGTGGATGCTAGAGCTTAATCTCTCTTATTACCTTCGGAGCTCTTCACACTCATATAATGTCTCATCCTCAAGCCATATTAAAACACTCCAGAGTGTCACAAACTTCTCTCAACACTGATAGCGATAGTCTAAAGGAGCCATTCATCGATAGCCCGCGGGAGCAACCACCAAAACCATTCGCTAGTATTACCCGGTTCCATGAGGACCTCATTGAACTCCGACAGCGATTCTTACTGACATCTCTCTCGCTTGTCCTCCTTATGATAACTCTTTGGGGGTTTTCCAAGCTGCAGCGCTTGAGTAAGTGGGAGCAGCGCTCCTTCAATACAATATCAATTCTCGCCACAGGTATGGCCAGTTTGGGTCTTGGCTCGCTCTTAGGGTACCTGGGCTCCATGCTTAGATGGCCTCTACTTGCCCGAACAATACATCAAATGAGAGATGTGAGCTAGCTTACCACTTTTTAAAATTGCTTCGCTAACTGTCAAGCTAGGTGGACTCAATTCTAGGCATGGCGCCACCAGCCCGATCACTGCGGCTCATCAAAAGGCACATTCGAGAGCGGAGGATATCACGGACAACTTTTATTGTTGCCGCATACGTCGTCACAAATATTCTTGGCAGATTAAGTGTTGCTATTTTTGGTTTTGCTTTCAACTTGAAGGATGAAAAAGGGATTGAGTATCCAATCCTTGCGACGAATTGGACATCTGCTTCATGGACTAGGAATATTGACCCTTTTACCGATGTACCAGGATATGAGATCGCAGAAGGCAAGGATACCACACCCCCAAACCCAGTACTGCAGCAATGGACTGGTACTAATCTGGCTGAAAAGATTTTTTGAATTCGGCCTGGAATGGATTGCGGGACTACAGCAAAAACCCTGTGCCAAATTGGCCTTCAGGCGATGGCACTGGCCCTGATATTGGAGATATCAGCTCCGACTTGCTACCCGATCTCAATGTCTCGAATGCTACACTAGAGATCGGCACAGACACAGTTGAATATTGGTACGACTTGAAGGACTTCAAGGAAAACAACCCAAGGCCGGCAAACCACACTGCTCACTCTGCTGTGAACTGCAGCTTAATCGAGGTGGGGGAGGACCAATATTGGCGCTGGGACAATTGGAACAAAACTGGGCCATTCAGTATACAAACCCTTTTCTACAACTCAATAATTTATTGTACTAGTGTTAAGGAAGCTAACTAGATTTAACTAATTAGCTTGGGGTGAAGAGTACAGCAATGAGGTGGTGCCCAGGACACTATGGGTATCAAATAATGGCAGTATAGAAACACCACCTATCCAGTATCCTCAATGGGCGTCATTTATAGGCAGTTCGATTGAAAGCCAGGCACCTTCCCAGATTTGTCAGTACAATTTGTCCACGATTCTATCAAGGTCCTAGAGTATTAATATCACAACATCTTTAGATATTCTATGCGGCAGCTTTGCTTGGGAATGCTGGCCAACCTTAACAGAAACTACTGCCAGTAAATCCCATCAGCTAATTCAACCTGGGGAACGGATCTTCAATTACAGATGTTTATATGGGTTGTTGGGAGAGAGCGGCAATGAGTATGATTATGGCATGGACACAGAGGTTGTTATCCTACTAGACAGCGTTATTAACTCACCCGGTCAGGCAGCTATAGATTCGCTAGCGGGAATTTGCTTTCAGAATTTCACCATGCCTCTGAATGAGACCGTTTGGAATGGTTATCGCCTTTGGGTTTCTGGAGTAGTAGCTCGGCTCCCAATTCTTGCTATAATCCATTCAAATACTGCACTGCCCCAGATTGCACGAGGTCCTCATCCAAATCAGATAGCTGGTACCCCATTCACATATAAAACCCTAGAGGTTGTCTGGCTCCGTGTTGCCCTCATAGCGGCTAGCATTATGATCGGTCAACTCCTGGCCATCCTGACTGTTCTCTACTACTGCAATGGCATCTATACCCGAGATGATAGCGCTCTGGCAACCGCCGAGCTATTGAAAACAGTTATAAACAGATTTGATGGTGGCAAGCTAATGACAGGGGAGGAATTGGCAGTGTCTCTTGATCGTGTCTTAGGGGCTCTAGTTAGTTATGGGACTAGGGAGGGTCAAGATGGTGGCCCGCCGGAGGTGGATCTGGCAAGTGGCTTGGATGCCAAATTCCCACCATTCCCGCACGGACAACGGTTCTAGAAGAACACTAGTCAAAGAACCTTAGAGTTGAAGTGATGGATTTATTGAGATTGGTGTGGAGTTGGATGGCAGGAGTGTAGCAGTAGTGGGGAATAGTGGGGAAGTTTGGGGTATTTGATAGGAAAGAGAGCATTTAGCTAGCATAAGATGAATTGCATCGCTCGGATGTGTGCGGAGGAAGAGTATTCTGTTTGTTATTATATCTATACGGGAGGGGTCGTTTCCAACTAGCTAAATTACAATGGAGGTAGGCGACCAGAGCTGGCTCCCTGAATCTCTACTACCTTACAAAGGGAAATATCTCGTAGGGAGTCAGAGCTTCCCATTTTGACGTGAAAACACCAGTAAAACAAAACGATGCGCTACGTAGGGGAAGCTTCGATGTCCTAACTCAAATTTCTCTTATTCAAGCTAATACGGTATCCCCTGTGAGCCGATTGTGCCGAATTTCCCTACATCGCGCGAAAATGTGAACTAGCTTCTCAGGCTTGGAAGGGGCAAACCAGTGATATTGAAGGCATCTTAAGTCAAGTTATGATGAACCTTTTTTCACCAACACGAGTGCCGAACCTATAATGTGAGTGACGCCACCGGTCAACTATGTGAGGGCCAAGTGAAGTGGCATCCTCAGAGAGGCTTGGCGTGGCTTTGCATTCGACGAAACCAGGAGCTGCTCAGGTGCCCCCACTTGGAGCAGTACTGACTTGTTAATTTCCTGAGGAAATCACCGGCTAATCCCTTCGCTCGCAACATTTTATCGAGTTTGCCACAACAGGTCCCTCTAGTGATGGGTAGGGTGGCGTCCGGGACGTTTTGGGCGGTGTGGCGAAGTGCGAAGGTGATATTGGAGCGGTTCGAGCTGGGACAATGGGTGAAGTGGGGGCACCAATGGAGGTGAAGGGATGTACGGAGGGATGTGATGTGCCTGTGTCTGCAGGTGTTGGGTGTGGCGGGGAATTTGCTGTGACATCTACAGGAGGAGAGATCTCGGGATCGTTGAGACAGGTTGTTCGAGGAATTGATCGGAGGCGGGTTTGGGGGACGGGATGGTGCGAGGGGATGGTGTTGGATAGGTTTGATGGGAGGATTGGTTGTGACTGCGAAGACGCCATGAGTCCGGGACTGAGTGAGAACCATAGCTGTGGTTTTGGCTTGTTTTGGTTTCTCTTGCGTTGGGTAGTTTATTGGGTTAGGGGCTCATGGTGTTTGGTGGTCTCTTACTGATGTATCATAAGCTGAATGGGTGCGCTCTGTATATTTGTGCGCGGGCTGGAGATTCAGAGCGACATTGATATTTATGTTGCAGACATGTATTTTGGTTGTTAGACTGTCCGAATCATTGATGCGCGCCCAAGTAATATACCGGTATTTGATTAATCACGACAGGAAGGCCTCCTGTTCAAGTTTAACCGTCCGAGTGAGGAGGGTGTTCGAGTGGCTTGAGGCCCGCCTAAAGGAAACGCCGGTACTAATGAACCAGAATTGCCTGAGAGTATTTGCCAAGCCTCGCTAAGTGTGCCGCCTCGCTGAGCCCTTACGTGCCCGAGTGGCTTTAGACTAATCTGGGTTGCCTCTTTTTTTCAATGGAACTATCAAACTTGCTAGCAGTTACCCGGTCGAGTGAGACGTCATGGCCCGTCCCCTGGTGTTATCCCCGGCAGTGTTGACGATGCTAGATTCTCCTACATCGTGCTAAACGGATGCTAGCGAAATTAGCCTATTTGATCGTCAAGTTCAATCCAATTGAGGCGTGTATAAACAGATGGATTAGACCATGTACTCAAGTACTAGCCCCCTCGACGGATTTTTAGTATATAGTATCTAGTGAACGGTGTAACGGTAGACTAGACAGGCTAATTAGGATTTAAGAGGGATGTAAGAAAAGGATGGTCATAAACTGTGTCTCGTGGCTGTTTTGTTAAATCCTAGAATTTATTTACTTAAAGGTGCAAACCTCCACTTTAAAGGCGAGTATCACTATAAAGACAAATACTGTACAAGCCCCCATTTTGAGCCTGAGCTATGTCGGTCAAAAACCTCCTCCGCAGGCCTAGGGAAAAAAACACGCCGCCCCAAGTTCCTCTGGTATAGGACCAACCGCACATCCAGCCCAAAGAAAGAACTCCATCATACTTAGACAATAGACAATTCAAACAAGTGCCAGCAGGAAGCAGCAAGAAAACCCATACCGTATACTCTGAACAAAGGAAACACAAAAGAAACAAAACATAAGAACTATTGGTGATAAGACAACGCTTCCCAAGCATCCCAGCCCAGCCTGAGATCAGTAGGGGGTCCTCGGGTGACCCAGGATCGATAAGGCATTAGGAGCAACAGCCTGGGCGCGCTGGCTTCTGAGAGGGGCGGCAACCAACCAACCGGACAGTGCAGGCTGGAGGCGGTGCAATACCAACCCAAGTCGCCGGGAATTCAGTTGAGGGATGGAAACGTTCGACCGGTCTAAGGAGGAGGATTTCGACCGGAAGGAGGTAGTAGTAACCTCTCACAGCCATTAGGCGAGGTGCCGACTCTGAGAGGGCGGTGAAATAGTTAGCAGTAGGGTGCCAGCCATAGTGTTCTTATCTCAGAGGACACCATTCCAGCACACCTATGAAGCTCCAAGTTCAGTGGCCGGGCAGGATCATGAGATTGGGTCGTGGTGTTGAACCCCGCTTTTCGCCTTCCTAAATAGGAAAGTGAAAGATGGGTCTGGAAAACCGCCGCAACGGAGCCCGCTATGTCTTGTGGCTGGCCGCTGTGATACTAGTACCATAGAAAAACAAAAGGAAAACAGAAGCACAATATACGAAAATGGTGAAAGAATCGTGGTCCTTCCATGGATCGGCGTAAATATATGTTTCCTTCCATTCATGTCCCCATTCCCTGCGCGCTTCCCCAATACCAAAGGGGGGGGGGGTGGTATATGGGAGGCTCGGGCCCTTCTCTCTAAGTAAATGAGAAGAACTCTAGAACAAAAGGAATTATATCCATATCCCCAAAGCACGAAAAATTTTCCAGAATCAGCATCAGCGAGCGGGCTGCCTCTAGCAACTCAGACAACTTTGGCATATATTAACTTGAGAGAAGAAGGCACAGCACTGAGAGGGGGGAGGCCAGCAGTGACTACTAAAGGTAAATGCAGCCAACGTTCGCAGGGGGCCAGGCCGGCCTGCGGATAGCCGGCAGATGTACAGTCCAGCCCGGCCAAGCTTTTTATTTATAGGTGGCAGACATCTTCAGATGCCCGCAAATATTTGTAGATATCTGAAGATGTCGGCTGATATCTGATGCCCGTACATATTCGAAGATGCCGGCAGATATTTGCTGGCCATCCAGGCTTGGGCCACACTAACAGAAATAAAGAGCCAGGCTTATCATATCTGAGTTCGGATGGATGGAGTAGTTTCCAGTTCTTCCCTTCTCACTCAATTTGTTACTATGATGAATATTCACAAATATCCCTTGTGTATTCAACCAAAATATTTGTTCATATTACAAGCCTTTATACATACCACTGCATGGCCTCCTCTCCGCTCCATGGTAATCCTAGTACTCTCCATCCTGATGACCTAGTATTGTAAACTGTTTCTTCTCTCTTTGATTCTACCTCCCACCTAGCTATACTAAAGACAACAGAACAGAACCGTCTAGCTCAACCCTGAGCTCTGCACCTAGTGGGCTTTTAACTTGACATTGTTAATTTCTTAATACTCACACAAAAATCTTTGGATATTGTAATAATCACACCTTCTCACTCGAAAGCCTGCGGATATCTTTAGTTGGACCAAGGCCAATCAGATAGGCCCTTAAAGCCAGCCACAAAAAAAGCTCAGCCAGCCGGCCGGCCTGGCTGCTTGGTAACACTGAATAGAGCAGATATGAAGGGTAAAAAGAAAGAAATACGATATATCTTAGGTTTTAGTAGGGGGTAGCTCCGATATTCTAGAGGGCTTAGGGGGAGGAAAGAGAGGTCTATTATCGCGATCTGCTGAATGGTGTGATACAATGTAAGTTTTTTGGTTCAATGTGGTGATAAGTTGCCTAATTTGATGCACGGAATTTCCCTTTCTCATGTATCCATAAGTTAGGTTGAAATACTACTGAGGCACTTGCCCCATGGGGTCTTTGATGGGACGACTATGACTTCTAGTATATCTCAAGGCTCGCGATAAGTTTCCTGTTTCTTAACACTAGTGTTTTATTACTGTCTACTATAGCTTTCTAAGATTTTCCTAGAAGTAAACCGGAGATGTTGGTTGCCCTATCTAAGGCTAGTCGGCAGCTGATCTGAAGCTGGATGTACGTGAATTTTCATATTAGGTGCCTGGCTTCGACTCCGCCGCACGGTTAAGATAGTGGCAAACAGCTCCATACCCGTAGAAACTTGAATAATTGAACCGTGTGCTATGTCGTCGGACTTTCCTCTCTCAGTAAGGTCGAGAGTTTTTCTTTCTTTTTTTCTGTCTCAGCTGGGGGGAAGGGGCTGTGTTTTTGCTGTGTTTTTTGCCCCTATTCCATAGAAGGGAATTTCGGACTTCATAGCACACGGTTCAATTATTCAAGTTTTACGGGTAGTCGATCTCGCCACTAATATACCTGTAGAGCTAGAATAACATCCCCCCCCCGTTCCCTAGCATAAGAGATGCCATACCGTAATTCATGGCCTCAGACATATTTGTGTCTCACACGGGGTCTTCTATCTGCGTGTGTTTTATGAGGTTTGGTGAATCTTGTCATTACTATTGGCGAGTATAGGTGCTCCAGTGGGGATGGGCACCGTAGCAGTGGTGCTGTTTTGCGGATATTCCATGATGCCAAGACTTTCTTGACTGTAGAAACCCGAATAAAGGGGTTTCATACCGATACTAACCTACTGGGCTGGGAAGTGGATCAGGCGCAGAAGTGAATCGGTTTGTGAATTTTGCACAAATACTCACTACGAGAAGTCCACAAAATAAATCCCCTAAATTCAGCTCAAAAACAGGCAAATTTGAAATACTGTGAGTTATCTCCTACCCTTCTAAATCCCATCTACTTCCTGTTGTGCGTCAATTAAGATTTCCATAATAATATTATCATTTCTATTTTTTTGGTGCGCTTTAACTGATCCACTTCCCCCTGACACACTTCCCGGTCCAATACGTTATCCCAAAGTCCGTCGGGTGCCGCACCCAAGAGCTCTCGTTAAGAAAATGAGGGGATCTGGGAAGTATTTTTCCCTAATCAGAAATAAATTAATGGCATTTAAATTTAGAGAGCATTCTTTCTTAGCTGGAAACATCTTCCTTGGCATTTTGAACGGAGATATAGTATGTTCCACCGATTTCTTGAGCGCACCAACGGACTAAAAGATACGCTCGAAAAATTAAGCCTATCGTTGGAGTTGCTCCGGTGGTTAAGTTTAAAATTTCCCCGTTTTTTTTCATGTTTTCAGATGCAGGCCCCCCTGTGCTGTTTTTTTTTGGGTGCCCCCCTCATAAAAATCTGCTATCTCTCATAGCTCAAAAAATGCTTGCAGGGTTAATTTTGTGTAATTTTCCGGCGTTTGTGAAAACAGCCGTAATTGCATATAGGCAAAAGGTTACCCCGAGCCTCAATATTTTGGTGGTATGCAATGGCAATCGTATTTGCTAACGTCAGAAATTTACGAGTAGTAGAAGTTTGACAACCTTCACTAGAATACAGGGATATTTTGTGATATTATTCCGATCAAGTGCCTCTATCTTGCTCGAGGCAGATACAAGCTATTTCACTCTTTGCCTTGCATAAAGCTTACATCCGAATATTGTTAGTGATTGGTTACAGTAGGCTAGGCTGCCAAGGGATTAATACCCGCCACCCGACTTAAGCCGGATGAATCTTCGATTAACTTAACCATTCGCAAGCCATGTATACCCAAGACCCAGCTGCCAGCTGGGCTCACGCATGATTGAAGGGAAGAAATGGCTAAGGAAAAAATCAAATATCCTCGGTTAAGTACACGGGCTTCTTTGTGCATTGAGGGATGTCCTCTTAGTCAGATCAATGGAGTTGGAAATCTGGAAGTGAGCTAGTTGCTTGCAGAATGGATGGAGGACTGGGTGGAACAGTTCAGGTATCCAGGGGAAAGCTCATAGCATCAGCTTCTCAGTGTGGTAGCTCGGGGGGAAGGGGGGTGGAGATGACCTTGAAGGAGTAATCATTTTATCGAGCTCTCGGTAAAAAGTGTTGTTTTGGATTCACCCATTACTAGCCTTTGAAAGATTTAGGATAAGTAGTAGCTAAGGGCGGCTATCGTAGAAGCTCTAATAATTGGCTTATGGGCTATGTGGTCGAAAATTCCCTACACTGGAAAAGGGGCGAAAAGCACAGCAAAAGGTGAGCTTCTTAGCCCCTCCAAGAGATATAAAAAAAGCAATAAAAAAAAAAAGACTAGACCTTGCCAGAGCAGGCAACTCTAACGTTGTAGCACAAGGGCCGATTATTGGAGTTTCTGCGGTGGGCGCTCTCGGGCTGGCTGCCTAGCGAGAGAAGTGTCAAGTTACGCGAATTTCTGCATATGCCTTTGTACAACTAGTAAAATCAGATCCCATAATCGCCTACTCGAGTAGACTTCAGCTGTAGTCCCCATGGTAGAGGAATTGCTACTCCTGAAAACACTAACTAAAATTTGGAACAAGGCTAAAGGGATCGGTTCATTGGGTGACCGGGGCTGTACTGTACTCAAGTACTTATTCAAACCCAACTCAATCTAAGAAAGCTTATCTCAACCCCACCCACCGAAGGCATAACCCATTAGAAGACCCGACT
>Ga0307507_10008376_pt1 | contig 14339 bp, 1 predicted proteins | sample 7_EM_MG_FD_207223 | JGI IMG/M metagenome (GOLD analysis project Ga0307507, IMG submission 207223) | Populus trichocarpa ectomycorrhiza microbial communities from riparian zone in the Pacific Northwest, United States - 7_EM | ecosystem: Host-associated > Plants > Roots > Unclassified | place... | reverse complement strand
ATGCAATTAAGGTAAAGTTATATGCTATATATTTAACTATTATATATTATCTAATATAATCTTATACAATCTTATATAGTTTTATTACTTGGAGGCTCTGTACAAGGCTCTGCACAAGGCTCTACACAAAGCTCTACACGAAGCTCTACACGAAGCTCTACACAAAGCTCTACACGAAGCTCTACACGAAGCTCTACACGAAGCTCTGCGTACAGAGGCTCTGCACGAAGCTCTGCGCATAGAGGCTCTGCACGACGCTCTGCACGAAGCTCTGCACGAAGCTCTGCACGAAGCTCTGCACGAAGCTCTGCACGAAGCTCTACGTACAGAGGCTCTGCACGAGGCTCTGCGCGAGGCTCTGCGTACGGAGGCTCTGCACGAAGCTCTACACGAAGCTCTGCACGAAGCTCTGCATGAGGCTCTGCGCGAAGCTCTGCATACGGAGGCTCTACACGAAGCTCTACACGAAGCTCTATACGAAGCTCTACGTACAGAGGCTCTGCACAAGGCTCTGCGCGAAGCTCTGCGTACGGAGGCTCTACACGAAGCTCTGCATTGGGTCCCCGCTATATTCCCAATAGCGTCTACACGTGTCTCTGCCTATGTAGCCGCCTTATTTTTTTACCCTTCTTTCCTTCCTTATATCCTCCCTACCTAGGGAGGCACTAGAACGGCAGCCAGTAGAGAACTATTACTAAAACTAGATAACTATTGCTAGAACTAAACAACCGTTGCTAGAACTAGACAACCGTTACTAGAACTAGATAACCGTCGCTAAAACTAGATAACCATTACTAAAACTAGACAACCGTTGCCAGAGCTAGACAACTATTACTAGAGCTAGATAACTGTCGCTAAAACTAAACAACTGTCGCTAAAACTAAATAACTGTCGCTAGAGCTAGACAACTGTTGCTAGAACCAGACAACTGTCTTTAGAGTTAAACAACTGTTGCTAAAACTAGACAACTGTCGCTAGAGCTAGACAACCGTTGCTAGAACTAGACAACTGTTGCTAAAACTAGACGACTATTGCTAAAACTAAATAACCGTCGCTAAAGCTAGACAACCATTGCTAGAACTAGATAACCGTCGCTAAAACTAGATAACTGTTACCAGAACTAGATAACCGTTGCTAAAACTAGATAACTATCGCTAGAGCTAGATAACTATTACTAAAACTAGACAACCGTTACTAGAGCTAAATAATAATAACTAGCCAGTAAGCACTATAAACAATTTAATTAATTAATTAAATCAAGGTAGCACAGACAGGTAGGCATAAATAGGGAGATACTAATAGGTAGGTAGATATAGATAGGTAAGCAGATATAGACAGGCAAGTAGATATAAATAGGTAGGCAGATACTAATAGGTAAGTAGATATAGATAGGTAGGCAGATACAAACAGGTAGGCGATATAGATAGGTAGGCAATATAAATAGGTAAGTAGATATAGACAGGCAAGCAGATATAGACAGGTAGGTAGATACTAATAGGTAGGCAGATATAGACAGGTAGGCAGATATAAATAGGTAGGCGATACAGACAGGTAGGCAATGCAGATAGGTAGGTAATATAGGCAGGTAGGTAAGTTAATAGGTAGATAGGTAGAAGAGAACCATCGCTATATTATATTAAATTATTTAAAATATTATTATTTATTTTACTAGCCTTATAAATAGCTTTAAAGTAGCTTTTATTTATTTAAAATATGTTATTAGTATAAAAGAGGTAAATATAATTATAGTTGCCAAATGCGTAGATTACTAGTAGGTTGCGCGTAGGTTGCGCGCAGGCTGCGCGCAGGCTGCGTGTCAAAAAAACATAACATAGGCTAGTCGGTCGAGTTGCTAAATGACCTTAACTGCGCGCCAATTACGTCAACCACCAACCATTGAGGCTATTGAAAGGGTACCATATTTTGCCAATAGGTATTCCTTCTCCTATATAACTATAGAAGATTGCAACTTGCTAATCAACTGGGAGAGGTCTTTAGAAGGGTTAGAAATGGCAATACGGTATACTAGTACTCCTTAGCAAGCGGTAACTAGCTTATTTATAAGGAAGAGGTCTATACAAAACTCTAAGTGTAATCCGTAGCAATATTTTAGGAGCTTATTAAGAAGTAGTTAGAAACTCTAATAGATTTGCTTATTAGAGTTCTTATTAATAATTCCTTAGAAGTTAGTGGCGTTCCATTTAGTAAGATCTCTCCAATAGTACTCTGGTCCTTTAAAGAAGTAACATATATAGTTGCATACCTCAGTGAATAATCTAGTTAAAAGGCTGCTATTGTAGTAGTAATCCTAAGTAAGTCCCTTTAGCATAGTTAGGAATGCAGTTATATAGCCTTTAGGAGGTAGACCAGCTCTCTTACAGATATTATAGAAGATAGTCAACTTAAAGTTAAAACTATTACTCACTCCATTGTACTTCTGGTCGTCCGTATAGATCTTAGCAATAGTAGCTGCCTCTTTGCTATACATAGGCAGGTGCATAGCAGAGTTAGTATTAGCAGTACTAGGGTAAAGATACTGGGCAGGAGGAGCACTAGGTAGGGTAGAAGCGGTTACTAGAGGGAGGGTAGAGGCAGTTGCCGCAGGTAATAATTGCTAATTCTGCGTCTGTAGAAGTTAAGTAAGGAGGGTAAGTAGTTAATCCTAGGTAGAGGTAGGTGCAGCTTGCTGTTAGGTAGCAGTTAGTGCAGTTTGCTAGGGTATAGATGCAACAGCTAGTTGGGGTGTTATAGGGGTAGGTATTTACATTCTAGGTGTTATAGCTGTAGCTATAGGCTAAATCACAGGCGTTGGAGGTAGTGGAGGTAGTTAATGGTTTATAGGCGTTAGTACTATGTAGGAAGGTAGTGGGCTGTAGGGGGGGGTTATAGGAACTAAAGAGGCTATAACTAACAGGGGTATAGCTTGATTCAATATCAGAGCTATTTATAGTAGTAGTAGTAACTCTTTAATTAACGTCTGATACGGATCCTACTGGCCCACGTAGACTACTCCGCACAGGGGGGAAAACTTGTGTATTTACAGGAAGAAAACCCCTGCAGTTAGGGGAGGAAAAACCCTATAAGCAGCCTTAGTAGGATAAAAAACCCCAATTTACCTTGTTTGCACGTAGCTGCGGCCCTATAGGCCTACAGCACGTCCTCCTCCTTAGATGTTTTAAACTCCTTGGGAACCACTACTTCCTTCTTTAGCTTATCCAAAGCTAGGGTTTACTACGTCCTAGCTAGGCCTTGCCAATTAATTGCTGTATGCTTTATGTTCCGTATCTTAACTATCCCCTGTATACTATCTCTTATAGACTATTACTATATATACTATGCTTCCCCCCCCCCTAAGGCCTATTGAAGGCGTAAGAGGGATTTATCCATTCTAACTACCGTAATACTAAGCAGCGGGATATATTATATTGGGTATCTTTTATGCCTAGGCCCCAGCTAGGCCCTTTTAAAGGGTTACCACTCCGTTAAAAGAAGATAAGGAAAACCGTAGGTCGCAATCTAGGCTGCCAGTAATATTATGGTAGTAAAACGGTAAGTAACCGTATGCTCTGCGGGCGATCGCCCTAGGGGTTAAGAGGGGCCGTATATTTACTTATTCATTTATTCGTTCGCGCGTTCGCTTATTTATTAATATAAGGTTATTAATGCTTTTAATTAGGGGTTAGGGGATGTTATTAAGTACTATCTATCCATGTTGGATTGTATAGGTGCCCTAGATAGGAGAACAGTAGTAGTCATTATACTATAGAGGGCCAATAGTGGTGGTTTTCAAGATCTCACCATCCGAAAAAAAATTTCACTACCGCCCTTAACGCCCACAACTACTACTAGGTCCTATCCGCACGCTATGCAACGTCTCTACGTTGGCTCTGGGTCTAAGCTTCGAAGACCCAGGTTCGTAGCCGTCACTACGTACAGGTGCAGAGTCCGATTTCAACGGCCTTAGAGCTGTTTATATCAAGTTAAGTTGTTCTCATAGTGCCACTGTAATTATAGGGCTAACTTCCTTAAGAGCTCCTATGATTTCCTTATCTGTCCATTCATAAGGTTCCTCTTCTATAAGGACATTATGTAGAACCTTATAAAGTGGGTATCTATTACTATGTGTGGCGACATATACTCCTCTTTAAAGTAGGTAAGTATAGAGCTTTGCTCTAATAACAGAGCGTATCTTTCTAAAGTCCTCAATAGTAAAGCCTTCAAATTCTTCTTAGAATAGCGACTATAGTATATAATCCGTAAAGTTCTTATATGTATACTTATAGATTTTCGTTTCCATATATTCTTCCAGGTCTTTCTCTAAGGCAGTTGCTATATCAATCCCGTAACCATGTCTAGCGATTCTCTTCTTCCATTTAGGATCCATCTTGTTGTGCAAAGCAGTGTACTAGTCTTTGTGTATATTATAGTTTAAGGTTAAGTAGAGGTTCTAGGGGTTCAAGTTTAAGGTTAAGTTTAAGGTTTAAGGCTTAAACAGAGGTCGGGGTTGAGGTCAAGGTCGAGGTTAAGGGTATTAAGGTAAGGGTGTTAAGGTAAGGGTGTTAAGGTAAGGGTGTTAAGGTGAGGGTGTTTGGGTGTGTACGTCCTTTACAGCCATTAGGCCTATAAAGTATTCTTAACAAGACTACTATTCTCTCAGCGATCTGTTGTATTGGCTATAAGGCTAGTATAAATTCTCTTAAGCTTAAGGGAGGTTGTAATCTTCTCTAAGTAAAGATATAATTCTCTAGGCAATCTAACGCGTTAGCAGTTAAGCTAATACGTAGTCTTAAGCTTTAAGGGTAATATAACTTTCTCCTTTAACTAAAATAGATAAGGCTAGGCGATCCGTGTACTGTTTCTAGTATGACGGCTCGTATAAATGCCTCTGAACTGAAGCTTGTGGATTGCTATTTAATGAAGATACTAAGCTAAGGAGAAGAAAAGAAGGGGGTTGTAAGGACCATAGTAAATATATATAAAGGGGCAGCCGCCAAGGCGCTAGCGGTAAGCGAGCCAATTGTAGGTTGGCAGAATATGGCAGCAGTATGGTAGAATTTGGCAGGTGACGCGCTCTAGCACTGTTACATTACCCCCCCCTCCTAAAAAAGCCTGCCCTTAGGCGTTGTCTGAGCTCCCTATTATTGTTTAAATTGTTGTAATTATCTAACCCTTCTTTCTAGCATTTAATCCAGTTGTCTAATTTACGTGGTGGTCCAGGGAGGTTAGGGTGGGCTAGGTGGAAGTCCTGTAGCTTATAGGGGGAGTACTTAAAATTAGATGCGGGGTACTACTTTGGGTTGTCGTTATGGCCTACCCAGCTTGCACGGTATTTTAAGACATTACGGACCTTTTTTACTGCTAGGATTTCTTTAACTTCCTATTCTTCGTCCTTAGCAATCTGGATTGGTAGTAGGGGGTCATTATACTGTCTAGGTAGTGGATTATCTGTAACCTTTTATAGCCGGTCTAGAGAGAAGATGGGGTAGATCCTTATTAACTCTGGTAGCTTAACCTTAAAAGAGTGTCCTACCTTTTAAAGAGTCTTGTATGGGCCAGCTATTTGGTGGTCTAACTTGTGGCTTGGCCTCTGGGTTTTCCAGTTCTTTGTTAATACCTATACCTTATCTCCTACTTGGAAGTCTTCCTTGCGATAATATTAGTTTATATTGGACTCCTTTTTTTCTTACGCCTTTTTTATAATTGTTTAAGCAGTCTCTTAGGCTCTATGTATTCTCTCGGCAAATGCCTGGGCCTCTTTATAGCTGAGGCGTTTGTGGGCCGTAGTGGGTTTAGTAGGCCTATCCCAATTAAAGGATGTTTGTGGTGTATACCCGTAGAGCAGTTTAAATGGGGACATCCCTATACTATTGTGGGGGAGTGTAAGCTGCGCGTAGTCTATTATAGGTAGTAATTCCGACTAGTTGTCCTGATAGTAGTCTATAAATAGCCGTAGTCGCTAGTTAAGGTACTGGTTTATAATCTCGGTTTAGCTGTTAGTCTAAGGGTGGAATATAGTAGAGAGCTTAATCTTAATCCTAAGGATACGGTAGAGTTTATTCTAGAAATCCGATATAAACTGGGGGCCACAGTTAGAGACAATTAATTTAGGGGCGCTGTAGAATTAATAGATGTTGTTGATGTAGAGACAGGCCATATCCTTTACAGTTGTGGTCTTAAAATAAGGGAGGGAGACGGATTGCTTGCATAGTTGGTTAACTACTATAAAGGCTGCATCGTGGCCGTAGGCGTCCTTTGGAAATGACTTAAAGTCTATAGTGATATATTGCCAAGGGCGTTCTGGAACTGGTAGCGGTTATAACCACCTAGGAGTTTAATCCCTAGGGGCATTTGCGCGTCTATAGGCGTGGCAGTTTCTAACAAATTAATCTACATTAGATAGAAGTCCTTGCCAGTAGTAATGGGGCGCTAGTAGTTGGTGGGTCTTGTCACAACTAGGGTATACTGTAGAGACTTAACAGTAGGCTTTGCAGATTAACTCTGTCTATAGGTTGTCGATATCTGGAACTATAAGCCGTTTTTGGTATAGAAGCAGTTCTTTTTCTATTTCTAAATTAGGGTCCTCCTTTGTGGCTTAGTTGCGGAGGGCTTTTAGGGAGTTAGCCATGCGGTTTATAGTTAGGATGCGGTTAACTAGCCCTATTAGTTCGTCTAAGACTACTCCCTCTAAGGGTGCTAGCTTATTCTATTTAGAGTCTAGTTCTTTAAGAATTTGCGGGTCAAGCTGTTTGGGATAGAGGAGGGCGCGCGTCCGGTATTGGGTCTTTAGCTTATCCTAGGGTCCTACGTCTTGTTTCCTTTGGGTTAGTGTATTAGCTTTAGTGTTTTGCTTGCCAGAATGATATATAATTATAAAGAAAAATTTGGAGAGTATTTTAGCCTAGTGGGCTTGTCGTCTAGTAAGCTGCTTTATAGTTATAAAGTACTCTAGGGCTTTATAATCCGTATATATCTTAATCCAGGAGTTCGTGCCTTTAAGCTCTGCGCGCTATTAGGACAATAATTGGATAATAGCTAGTATTTCTTTGTTGTATACCTTATAGTTATACTTGGCTAGGTCCATTGTTTTTAAGAAAAAGGTAATAGGGTACTATTTGCCGTCTGGATATAACTGTGATAGGATTCCCGCTATAACTCCATTAGAAGCGTCCGTCTCTAGCATTAATTTAAGGTCTGGGTTATAGTGATGAAGGATTAGAGAAGAGATAAGCCGATCTTTTAACTCTCTGAAGGCTTCTATATAGTTATTATTAAAGACAAAAGGCGTGTCTTTCTGGGTAAGTTGTATAAGAGGCGTTGCTATAACTCCGTAGTTACAGATAAATTGGTAGTAGAAATTATAAAAACCTAGGAAGGACTGGATACCCTTTATAGTATAAGGGGGCTGCTAGTTGCGGATTGTGTTAACCTTCTTAGGGTCAACTTTAATCCTATCCGTACTTACTATAAACCTAAGGTACTTTATGCGTTTTACCCTGAATTTATATTTCTTAATATTAACTTGTAAGCCTATGTTCTGTAATCTCTCTAGGACCTTTTTAACATAAACTTGGTACTTAAGTTCGTTGTCTGAGTATATAAGGATATTGTCTAGGTATGCCGTGCAGAATTTGTTAAGGTAATTAAAAAGAACGTCATTTATATACCTTTAGTACGTAGCTGGTCCGTTTATTAGTCTAAAAGGAAGAACTTTATATTTGTAGGACCTATAATGGGTACGGAACGTTGTTAAATCTTTAGATATAGGGTTTATCCTAATTTGGTAGAAAGCTTGGCGGATATTAAGTTTAGTAAAGATCTTTACCTGGCTTAGACGTGCGAGGGTTTCGTTAATTAAAGAAATAGGATACTGATCCTTTTAAGTGATAGCATTTAGCTTTTAATAGTTGATACAAAAATAAAGGCCTCTACTAGGCTTTTTTATAAATAGGATAGGGGAAGCAAAAGGGGCTTAACTTGGCTTAATAAACCCTTTATTAAGGTTATTAATTAAGTACTGCTTTATTGCTTTTAGCTTGTCTGTTAATTGTTAATAGAGGGGGCTATAGCCTAGCGAGTTATTGGCTTCTAATTAAATCTTGTGATTGTACATCTAGTAAGGGGGTAACTTGTCCAAAGCCGCCCTTAAGAATGCATCCTTGTACTTGGCATAGACGGTAGAAAGGAGACGTTTAACTAGTTCCTTGTTAGTTTCCTTAATTAGCTTTTCTTCCCTTTTGTTAATAATCCGGTTAATCTTATATAGGCTTATTATAAAGACCTTATTGTCCTTCCGGTATATATTAAAGTGGAACGCTATAGCGCTAATTACGGCGATGTCTACTGTAGGGGGGTTATATAATACTGGGGGCGTGCATAACCTTAGGGCCCTCTGGGGTATTAGTGTTGTTATTACTCCTTTTAACTCCTATCACATCTTTTAGAGGCCATCCCTTATATCTTATTGGTACGTTCTTTTCCACACTAGTTAGATCTGCGCGATTTAGCTATTATCTATATTACTATCTGTCCCGCTTCCATATATAGAGTCCTCCTTAAGTATAGCGCTTTAGGAAAGTATCCTTATTAGTACAGAGTTCTTTTTAGCTTCGCGGTAGGTGTTTTTTTGGGCAAAGGCTAGGTTACGGGCCCGGATATCCTACTGGTATATAGGGTCAGACTTCGCGGCTAGTGTTTTGTGGTCGGTTCGGATTTCTCTAATAAAGGAGGGTAATTTCAGCCTATTCTCTGGCTAGACGAACTGTCTTTGTTATACGTTCAGCCAAATATCAAAGTAGGATATCTATTTTTGGCTGAGGATTATATCATGGGACTCTAGGTCTAAGATGCAGAAGGGGATGCTGTATTAACGTTGTCCATTAAGGGAGATATATAACTTTAGGATGTGGGTAACCGGCTTACTGGCTTAGCCGTTATAGCCTTTTACCTAGACAGGCTTCTCTAGTAGGGTAGCTTTTATATTTAGAAACTTGGCAACGTTAATTATATAGGCAGTATTTATAAAGGCAAAGCCATTTGCTCTAGTGTTAATAAGGGCAGTTGAGTTAACTCTATATCTATTTTAAGATACTGTATATGGAACCGTAAAGTGTTTTCTACCTATTAACTAACTTAGATTAATCTCTTTAAGATTAATAGGATACCCTAGGGGGGAGTCTTTCCCTAGGGTTCTTCTTTTCCTAACTTATTAGATGTTTCTCCTTCCTCTATCTCCTTGATATCCTTTAGTTCTGGGTAAGATAAGGTAAAGTAACCCTCCTTATTGCAGTTGTAGCAAGTGGCTGTGGTAGGGTTAATTGGGGTATTGCGACAAGTACTAGTTGAGGTTGTGGTACGTAGCTGGTTGGGTAAGGCTCGCCGGTGCGTAGTTATAACCGCTTTTGGTGTAGTAGTGGTTATAGCTTATCTTCTTACTCCAGCTCCTGTAGGGGTGGCGGGTAAGCTTTGATCGCTATGGGGTCGCTTTTACTGATTTAAGCGGGCGTTAATCCGCTTTAGCTCTAAGTCCAATAATAGGTAACGAGCTGCGAGTTTTTTATGGGTTAGTAGGTTGTCTAAAGTTATAGCGATCTTCTCTTGTAGCCTAATTGTTAGTTTGTTATAAAGGTCTAATTAGTAGTTTTTAAGGGGGACCTAGCCTTCTCCTGTAAGGTGTAAGAATTAAGTCTGGAATTCGGCAAAGGGTTAGTTTGGCTTTATTATTAGGCGGTTATAGTTATACTAAGCGTCCCGTACTTTGTTCGGGTTAATATAGATAGCTGCTAGGTGCTGCAGCATCTTGTTAATAGATACAAATCAGACAGAAGAGTTATCTTCAAACTTGGCTTGAAGGTGACGTTAGGCGTCCCCTATGGTTTGGCCAAAGAGGTAGAGCATTTTGGCCTCTTTAGAGGGGAAATAGTTGTGGTTAATTCGGAGTTTTCCTCATACTTAAATCCTCCAGTTCTTAAAGGTAGGGTCTATCCTATTGGACAGTAGTTAAGGGTTAGGAAGCTTAACGGATTTTAATTACTTTATTATTATATCCGTACTCCCTAGTGTATCGCATTTGGTTAAGTAAATGGGTTGACTAAGGCTTTATAAAGGGGAGGCTGGGCTGCTTTGTAAGGCAGTAAGGCTTTCTAGGATCTCCTTTAGAGTCTCTTGTGTGCTTTAGGCTTGAAGACGATTGACCTTCTAATTGGCCGCAAGGGCGCGAATCTGTTTGCGTATATCTGTAATGTTGTTATTGTCTTCAATTTCTGATCCTAATTGGATCTCGTGTTCCTCTTAGGTGGAGGTAGGTCTTTTGGATGAGCTTGCTTTAGGTGCTATTATTAGCTTCCTAGGGTTTGTTGGTCTTATGCGCTTCAGTTTTGATTCTAGGGGTATAGGTCCAGTTCTGCCTGGCTTATAAAGTGGGATATTATTAAGGCCTTCCCAGGCAGTATAAAGTTGTTCTGGTGTCTAAGTATAGCGCGTTAACGCGTTGTTGCAGACGAAGTTTCTTTTAAGATATGGGGATATTATTAAGGCCTTCCCAGGCAGTGTATGGAGAGCTTAGTATAATGTGACGGCTTGTATAAATGCCTCTGAACCGAAGCTTGTGGATTGCTATCTAATAAAGATACTAAGCTAAGGAGAAGAAAAGAAGGGGGTTGTAAGGACCATAGTAAATATATATGAAGGGGCAGCCGCTAAGGCGCTAGCGGTAAGCGAGCCAATCGTAGGTTGGTAGAATATGGCAGCAGTATGGCAGAATTTGGCAGGTGACGCGCTCTAGTACTGTCATATCTAGTACGGTTTTTAAGCTCTAGCTTATTGCGTATTTCCTGATCTGTATGTCTACTAATTAGTGTTGGTATACTTACTTTATTAACGTGCACGAATATCACTTATAGTGGTACGTATGCGGTGTTGAAGTTGGTAGTTGTTCTTGTTGATGTCTAGAAGTAAGGGGTTGCTCCAAGATCAAGTTAGCTAGTCTCGATTCGTGGTCTCATAACCACATTATATGACTAACGTTCCGATAAAAAGCTTTAACAATATAATTAAATAGGTATTAGGTAATGTCTAAGTAGTTATAGATAAAGTGCCTATAGATATTGGCAAAGCCTAGGAATACTTAAATATTATAGTAGCTCTCTGGCTTTGGCTACTCTTAAATTATCTATACCTGTACTAGGTCTATAACTACGCCTATAGGCGTTATAATATAACCTAGACACTTAACCTGCTTAGTGTTAAAGACACACTTTAACGCCTTAGCGTAGAGGCCCTAATTATTTAAGTGTTTTAGCACTTTGCGGATGTATTGCTTATACTAATCCTTATCTTCTAAGTAGATTAAAATATTATCTAAATAGATAATGTATATACGGTTAACTAGTCCCCCTAAGGCTCTATAAATATATAATTAAAATATTATAGGCGTATTAGGTAGCCTAAAAGGCATTACTATATACTTAAAGTGATTATATTAGGTCTTAAAAGCAATCTTCTACTTATCCCCTTTTTTAATATAGAGCCTATAATAGACGTCTTATAGATCTAGCTTTATAAAGATCTTTGCCCTAAATAGCCGATCTGGCATTTTACTAACTAATAGTAGTAAGTAACAGTTCTTAATTATAATCTTATTAAGACCGTGGTAGTCTATATATAGCCTTATAGTTTTATCTGGTTTTAAAATAAAGAGGATCGGCGCGCCTACTAGTAACTTACTAGGCTATATCCATCCCTTTTCTAGTAAGCTATTAAAGTACTCCTATAAAATCTTAAGCTCTTTATAAGAGAGGTTATAGGTAGAAAGGTTTAGCGGCTGCTTGCCTTCTTCTAAATTAATTATATAATTATATTCTAAGTTCCGCTAAATAAATTTTACTTACCTACCTAAGAATACCCTTAATAAGTCCCTTAGGCCTACTAGGATATTTAATAAATTAGGGTCGCGTTTATCCTCTATATTATTGTTAGGTAAATCCTAAAGCTCCCTTAAAACGCTTATAGGCAGCGTTGTACACTATAGTAGTTATTTATATATATATATTAAACAGTTTTATATAGTAGCTAGTAGAGGGTAGGAAACTCCTTAACATAGCATTTAAGGTGCCGTAATATACTCTCCGCGTATTACTTAAGCTAGAGTAACCTATAATAATGGAAGTATCTTATAAGATCTTTAAGATCGCCGCCTCCCTATAATATCTCCGCGACCTATTTAGTAGTTCCCTATAGGGTATCCATTATAAAAGGGTTATTACCTATACTAGGCTCTATATTTATTTTACTATAAATTAGGGGTTAGATCTAATACTCCTTTAGGTATAAAGTGTATACTATTTTGCCTGGAGCTATATCCTTTAGGATATCTTTTAAGCTTATTAGTAATATACGCCCTCCTAATTCTTTATCATTCCACTATTTAAAGGCTCCTATTTTAAAGCGTATTTTAAAATCTACTTCCGTAAGCCAAGAATATCTAAAAATAAGGTTATAACCTACGAAGTTAGCCGCCTAGAAGGGTTACAGGCTAACTACCTTAGTATAGTTATATATATCGGCTACTAATACTATAAGCTTATAGGCGCTATATAGTTTAAACTAATGCTTATCTAAAAAGCCTATAATAGGTTTCCGCTACCCTAGTAATAGAATAAGTTTATACTCTTTTACTAAGTTATATTATATAAGATTGATTTTAGCGCCACTATTATATAGTACTTAGAATTAACGTATCTTGCCTATAGGGAGTATTATTTCTAGCTTAATAGTAATATAGAGAGTCTTCCCTTCTATATCTTGCCCTAGTTATAGCTAAAAGACATCCATAACTAGGGCTTCTCTTTTTTTAGTTTATTAGTATATTTATCGCCCTGCTTATTTTTCTAATAAGAATATCCTTTTAGCTTCTTAAAGTATTCCTTTAAGGGTATTAACTAGGTATTAGGTTAACCCTAAAAGTCTTTCCCGCCGCTTAAGGTTCCCGACTTTAACCGTTCTAAAATTCTCTTTAAGAATAGCTTCTTTAAAGACTGGGTCTGTTCTATATTACTACTAAAGTGCCTATGCTTTTAGATACCCCCTAACTTCTTACTAGAAAAGGTCTAATTCCTTACTATATTCTTAGCGTTTAGAACCAGTGTTACGGACGCTTTAAGTACAATATTATAACTACTTAGAGAAGAGTTGGCGGAAGCTAGTTGGTTAATATAGGCACAGTCTAGGATAGATCTAGTGGAACTATGTAACGAGGAATGGTAACCGAGGTCATGTGGTGTTAAATGCGTTAACTGCGTTAAACGAGAGGGACGTTATATTTAACATAGATAATATATACCTCACGTATAAGAGAGGATTTCTTAGGCGTATGGTTGTGTATTTAAAGGACCTTAGTCCCTACTATAGATAGTTCTCTCCTTGTAGTGAATCTTAGAATACAATTAGAGTTAATCTATTAGGCAACTACTCCACTAGTTGTTATTACGTTGTTAATTTATTCTTACCTATATACCCAGCCTAATAATAGAACCTACTGTAGTTTCTACTACAAGGTTCTGTTACATATTCACTACTAAGGTTATGGTATTAAATAAGATTAAACAATATGCCACTAAGAGCAGCACCAGTCATGACGGCGTTGATAGCAGCTACAACCTTAGGGCTAGGTGATACTAGTATAGACAATAGGGATTCTTAAGTGGTTACGCGAGGTTAGTTATAGGAAATGGTTAATCACTTATAAGACAATAATAGGATACTTAAAGAACGCATTAATAGAATTAGAGTAGTAAAGATTAAGCTACCTTTAATTAAATGATTCTTAGGAGAGAAGTTAAAGCTTAAGGGATTTCTTACGCAGATATACTTTAAGGTAGTATAGGAAGGAGCGAAGTTAGTAATATTGTTAGATTAAGTAGCCTATATAAGATTGTTCCTGATGGGGAGGGCACTTAAGTGGTTTAAGCTATATCTTATGGAAATATAGGCCAATGGCATGATAACTACTAACCAGGACGTATAGTATATATTTACTAGTTAGAACGGGTTCGCGGAATAACTAACGCAGATATTTAGAGACTTAGAGGCCATAACTATAGTAAAACAAAAGCTTTAGAACTTAGTACAACGCACTTTAGCAATTAAGTATATAATACAGTTTTAAACACTAGCCACGTAGGTTAAGTGGAATGATAGGGCGCTTATAGCATAGTATAAATAGGGACTTAAGGCTAAAGTCTAGGATGTAATTATCCTAATAGAAGATGCGGATACTCTAAGAGAGTTAATAGATTAGTTAATAAAGATTAATAATAGAATCTATTAAAGGGAACAAGCTAAGA
>Ga0307507_10008374_pt1 | contig 14346 bp, 15 predicted proteins | sample 7_EM_MG_FD_207223 | JGI IMG/M metagenome (GOLD analysis project Ga0307507, IMG submission 207223) | Populus trichocarpa ectomycorrhiza microbial communities from riparian zone in the Pacific Northwest, United States - 7_EM | ecosystem: Host-associated > Plants > Roots > Unclassified | place... | reverse complement strand
GACCGGCGCCCGCCAGGCCCTGCTCGCGGGTCTGGTCGCGCCGGAGCAGCGGACCCGCACGAGGGCGGTCATCCAGGCCGCGGTCAACGGCGGCATCGCCTTCGGCGCCGGGCTCGGCGGGTTGGCGCTGACGATCGACACCACGTCCGCGTACATGGTGGTGTTCGCCATCGACGCCGTGAGCTTCCTGGTGTGCGCGTTGATCCTGCGTCCCCTGCCGGAGGTGCGGACCCAGCCGAGCGCCGGCCCGAAACTCGCGGTGCTGCGGGACAGGCCGTACGCGGTCCTCGCCGCGCTGAACACGATCATGCTGCTGCACGTGCCGATGATGACCCTGGCGATCCCGCTGTGGATCGTGCAGCGCACCGACGCGCCCACGTGGATGGTGTCCGCGCTGCTGGTGATCAACACCGTGACGGTGGTGCTGTTCCAGATCCGGGTCGCCCGCAAGGTCGTCGACCTGCGCTCGGCCACCCGCTCCACCCGGTTCGCCGGGGTGCTGCTGCTCGCCGCGTGCCTCGTGTTCGCGCTGACCGCGCTGGGCCTGCCGGCGTGGGCCGCGACCGCGGTCCTGTTGGTGGCCGCGTTGCTGCAGGCCGTGGGGGAGATGGCGCAGTCCGCCGCCGCGTGGCAGATCAGCTTCGACCTGGCCCCGCCGGACAAGCACGGCCAGTACCAGGGCCTGTTCGGCAACGGTCTCGCGGTGGCCCGGGTGATCGCGCCGCTGGTGCTGACCACGTTGGTGCTGGTGTGGGGGATCCCCGGGTGGATCGTGCTCGGCGGGATCTTCGTGGTGACCAGCCTGGTGATCGGACCGGCCGTGCGGTGGGCCGAGCGGTCCCGGGTCACGGCATCGGAAGCAGCGCCCCAGCTCGTTTGACCGTACGGATCACCGGCGCCGATTCGAGGGTGTCGATCGCGTCGAGGGAGGCGACGCGTTCGGTGAGGAACCGGTACAGGTCGGTGTTGTCCCGGCAGTTCACCGCGGCGGTCAGGTTCGTCGTCCCGGTCGTGACCGCCACGAACGACACCTCCGGGTACCGCGACAGGGCCTCGGCGACCGCCACCAGCGCGGCCGGCCGGACCCGCATCCACAGCCTCGCCTCCACCGGCAGCCCGAGTGTCGCGGACGGAATGTCCACCATGTACGTGAGCACTCCGTTGCGCCGCAGGTGGTCCATCCGCCGCTTGACCGTCGAGTCCGACCAGCCGGTGATCGTCGCGAGTTCCGCGTACCCCATCCGCCCGTCCCGCGCCAACGCCTCCAACAGGACCTCGTCGCCGGTGTCCAACTCGATCGGGCCGTCGTCGGCGACCGGCGGGTCCGGCCGCAGCGCGGCGACCTGGTTGTCGCTCAACCAGTGCAGCCCGGCCCAGTCGGCGGGTGAGGTGAACGCGCGCAGCAGCGAATGCGCGGACACCGACGTCACGCGCCGGGTGCGGGGGAGTTTGGCCAGCAGCAACGTATCCCGCTCACCGGTACTTCGGGCCTGGGTGTTGCAGGAGATCTCCGTCCCGCCGGACAGCAGGTACACCCACGACGTGTCCGGGCGTTCGGCCAGGGCCGCCGCGACCGCGCTCGCCGCGTCCGGGGTGCAGCGCAACCGGATCGTCCACGGCGTGTAGCCCAGTCGGGCGCCGTTGACCGCGCCCGCGACGCGGAGCATCCCCGCTGATCTCAGTCGCTGGTACCGCCGGGCGATCGTGTTCTCCGAGACGCCGATGACCGCCGCTATCGTGCGCAGGGGCGCGCGGCCGTCGATCTGCAGTGCGTGCACCAAGCCCCGGTCGACGTCATCGAGCGTGACGGTATCCACCAGCGGAGACTAACTACCGACGGTTTCCGCCGCAGGACTATCGCGTTGATCACGAACCTAGGATCGCGGTATGACGATTGTTCCGTTCCGCATCAACATCCCCGACGCGGACCTGGCCGACCTGCGCGAACGGCTCGGCCGAACCCGGTGGCCCGACCAACTCGACGGCGTCGGCGCCGCCTACGGCGCGCCACTGGACCACATCCAACACCTCGCCGAGTACTGGCGGACCGGCTACGACTGGCGCGTCCACGAAGCACGCCTCAACAGTTTGCCGCAGTTCACCACCGAGATCGACGGCCAGAACGTCTACTTCATCCACGTCCGCTCGCCCGAACCGAACGCGTTGCCACTGCTGCTGGTCCACGGCTGGCCCGGCTCGGTCCTGGAGTTCATGGACTGCGTCGGCCCGCTCACCGACCCCCGCGCGCACGGCGGCGACCCGGCGGACGCGTTCGACGTGGTCATCCCCGCACTGCCCGGGTTCGGGTTCTCCGGCCCCACCAGGGAGACCGGCTGGGACGTACGGCGCATCGCCGCCGCCTTCGCCGTCCTCATGCAACGCCTCGGCTACGACCGGTACGGCTCGCAGGGCGGCGACTGGGGCTCGATCATCTCCCGCGCCCTGGCCAACCAGGACCCGGAGCACGTGGTGGGTGTGCACGTGAACTTCCTGGTGACACCGCCGCCCAAGGACCTCGACGTCCAGCTCAGCGACACCGACCAGGCGAAGTTGGACAGGACGCTCGCGTACATGGCCCAACCGGCCGGGTACTTCCGCCAGCAGGCCACCCGCCCGCAGACCCTGGCCTACGGGCTGACCGACTCGCCGGTCGGGCAGTTGGCGTGGATCGCGGAGAAGTTCGCCGAGTGGACGGACCCGTCCAGCACGATCAGCGACGACGAACTGCTCACCAACGTGATGCTGTACTGGCTGACCGGCACCGCGAACTCCGCCGCGCGGATCTACTACGAGTCGATGGCCCTGCGTGGCGCGCCGATGGCGTTCGACGCGCCGCTCGGTGTCGCGGTGTTCCCGTACGAGCTGATCCCGGCCATCCGGCCCCTGGTGGAGCGGGACCACCGGGTGACGCACTGGACCGAGTTCGACCGTGGCGGCCACTTCGCCGCGGTGGAGGTACCGGACCTGCTCGTACCGGACATCCAGGCGTTCTTCCGCGACCACCGCTAGCGGCGGCAAGGTGAATGGCAAGGTCGATGGCCGAACATCGTGACGGCAGTTCATCGGGTCTTCAAGCGAGCAGTCATAGGAGGTCACTCAAGTGATCCGCGCGTTGAGGATGTTGCTGACCGTTACAGCAGCGGCGGTTGTGGTGGGTACAGGTGTGGTGGTGCCAGCGAACGCGGAGGTACGGCCCGCAGGTTGCCCCGGAGATCCCATCCCAGCGAAGGACGCTTACGACGTTCCAAACGGCTGCAAGATGAGTGGCAGCAAATTGCAGCGTTGCCCGTGGCCGGAAGTATTCGTCGTCTCCTTCGACCGAACCATCTGGCACGCCTGGCCCGGCAGTGGGAAGTGGCATGTGATGCCGGGCAAGGGGCTCGCTGACAACATGTGGAACTGCTACTACAACGGCGACGGGCAGCGCCAGGTCGAGGTCGCCGTCGACGCGAGGCTGTTCTACAGCTACCTGAGCGGCGGCGACTGGCATGGCTGGTACCGGTATCCCGGTACTGGCGTCCGCTAGGCGAACCAGCGGGCCAGGTTGGGGGTGCCGGCGGCGGCCACGTACCCGTCGGGGCGGACCAGTACCCGGTCCGCCCCGAGGCCGGCGTCGGCTTCGGCGACGACGTGGTGGACCTGCGCCGGCAGGTCCACCGGCGGCAGGTCGGCGAGGTCCAGCAGCAGCCAGTTACCCTTGTGCAGCAACGCACTCACCCGAGTCTCACCGTCGGCAGTGCGTAGGTTGAGGTCAGGCATACGTTGTCCGACAGGGGGTTCGTCGGAGCCGAGGTCGTAGCGGATGTTCACACCGGACATGATGCCGGCGAGGTACCGGTTGGCCTCGGGCACCTGCAGCAGGCCGGTGAGCACGTCCCGCAGCGCCCACGCGTCGTGGTCGTCCGTCTGCGGCGCCATCAGCAGCCGCTGTGCCTTGGTGAGGGTGAGGACGCGGGCCGCGACCGGGTGCCGTTCGGTGTTGTAGGTGTCCAGCAGGCCGGGTGCGGCGGTGCCGTGGATGTGGGCGGCGAGTTTCCAGCCGAGGTTCATCGCGTCCTGCACACCGAGGTTGAGGCCCTGGCCGCCGATCGGGGAGTGGATGTGGGCGGCGTCGCCGGCGAACAACACGCGCCCGTGCCGGTAGTTCTCGATCTGCCGGGTGGCGTCGGTGAACCGGGTGGCCCACCGCACCCGCGCGACCCGCGTCTCGGCGCCGTGGACGGTGGTGAGCGCGCGTTGGACCTCGTCCAGTGACACGGCCGTCTCACGGGGGATGGTCAGCTGTTCGGGGCTGGCGAACACCGCCCGGTAGACGCCGGTGTCCTCGTCCGGCCCGAACAACGGGTGCAGCAGCATGAACGTGTCCGCGGTACGGCGGGTCAGCTTGCTGATGTGCGCCATCCGCGTGGGCACGGTCTCGGACCGTGACGCGAGTTCGACGTCGGCGGTGACGGCCCTGAGCGTGCCCGCCTCTCCCGGGAACGGCACGTCTAGCAGGCCACGGACCGCGCTGTGCGCGCCGTCGCACGCCACCACGTACGCGGCCCGTAGCGTCTCCTCGCCGTCCAACGTGACGGTCACGCCGTCGTCGTCCGCGACGAGCCCGGTGACCGTCGTGGAGCGGCGGACCTTCACGCCGAGCCACTGTGCGAGGTGCTCCTCCAGGACTGTCTCGATCCGGTCCTGCGGCACGAACAGTCCACCCGGGTACCGGGTGTCCAGCGGCCGGTTGTCCAGGACGACCGGCAGGCCGGCGAAGTGGTTGCCGCCTGGTTCCCGCCGTACGGCCTGGGCGGTCAGGTCGTCGATCAGGCCGCGCAGCGCGAACACCTCGGCCGTGCGCGCGTTGACGCCACCGCCACGCGACTGGCCGCTCGGAACAGCCTGCCGTTCCACGATCTGCACGGACACGCCCGCCAGGGCCAGCTCGGCGGCGAGCATCAACCCGGTCGGGCCGGCTCCCACCACGAGTACACCGTTGTCCATCTCGATCCGTCCCCTCGCTCGAAGTACACCTGGACGATATCTGCACTCAGTGCAGAACTCAACTGAGTGTTACGATACTCCCGTGGCGGACAAACCGGGCCTGCGGGAACGCAAACGGCAGCGCACGCACCAGACGATCTCGGCGGCCGCGATCGCGCTGTTCCTGGAACGCGGCTACGACAGCGTGTCCATCGCGGAGATCGCCGACGCCGCCGAAGTGTCCCGACGCACCCTGTTCGCGTACTTCCCGACCAAGGACGACCTGGTGCTGCACCGGTTCGCCGACCACGAGGACGAACCCGCCCGGACCGTCCGCGACCGCGCCCCCGACCAGACACCGCTGGACGCGCTGCACGACCAACGACGCCAGGCGCTGCTGGCCCGTGACCCGATCACCGGCATCAACGACACGCCCGAGATCGTCGCCTTCTACGACCTGGTGCTCGCCACCCCGGCGCTGCGTTCGGCGCTGCTGCGGTTCACCATCCGTAGCCGGGACACGCTCTCCGCCGCGCTGCGCGACACCACGACCGACGAGCACCAGGGCACCGCGCCGCTCGCGGCCGCGCAGATCGTCGTTGTGCACCAAACCCTCTCGGAGGCCAACCACCTGCGTGTCGTCGCAGGTCACAGCGCTGACGAGCTGGAGCCGCTGGCGCTGGCCGAACTCGAGCAGGCGTACGCGATGCTGCGCGGTGGGCTGTACCCGTACCGGTAGGTTGTCGGTGAGCGGCCATCGACGGGGGTGACGGGGTGTCTGACACGCATTCGGCCATCGACACCGTGTGGCGGGAGGAGTCCGCGCGGGTCATCGCCGGCGTCGCCCGGATGGTCAACGACGTCGGCCGCGCCGAGGAACTCGCCCAGGACGCCCTGGTCGCCGCCCTGGAGCAGTGGCCACGCGACGGCGTGCCGAACAACCCCGGCGCGTGGCTCATGTCCACGGCGAAACGCCGCGCCATCGACCTCATCCGCCGCGAACAGGTCCTCGCCCGCAAGGTCCAGGAACTCGGGCACGAGATCGAGACCGGCGGCGGCGCGATCACCGAACCCGACATCGACGCGGCCATGGACGACGACATCGGCGACGACGTGCTGCGGCTGGTGTTCACCGCGTGCCACCCGGTGCTGACCACCGAGGCCCGGGTCGCGCTGACGCTCCGCATGCTCGGTGGACTGTCCACAAAGGAGATCGCCCGGGCGTACCTGGTCGGCGAAGCCACGATCCAGCAGCGGATCGTCCGCGCGAAACGCACCCTGGCCGAGGCCAAGGTCCCGTTCGAGGTGCCCGCCGCGCCCGAACGTCCCGCGCGGTTGGCGTCCGTCCTCGAAGTGGTCTACCTGATCTTCAACGAGGGCTACTCGGCCACCGCCGGCGACGACTGGATGCGCCCCACCCTGTGCGCCGAGGCGATCCGCCTCGGCCGGCTCCTGGCCGGCCTGGACCCGAAGGAACCCGAGGTCCACGGACTCGTGGCGCTGCTGGAGATCCAGTCGTCCCGGGCCGCCGCGCGCACGGACGCCGCCGGCGAGCCGATCCTGCTGCTGGACCAGGACCGCGACAGCTGGGACCAGGACCTGATTCGCCGCGGCCTGGCCGCCCTGGAGCAGGCCGAAGCGCTGTCCGACACCCACGGGCCGTACACGCTGCAGGCCGCGATCGCCGCCTGCCACGCCCGCGCCCGCGCGCCACAGGACACCGACTGGGCGCGGATCGCCGACCTCTACGGCGAACTGGCCGACGTGGTCGGCTCCCCGGTGGTGGAGCTCAACCGCGCGGTCGCCGTCGGGATGGCCGAGGGACCGGCCGCCGGGCTCGAAGTGGTGGACACCCTGACCGACGACCCGGTGCTCAAGGCGTACCACCTGCTGCCCAGCGTGCGCGGTGACCTGCTGGCCAAACTGGGCCGCTACGACGAGGCCCGCGCCGAGTTCGAGCGGGCCGCCACCATGACCGGCAACGCCCGCGAGCAGGCGTTGCTGGCCGAACGCGCCGCCGCGTGCGCACGAGGAGAGGCACCCGCCCGATGACACCCGAGATCGTCGACCGCGTCGACCAGCCGTACGTGGCCGTGCAGAAGCTGGTCACGACGGACACCATCCCGGAGATCGCCGACCGGTTCGGCGAGGTGTTCGGGTGGCTGGCCGAACGCGGCATCGCCCCCGTCGACACGCCGTTCTTCCGGTACAACGTGATCGACATGGAGGCGAACCACCTCGACATGGAGGCCGGTGTCCCGGTCGACGCGGTCGTCTCCGGCGAGGGCGACATCATCGCCGGGGTGCTGCCCGGCGGCCGGTACGTGACCGTCACCCACACCGGCCACCCGAGCGAACTCGTCGGTGTCACCGCGCGGCTCCTCGAATGGGCGCACGAGCGGAAACTGTCGTGGGACATGGTGGACATGCCCAGCGGCGAACGCTGGGGCTGCCGCCTGGAGCTGCTGCTGACCGACCCCAACGAGCAGCCGGACATGTCCCTGTGGGAGACCCGCCTGCAGTTCAGGCTCGCGCACTAACGAACCGGGTCACGCCCGAACAGCCTGCGCGCCCACAGGTACGCGGCCACCCCGATCACCACCCACCAGATCACCGCCGCCAGCACGTGGTCACCCACCGGTGTGCCGGTCATCAGCCCACGGATCGACTCGATCACCGGTGTCATCGGCTGGACGTCGGCGAACGCGCGCATCGGTCCCGGCATCGTGGTCGGCGGCGCGAACGCGCTGCTGATGTACGGCAGGAACACCAACGGGAACGCGGCGAACGCTGCCCCGCTCGGCGACTTCACCCACAGTCCGAACGCGACACCCACCCACGTCATCCCCACCACCAGCAGCACCGACATACCCAACGCGCCCAACCAGCCGCCGAGGCCGGCATGCGGCTCGAACCCCATGAGCAGCGCCACCAGCAGCACCGCGACCGTGCTGACGATCGTGCGGAGAACCGACCCGAGCAGCTGCCCGGTGAGCACGGACCCACGGCTGATCGCCATGGTCCGGAACCTGTTCATCACGCCCTGGGTGACGTCCGTCGCCACCGTGACCGCCGTCTGGGACGTGCTGTACCCCATGGTCAGCACCAGGATCCCGGGCACCACGTAGTTGAGGTACGTGCCGCCGGCGGAGAACGCGCCGCCGAACACGTACACGAACATCAACAGCATGATCACCGGGAAGAACAACGCCGCGAACAACGTCCCCGAATTGCGCACGGAATGTTTGAAGTCCCGCCGCAACATGATCGTCGATTCGATGACACTCATCGCTGAACCTCCGCGACTTCCTGGCGCCCGGTGAGAGCGAAGAAAACGTCGTCCAAATCAGGTGTACGAACCGAGAACGAGGCCACGTCGACGGATTCGAGCTGGTTCAGCACGTCCTTGACCGACGCGACACCGCCGTCACTGGGAATGTCCAGCGTGAGCTGTTCGTCGTCGCGGGTGGCGTCGGCCAGTCGACCGGCGGCGTGGTCCAGGGCGGTGACCGTGGTGAACCGCAGCCGTACGTGCCCGCCGGGCACCAGCCGTTTCAGCTCGCTCGGAGTGCCCTCGGCGACGATCCGGCCGTGGTCGAGGACCGCGATCCGCTGTGCCAGCTCGTCGGCCTCGTCCAGGTACTGGGTGGTGAGGAAGATCGTGGTGCCCTGGGCGACGAGGTCCCGGACGATGCCCCACATGGTGTGCCGGCTGCGTGGGTCCAGGCCGGTGGTGGGTTCGTCCAGGAAGATCACCCGCGGCGCGCCGACCAGGCTCATCGCCAGGTCGAGGCGCCGCTGCATACCGCCGGAATACGCCGACGCGGGCCGTCCGGCGGCGTCGGCGAGGTCGAACCGCTCCAGCAGCTCGGTGGCCCGCCGCCGCGCGCCGCGCCGACCCATCCGGTACAGCTCACCCATCAGCTCCAGGTTCTCCTGACCGGTCAACACCACGTCGACGGCGGAGAACTGCCCGGTCACCCCGATCGCGGCGCGTACCCCGTCGGGATCACGCGTCAGGTCGTGCCCGGCGATCCGCACGTCCCCGGAATCGGCGTGGATGAGCGTGGAGAGAATCTGCACGGTGGTCGTTTTCCCGGCCCCGTTCGGGCCGAGGAGGGAAAACACCGTACCGTCCGGAACAGTTAGGTCGATACCGTCGAGAACCAGTGTTTCCCCGAAGGACTTACGCAGTCCTCTGGCCACGATCGCATTCATGTACACCCCTCTTTTGGGCATGACAATGTTCAGAACGCATTCGGTTGAAATCAGATGTCGAGGTCTTCGACCTCGGGTTGGCCGGCGAGCGCGATGACCATTTCGTACAGCTCGGCGGGGATCTTGTCGCGCAGCTCGCCGAGGGTGTCGGCGACCGTCAGGGTGGCCTCGGCGGGCCTTTTGTCCCAGCTGGCGCTGAAGTAGGACCGCCAGCCCTTCGGTGCGTCCGGCCCCGGCACCCACTCCTCGTTCCGTTCGGAGTGTGCGACGTACTTGCCCTTGCGGGACCGGAACACCCGGAAGGTCTCCTTCCCGTGGGTGTTGGAGCGTTCCCACTGGCCGAGCAGCACACCGGAGAACCGGACCTTGCGTCCCGCCTTGTCCATGCCGACGTGCAGCACGATCTCGTCATAGCCCGCCAAGCGGCCCTCCTCGATCTCCACGTACCGACGCAGTGCCGCGGTGATCGCGGCGGAGAGGTTGCTGCCAGCCAGTTCCTGGGCGCGCTGGTACAGCGGCATGTCCTCGTCGGAGACGTAGATGGTCTTGTTGGGCATGGCTACATCCTCCATCACCCGCTCTCGCCTGATCGCCCGCTGACACGACTATACGTATGTGTGTACGTACACACCAGCCTCAGTTTGACATGCAGCCTCCAGGCTGCCTATGGTCAGGACATGCAGCCGAACGGCTGCCTGTTGGGGAGATGACCGTGGACGAGGTGTTCAAGGCGTTGGCCGACGCCAGCCGCCGGGAGCTGCTGGACCGGCTCAACGTCCGCAACGGCCAGACGCTCCGCGAACTGTGCGACGGCCTGGGCATGGCCCGCCAGTCGGTGAGCAAGCACCTGGCGGTGCTGGAGGCCGCGCAGCTCGTGACGACCGCGCGCCACGGCCGGGAGAAGCTGCACTACCTCAACGCCATGCCCATCAACGCCATCGCCGAACGGTGGATGGACCAGTACGACCGCCAGCGCGCGGGAGCGTTGACGGACCTGCAGAAGGCACTGGAGGCGAAACCCATGAGCAACGAGTTCGTGTACACCACCTACATCCGCACCACACCCGAGCAGCTGTGGCAGGCGCTCACCGAGCCGGCGTTCACCCGCCAGTACTGGGGCGGCACGGCGTTCGAGTCGGACTGGCGGGTCGGTTCCCCGATCCTCGTGCAGGACGGCCCCGACCAGACCGCGCGGGACATCGAGCAGCGTGTCCTGGTGTCCGACCCGTACAAGGTGCTGTCCTACAGCTGGCACACCTACCAGCCCAACCACGCCCCGCTGTTCGGCTGGTCGGCCGAGGAACTGACCGAGCGGCAGAAGGAGCCGCGCTCCACGGTGACGTTCGAGCTGGAACCGACGGGGGACAAGGTGAAGCTGACCGTGACCCACGACGGGTTCGAGCCGGGCAGCCCGATGATGGAGGCCGTCAGCGGGAAGCGCGACTTCAGCGGCGGCTGGCCGCAGATCCTGGCCGACATGAAAACTCTCCTGGAAACCGGGACCGTGTGACCGTCGATCCGGCCACGGGCCGTTCGTGTAGGGGATGACAGCAGAGGAGGTACGACGATGACGCAGTACATGCTGGGCATCTACCACCCGGACGGGCCCGTGCCGGAACGGCTCGCGGAGATCATGGCCGAGCTGGACGTGGTGAACACCGAGATGAGGAACGCCGGCGCCTGGGTGTTCGCCGGTGGCCTCGCGGCCACCAGCAGCGCGACCGTGGTGAAGTCCGACGGTAAGGACCTGATGGTCACCGACGGCCCGTTCACCGAGGGCAAGGAACACCTCGGCGGGTTCACCGTGATCCAGGCGGCAGACCTGGACGAGGCGATGATGTGGGCCGGCAAGTACGCGCGCGTGCTCGCGCCCGTCTCGATCGAAGTACGGCCGTTTGTCGGATGATCGAGCGGGTCTTCACCGAGGAGTACGGCCGGTGCGTGGCCGTCCTGACGCGTGTCTTCGGCGACATCGACATCGCCGAGGAAGCGGTCCAGGACGCGTTCACGGTCGCGGTCCAGAAATGGCCGGAAACCGGGATCCCACCGAGCCCGGCGGGCTGGCTCATCACCACCGCCCGCAACCGCGCCGTCGACAAACTCCGCCGTGAAGCCTCCCGTGACGACCGCCACGCCCAGGCAGCGCTGCTGCACGCCGAGGATGAGCCCGTGGAGGAGGGTGCCGTGCGTGACGAACGACTACGCCTGATCTTCACGTGCTGCCACCCCGCGCTCGCGCCGGCCGCCCAGGTGGCGCTCACCCTGCGCCTGCTGGGCGGCCTGTCCACACCTGAGATCGCCCGCGCCTTCCTGGTGCCGGAAGCCACGATGCAGCAACGGATCGTGCGCGCGAAGAACAAGATCCGCGACGCGCGCATCCCGTACCGGGTGCCCTACGAGGCGGACCTGCCTTCGCGGCTGCGGGCGGCGCTGGCCGTGGTGTACCTGGTCTTCAACGAGGGCTACACGGCCAGCTCCGGCGACCAGCTCGTCCGTGAGGACCTGTGCGCGGAGGCGGTCCGGCTCGGTCGGCTGCTGGTGGAGTTGATGCCGGACGAGCCCGAGGCGGTCGGGTTGTTGGCGTTGATGCTGCTCATCTCGTCCCGCCGGCCGGCTCGTACGGCGCCGGACGGATCGGTGGTGGTGTTGGGTGAGCAGGACCGGACGCTGTGGGACCGTGACCTCATCGTTGAGGGGCAGGGGTTGGTCCGGCGGTGCCTGCGCCGCTCACAACCGGGTCCGTACCAGGTGCAGGCCGCCATCAACGCCGTGCACAGCGACGCGCGCGTCGCCCAGGACACCGACTGGGCGCAGATCCGTACGCTCTACGACCACCTGCTCACGCTGACCCCCACCCCCGTGGTGGCCCTGAACCGCGCGGTCGCGGTGGCCGAAGTGGACGGCCCAGCGGTTGCGCTGTCCCTTGTGGACAAGCTGGATCTCTTGCGCTACCAGGTGTTCCACGCGGTACGCGCCGACCTACTCCGCCGGCTGGGGCGTACCGCCGAAGCACGGGCCGCCTACGACCAGGCGATCGGCCTCACCGAGAACACCGCCGAGCGTGACCTGCTGGCCCGCCGCCGCGACAGCCTATGAACCAGCCGTCGCGACAACCGCCAACGTGGCGTACGACATGGTGAAACCGCCGCCCAACGCGTCAATGGCGGCCCCCACCTCGTCGAGCACCTCAGCCAGCTTGTCCGCCGGCAGCCGGGTGAGCCCACCGGTGGTGGGCAACAACTCCAGCCACTCGTCGCGGGTGTAGAACCGCTCCCAGTCGAACCGCCACAGCTCCATGTTGCCGAATCCGTCGGCTTCCCGGATGCTCTCGGCGAGCTTGGCGAACCCGTCCTGATACACGTCCACGGCCCGCCGCCCCTCCGGACCCTGTTCTACCCGGCCGTCGCCACCGGATCCTTCCACCACGGCCTGCCCTGACCGTGCGAACGGCCCTTTCGCACGGGTTGACCCCGTGTCTTCGGAACTTTCCCGGGGGTCCGGATCGTTCCGTGTTGAGAGTTGTGCACGGGACGGTCGGAGGTCAGCAGCAGGTACCCGTTCGAGGGTGGCAGGAGGTACCCGTTCGGCGAACGGCGAGTCAGGCACCACTCGCCGATAGGCAGCGGCGAAGGCATCAGCGACGGGCGGCGGGGGCTCGAAGACGTGCGCGAAGATCGCCAGCACGCCACCGGGCCGCAGCACCCGCGCCGCCTTGGCCACGCCAACGACCGGATCCACCCAGTGCCACGACTGCGCGGCCGCCACCACATCGAACGTCCGCCCACCGGGCTCCCACGCCTCGAACGTAGCCACCTCAACATCCAGCCCACCACGCTCCACATCCACACCACCGCTCACGCCAGATCCGTCACCCCCCACACCACGCCCGTCACCCCTCACGTCAAGCCTGCCGCCCCCAACGTCATGCCCGCCGCGCTCCACGCCAGGCCCACCACCCCTCGTGTCAGGCCCGCCGTCCCCCACACCAAGCCTGCCGTCCCCCACATCGAGCCCGCCGCCCCTCAGGCTAAGCCCGCCATCCCCAACATGGAGCACGCCGTTCCCCACATCCGGCCCGCCACGCCCCACGTCAAGCTCGCCGCCTCTCATGCCAGACCCGCCGCGCTCCCCATGGATCCCGCTGCGCCTCACATCCAGGACGCCGTCCCTCGCGTCAAGCCCGCCACCTTCCACGCCAAACTCGTTGCCCCTCACATCGAGCCCGTCGCCACTCGTGCCGGCGCCCGTTCCGCGCTCGGCGTCGAGGCCGCCGCGACGGGCGAACTCGGCCATCCGTTCGTCCGGCTCGACACCCAGCACCCTGCAGCCGGCCGCCTGGAACTGCCGGGCGGCGATCCCCGTGCCGCAGCCGACATCCAGGACGTCAGCTCGCGCGCGGCGCGGAGGCGCACTTCGGTTAGCGGTGCCGGCGTCCGCGTTCATCCCGGCGTCCGCGCCGGGGCCCGTGCCGACGTTCGCGGCAGGGCTCCTGCCTGCGCTCCCAGCGGTGCCCTCAGTGGGGCTGGCGGCGAGGATCCGCTCGATGAGCGCGTTGGGATAGCGCGGGCGGGCGCGGTCGTAGCGCTCGGGGTTGGTGCCGAAGGACTCGGCGATGTGTCGGAGCTGGTGGGGTTGGTGGGACTGGGGTTCGAGAGGGGTGGGCATTCGCCCACATTAGTGGGCATTCGCCCACTAGGCAATCGGGTAGGTTGATGTGATGCCGACCGGCGTACATCTCCGCGCCGCGCGCAAGCAGCTTTTCGACGCCGCCGAGCGCGTTCTGCTGCGGGCCGGGCCGGACGCGCTGACCAGCAGGGCGGTCACCGACGAGGCCGGTTGTGCCAAGGGTGTGCTGCACCGGCACTTCACCGACTTCGACACGTTCCTCGCCGAGCTCGTCCAGGACCGCGCCGCCCAACTCGCCGCCCAGGCCGCCGCCCTCATCGGATCCGCCGGCCGCGGCGATGTCGTGGACAACCTCACCGTCGCGCTGACCGCGATGTTCTCCCCGGTCGTGGTGGCGATCGTCCCGCTCATCACGTTCCGGGACGAGCTACGCGCCCGGCTGCGCCAGACCAAACCCGGTGTCCCGATCCTCACCGACGCGATGGCCATGATCGCCACCTACCTGACCGCCGAGTGCGAGATGGGCCGGATCGCTGC
>Ga0307507_10008373_pt1 | contig 14346 bp, 19 predicted proteins | sample 7_EM_MG_FD_207223 | JGI IMG/M metagenome (GOLD analysis project Ga0307507, IMG submission 207223) | Populus trichocarpa ectomycorrhiza microbial communities from riparian zone in the Pacific Northwest, United States - 7_EM | ecosystem: Host-associated > Plants > Roots > Unclassified | place... | reverse complement strand
TAAAAGTGAAGATTTATAGGCCAAATATATATAAAATATAAATATACACCACAACTTTTAGTCATGTAATATACCTGGAGTTTACATGACTAATAGTCTGTTACCTATGGGTGACTGAAGTGTTGTCTAATGCATTGTTACCTGCTACGTTGACTGCTGCCCCTACCGCACCTTCTAATCCACCTGTTCCCTCTTCGACGACTTCTCATCCTTCCTGCTCAGTCAAGTATTGCATGGCTTGTAAACAGACTGGTCATTTAGTTTTTGAATGTTGGCATACCGAGGATGGACAGCAAGGCGTGGATCACACAAAGACCCCACAGGCACACGTAGCGAATGTTGAAGTAGAGGATAACCCAGATGGGGGTGGTACCATAAGAGCTCCAGAACCAGAAGAAGATATGACATCGATTCCTTTTGCTGCATGTGTTACTTAATAACCTTCATGTCTATCTACCCCTACTGCTGCCATTAACAATGACATTTACCTTGACTGGTATGATGTTGGTGTGACTTCAACATACGCCTTTTCATCATTGTCTGAACTCCTCCCATTTGAGTCACCTGTATCCTGTGCATCCATTGCCAGTTCCTTTAACACGATACTTGACTCCGGCTGCACAAATCACATTATCCGTGACTGTACTCTCTTTTGGACATATAAGGAGGATCAAGCTGTCCCAGTAAAAAGGGCCAACTGTGGTATTCTGAAGACTCTTGCTCGTGGTGATGTAAAATTTCGTGTTCCATTCGGTGATCAGCAGATCATCCTTACGCTTCATGACTGGCTGCATGCTCCCGATGCTCCGTTGAACCTTCTCTCTGTTGGTGCCATGCAGGAGAAGCACATGTGGATTCATTTCAATGAAGAACACACAGTTATACATTTCCCATCAGATCATCTGGTCTTGTCTCGACATACCATCAACGCTATCGTCTTTCATTGACTTTCCTTCCTGCAATGTGATTTCCTACAATCAGAACCACCTGTTTCTGACGGTTCTGAATTCGCTTTTCCTACCTTTGCTAAAGTAGACCTAACGCCGGAACTTTGGCACCATCGTCTTGGACACATTGGGATCGACACTACACGTGCTGTTCTTACCAAGAATTATGCAGAAGGCATTGCATGGACTGGATCATTCACAAAGGAATACTGCATACCTTGTCTTATTGGGAAGCATCCTCAGGCACCTTACATGAATTATGGAAATCACGCTGAGAAGATTTGTGAACTCTTGCACATGGACACATGTGGTCCATTTCCTGTTAAGATGCCGCACAAGAAGTCCTTCTTCTGGGGTCTTCTTGATGACAAATCCAATTTCAGTCATGTTGGTCTTTTGTCTGTGAAGAGCGATGTCATTCCCAACTATAAGAAGGTCGAGGCTTTATGGGAAATGAAGTCTGGCAATCACGTTGTTGCTATATGCATGGATGGTGCCAAAGAGTTCTCTCTAGGCAATATGGGGCATATCTGAAATCACGGGGAATTATGACGCAGATCACTGCTCCATATGCTCACTCTCAAAATGGCAAAGCTGAACGTTTTGTTCGGACTATTGAGGATGGCGGTCAGAGACCCTACTTGCTGATGGAATAGGGAACAGGGTGTTTCCCCCAGGAAGGCATGTGAGGAGTAGATTAGTCATCTAGTAGAGTAGAGAGGCAGTAGATGCACCGAATCACCACGACTTCACCAGGCATCCACTTCCTCGGAGGCACTCACGCCCTTTCCACCTGGTGATGAGAGCGAGATCCGTTCTTTAACATGCACAGCTTCCTTCTGAAAATGTCCCCTTATCACCATCCTAAACCCACCATCTCCTGTCAATGTCACACCACCCAACATCACCATGTCTACGTCTACTGGCCTTTAATCTCCGAAACGAGCTTGTGTTTCATGTGTGTTCCCTACATTATCAACCACTTTGTCCCCAGCACTTACTAGCATCCTGGCGCCCAACAATTTCTGGATAAACCAGCTGAGAGTCAATGGTAGATTCACACCCAGAGACAGAGCCGCCACTATCATGCCATCATCCAATACTGCGTCATCGGGTGCATCTACGCCCTCTACCAAGAGCTCCATCACGCTTTCAGACTTAGATCCTATCTCTCCGTTTGAGGACCCCTTCAAGCCATCATCAAGTACTCAACTGGGTTCCATGCAGCAGCCAGCCCAAACCAGCCTTGTTACACCACTGCAAACTCTTTTCCCCATCATGTCAGTTCCGATCACCGTATGCAGCTTCAGCGGCGAGCCAGACGACAACGTCCAGCCTGGTGAATTTTTGAAGACCTTCCATCGCTTCACGATGTACACTTGCATCACAGAAAACGAACTCATTATTGAGTCCTTTGGGGACCACCTCAAGTACGCATCCCCTGCGGACAACTGGTTTAAGGAGCTAGCTGATAAAACCACGTGGAAGAAGGTAGAAGCAGTGTTTCTAGAACACTTCCCACCTATCGAAAGGGCCAAGAGCACGGAGACCGAATTGGAGTGGGAACTATGTGAGTTAAGGCTGAAGGTAGAGGATCTCGGGAAGAAAGAGAAGTATGTGGGAGAGGAGGTGTATACTCATGTCATCTTTGCAGAAAGAGCGCTCATCCTGGTGAAGATCAGCACCGGCTCAAATTCAATTTGGAAGGTTCGCGATCAGCTCCCCGACATCATATGGCAGAAGGTCAAGGAGACCTATTCGACTTGGACTGAGTTTTGTACAGCCATCAAAGGAGTAGAGATGGCCCATATACGGGATGGGGTGAAGAAGCACCAAAAGGAAAAGGAGGAGAAAGAGAGGACAGAGGTGGCCATTGCAAGCCTACAATGCTTACACCAACAGCAGCAACGTCACCTGCCAGTGACACCTATATCCCCAATGTCGAACGTCAGTCAAGGCCTGCAATCAACCACTCTCGGTGGTCACTGCAACAACACCCCACGAGCCAATACAGCCAATACGAACCCATTTGCAAGCCTGTCAGGTGGCCAAGGCAATCTATTTCACCCAGCTCCCTTGCCAGTCACTGAAGCTGATCAAAGCATGCTCACCCAAAGCCTGGCAGCTTACCCCATGCAGCCCAACACCAAGGTTGGCATCGCGGCATGGCACAACCAACTCAGAGACTGGAGGATGAAGAACAGAGAAACGGCCCAGATTACAGCAAACACTGGGTTTCCATTATGACCTGGGGGTGCATCCCCCAGTTCAGGAGAGTGCTATGGATGCAGGCTACCAGGGCATCATCGCGCTGACATGCAATGTACTGCTGGGCCAATCAACAACAGAGAGTGCACATTCCGCACGATTTGCAGCCATATACTTCGTTCCACCACCACCTCCCAAGTCAATCTTGTCAGCGACGCTGGCAATGAATTTGACTGGCTCAACAACCATGCTCTCAGTCCAGTCCCGAGCCAGGGAAATGGGGAAGGGCCGTCTGTATAGGTATCAAACAGACAGCCCCGACTTTGGTAGACTCTACATGAATCGGAGGCCCCAACAGTCCAGACAGTTTCAGCAGTGTATTTACATCGTGCAATAATTCAATGCTCACTGACCTGTACACCATTGGGGATGATGACGAAATGTGGAAGACACTAAGACAAAGGGAGGTACCATTTGTGCACTGGTTACTCTTGCATGGACCTCAGGGTGAAATTGCCAGAGTCAAAGCCCTGTTCGATGGAGGGGCCATGGTCGGCGCCATGTGTGCATCCTTCTTCAAAAAGATCCAACACCGGCTTGATGGTCAAACCAGGCCATCCAATTGATGCTTGCATGTGGCAAATGGCATCATCGTTCCATCACAGGCCATGTGGAGTGGAGTATTGGAGCTAGAAGGACTGCAAGCAGAGGGAGAGTTCGAGATTTTCGACAGCAGCGGCGGATGGGAGTTTTTGTTTGGGAAACTGCTTCTACACTGCTTCAAGGCTCTGCACGATTTCAGCATGGATACTGTCACCATCCGTTCAATACACCAGTCAGTCACCTTGCACAACAATGCAGGGAAGGACAATCCAATGAAGATGACAGGCATCAGCCTCACACTTGATGTGGAACAGCAGGAGATCTCAATAGGGGGCTCTTCGGGCATGAATCCCCCTTCGAGGCAAGTCTCACATCACGAAATCTCAGATTTCGAAGTTCAGAATGACAAGTCCGATCATATTGCAGATAGTACTAACAATGTGTTGATACTAACAAATGATAATATTCTGAAGAAAGATGAAGACAGGATACAAGAAGAAGAACACCTTGAGAAGGCAGACGAAAGATGCGAAGATGAGAATGCTTTGCAGGAAGACTGTGAAGAGATGCAAGCTGTGGAAGGGGAACAAGGGGAACGAAAAGAGAAGTGCAGTACAATCCAGGGGGGAGGTAGCATGCCCCCCTTGAGGGAAGTACTGAGCCAAAGCCCTGCTTCGAAAGAAGCAAATGAAACTGATGAACTGTGTGTTACAGCCTCCGAAAACACCGTGAATGCCTTAAGAAGCCCCATGCCAGCTGAAGACGTCCCCACATGCCAAACCGAACCATTACTGATGGAGCGAGAAGATCTTAGTGGGGGGAGTGATAAACCCCCCTCGAGGGGAGTACCAACTTGCCCTCTAGATTGTCATGAGACCACCCCGGCTGACACCCCATGCTTTGTACTGCCAGTTACTACATCAGAGGCTTCGTCAGAAGATACAATCCTTACATGCCAGACAGACCCCTTCTTGCCAGCACGCATTTCAAAGATATTGGAGCTAGTCCAAATAGGCGACGACATCACCGCAATCCAGTGCGAGGAGGTCAAATCCCTCATATCTGAATTTGCCAACTGTTTTGCCCTATCGCTCAGTGAAGTCAACTTAATCCCAGGTGCAGTACACAAGCTCAACATACCAGAAGATGCCACGTTCCGCACAAAGATTCCTCAATGCTCGTTCAACCCCAATCAGCATGCCTTCATGGAGGTGAAGGTCGATGAAATGCTAAAAGGAGGAATAATACGCCCCATGCACCCAGGAGAAGTGAAATGTGTCGCGCTGTCAGTACTGGCCCAGAAGGCACATGAGAACACAGGTCTATCTTTGGACGAACTCAAGCATAAGGTGAATGATGAATGTGTAAAGCATGGCCTACCGACTGCATTTGACCTACCTCCACGTCCACTGCAATCTGAAGGCTTCCCCACTACCACGTCACCCAAGAAATGGCGCCTGTGTCAAGATTTCAGAGAAATCAACAAGGTTACACCAATCGCCCCAGTACCCCAAGGCGACATTTGTGCCAAGCAGCTCCGGTTGTCTGGACACAGGTACATCCACATCTTTGACTTTGCAGCAGGTTTCTACGGGATTGCAGTACACCCAGACTCGCAGCCATACATCACATTCTACCTCAAGGGACATGGACATTTCACATATGAGCGCATGCCATTCGGCATCACAGGAGGCCCATCCGAGTTTGGATATGTGGTTGCTCAGCGGATGCATGATCTCATTGCAGACGGAACCTGCGAAAACTTCATAGACGATGGTGGATCAGCAGCGGACTCCTTTGAAGAAGGCATGGCAAAGCTATGACGAATACTGGAACACGTACGCAAGGAGCGGCTATCTCTCTCCCCCAGCAAGTTCCAAGCCTTCATGACTGAAGCTGTCTTTGCAGGAGCGCATGTTGGACCAGGAGGTGTCAGCCTGGATTCGGCCAAGCTTACAGCAGTAGTCAACTGGAAGATACCAGAAGATGCGTCACATCTGGAAGGATTTCTGGGCCTTACTGCGTATTTTAGAGACTTAGTAAAGGGTTATGCAGCCCTTGAAAAGCCCCTTCGGGATCTCTTGCGTGCAGTGGACATTCCCAACAGCACCAAGAAGTCGGTGTACCAGCAGATCATGAGAAACTACAAACTGCAGCCACACTGGAAAACAGAACACACAGCGACCTTTGTGAATCTGAAGGCATGGTTAGTCTCAGAGCCTGTGTTGACGGCCCCCCGGTTTGATGGTACCCACTTCATCCTCACCACAGACACATGTAAGGATGCATTCGCTGGAGTTTTATTGCAGAAAATCAAAACTACACTACCTGGGGGTAAAGATGTCATTTGCCTACACCTGATTGGCTTCACATCCAAACAGACTTCCCGATCAGAAGAGAAGTACAAGCCCTTTCTTCTCGAATTCGTAGCGCTCAAGTACTCAGTCAACAAATTCTCGGATATCATGTACGGTTACCCCGTGGAAGTCGAAACTGATTGCCAGGCCCTTCGAGACATTCTTCTGAGTGACAAACTGAGTGCGACCCACGCGCGGTGGAGGGATGGAGTTCTTGTGCACAACATCATTGATGTTCGACATATTCCGGGAAAAATCAACATTGCGGATGGCGTTAGCAGGCAGTATGAAGGCATGGAAAAAATTCCGGGCGATGGCAGTGAATGGATGGTTACGCCGGACTGGGAGGAAACAACAGGTCTCATTCACGACCTATATCACGTCGCCGAATCTCAAAACATGACGACCTTGAAGGAAAGGTTCAAGGAGGAGCCCCTGTACCTCGACGTCATCGATGCCATCATCAGCCTCTCGTCTCACGATGCCACAGTGAAAGAGAAGAAATGCACACAACACAGGAAATCCCAGTACATGCTGGAAGACGGGAAACTCTGGTTCATCGGAGGTGGCAGTGGCACATGGGCACAGGCAAGAAGGGAATGTGTTTCAAGGATGGAGGCTATCGAATTGGCAAAGGCCGAACACAAGCAAGGTGGACACTGGCATCGTGACAAGATGAAGCTTGCACTCCTTGACCGGTACCACAGCCCCAAGTTAGACAAGTCAATTGTCAAGGCAATTATGGATTGCATGCATTGCAAAAACTTTGGAGGTACGCACCTACACTCTCTCCTTCAACCAATAACCAGGCACCATCCATTCGAGCTATTGGTCGGGGACTATCTTTCATTACCAGTCGGGAAAGGCAGTTTCCACACAGCCGGGATTTACCTAGACACATGTTTGCAACACGTTTGGGGGTACAAGTTCAAGACTCACAGAACGGCCACGACGACCAACCGATCTTTGGACGACATCTCCCACAATTTTTCACCACCCGAGACGTTCATGGCGGATGGGGGGAAACACTTCAAGAATCACGAGGTAGCAGACAACTGCGAACACTGGGGAACAAAGTTGCACACGGTGGCGGCGTATTCACCGTGGGTCAATGGACTAGTTGAAGGTACTAACAAACTTTTGTTGTATGTCTTGGCAAGGTTATGTGCCCCTGAGGTTGGCAAAGATGGGTGGCAGGCGATTACATGGGACAAGTTGCCGGCAACATGGCCAGACCACTTTGACAAGGCGATGCGCATCCTAAACTGGCGAATCTTGCCGGCTCTCAAATTTAGCCCAAAGGAAATCTTGCTGGGGTTGGTGGTAAACACGTCAAAGACACCCTTGGAGGTCAGCTGTTCATTCTTACCCCCATCTGATGTAGATTCACACATGACCTATGCAGCACAACAACGGCTTGATGGGTACGCAGAGGCTATTCATCACACAGTGCAAAGGAAGGCCGCATTTGACCACAGGGTCAAAGTGTCAAAGGCAGGAGTCGTCGATTTCAAAAAGGGTCAACTAGTACAAGTATACAACAACAAGCTAGCTTCCACCCTCAGCACAGAGCGCAAAATAGCACCCATGTGGTCGCCCCTACGCCGAATCACAGAACGTCTCCTGAACTCCTACAAGCTTGAGACACTTGAAGGCACCCCCCTTGATGGACTATACCACACAAGACACCTACGAGGTTTTGCGCCAAGGGAAGGCACATTGTTAGCGGCAGAGCAAAAGAAGTTGGAGGAAGCGCTCGCTTCAACAGAGCCCAATGAATCAGAGGTCACATTACCAGAAGACACGACGCCAGCAGGAGCATCTCAGGGAGAGCCAGAGGATTTGGAACAGGAGGATCCAGAGTCGAGGCATTCGGAGTGGGAAGGTTACAATGGCAACCAAGATGAGGGCATCACGGGGTTCTTCTATGACAACCAAGACGAAGAGGAGGAACAGGAAGAAGAAGGGATAGGCATTGGTGCCAGAGTAGCAGCGAGGAGACGAGGACATCTCCATACTGGAGGGGGGCAGATGGAATAGGGAACGGGGTGTTTCCCCCAGGAAGGCATGTGAGGAGTAGATTAGTCATCCAGTAGAGTAGAGAGGCAGTAGACACACCGAATCACCACGACTTCACCAGGCATCCACTTCCTCAGAGGCACTCATGCCCTTTCCACTGATTCAAAGCTCACGATGTCATTCTGGGGTGATGCAGTTCTCACTATGAACTACCTTCGCAATTGTGTGCCTACTGTCACTTTACCATCTGGAATCACTGCCTATGAGATGATGAATTGTCGCAAGGCTAACCTCTCACACCTTCGTATATGGGGGTGTCAGTGCTTTGTTCTTATTCCTCCTGAACTTTGTTCTAAGGGTGGTCCGCGTCGCTTTGAGGCCATGAGGAAGATCAAATTGGCTGGCATGTTCGTGATCTACAGGGCAAATATCATTTTTCTCGGGATGTCATTTTCAATGAATCCGTGCCTGGCCACCTTGCACCCATTCGAAAAATTGATGAATCCACGACTGCTCCTTCAGATCCCCCTGCTGAATCTACTCATCCTCCATGTAAACTCAACCCGACATCAAAAGGTCAAGCATTTGCTGAAGCAATTCGCGTTCATGATGATCGTCTTGCATCACGCCAATCTGTCAAACCTGTTCATCGTCAACAAAAGGCTGATGTTATTGAAGACTTTGTTTCTCTCTCTATTACGGATAATCTCCTCTCTGCTGACCTTGTTGATGACTTAGTGTTTCATGAACAGGGCGCTATTGTCAACTACTGTCTTCTCACCTCTCTTGACCCTCATTGCTTCATTCGTCCTTGTGTCTTTGACTTATCAAAAGCTCCAGAATCATATTATGAAGCTATTGCACAACCTGATGCTGATGTTTGGAAGGCTGCTATGCAGAGAGAACTCATGAGTTTAGAAGACAGGCATGCCTTTGAGAGAACGACTCTTCCTCAAGGACGAAAGGCTATTGGCCTCAGATGGTGTTATGTGTACAAGTACAACCCCGATGGCAGTACCATTCTTGGGAAGGAGAAGGCACGACTTGTTGCACAAGGGTTCAGCCAACACCCAGAAGACTATGGTTCAACCTATGCCCCTGTTGTGAAAATGACCAGTATCTGCATGATTCTTGCTTATGCCAACCACCGCAACTACGAACTCATGAGTTTTGATATCAAAACAGCTTTTCTTCATGCTAAGCTGACTCTTGATATCTATTGCAAACAGATCCCAGGTTTTCCTGAGGCTGATTCTCATACAGTTCTTCGTCTGCTGGTCGCACTATATGGTCTTCGACAATCTTCTTACAAGTTCTACATGCTCTTGTTGAAGATTATGACGCGTCTAGGTCTTGTTTGCTGTGAGGTTGATCATATGGTCTTCAGTGGTCAATGGACATCCTTCCATCCCTATGCCTTCAAATGGTGAACCTCTAACGCTTCTCGTCCCCATACATGTTGACGATGGTTTGGTCACCACTAACTCAATACCTTTATACAATTGGTTCATTACTGAGTTATGCAAGGACATTGAAGCAATTGATCTTGGACCAGCTTCACTTTACCTGGGCATTTGGATCATTCGGGATCGTGCATGTTGCAAGTTGTGGCTCTTTCAAAAAGCTTTCATCACCGACCTTCTCACTACTTGGAATCTCACTCCATCGAACTGCCACACTTCATCAGTTCCTATGTGCCATAAACTTCATATGCTACCTGATGCACCTCCGAACTCTCTTCCAGATATTCCGGATGCTGATATCAAGGTCAACTTTCAATGTCTTGTTGGAAGTTTGATCTACCTTGCAGTCTGCACGCGCCCTGACATTGCTTATGTTGCCATGGCTCTGGGTCAGCATAATTCTAATCCTACTCGTGCTCATCTCCTCACTGCGAAGGGTGTTCTATGATATCTTGCCGGATCTCTCGAGTTCTCCCTTGAATATGGTCTTGACTCCTCGGTCATTTCCCCACCAGTTCGAGAAACAGCAAAGGGTTGTGTCCTAACAGATGCTGATTGGGCTACTGATGAGAAGGATCAGAAGAGCATCTCTGGATATTGCTTCTACTTCCTTAACTCCCTTGTCTCCTGGTCAGCCATCAAACAGAAGACCATGGCTCTCTCATCTACGGAATCCGAGTATTATGCAATGACACACGCAATGAAGGAAGGCCTTTGGCTCTGCCTGTTCTTGAAGCTACACAATCTTCCCATTCCACAGCCCTTCCCCCTTCTGTGCGACAATCAAAGTACTCTCGCTCTAGTGCAATCCGAATCAGTTTCTTCACACTCGAAACACATCAATGTTAGATATCATTTCATTCGAGAACTTGTTTCTGATGGTACTTTTTCTACAACCTGGATTCCTACTGAAGACATGACTGCTGACATACTTACTAAACCACTCCCATTCCCTCTTTTCTCTAAACATTGTCTTTCACTTGGTCTCATCCCCACTTGACTCCACTCCTGATGGGGGTGTGTCATAGTATCATACTATCCACTCTACTATACTTCTCAGTCTTTCTGTCACGTGCCATCTCACTTCGTATATAGTTACTTCGCTCGCTTCCTTTCTTCCCTCAGTTGTCTTTCTCATCCCTGACACTGAGCATACATATTCCCTATCCCTTACTCACATACCTACACTAACCTGCATGTAGTGAGCTCTGCATGCTAGGTAATATGATAGTTGTCTTTCTCATCCCTGACACTGAGCTGAGCTCTGCATGCTAGGCTGATACAACTCAGGATGCCAAAAACAAGTTTGAATCTGTAGAGGGAGCATAATGTGAGTGTCGACATGTTGGAAGAAGAAATGAATTCTTAGCTCATGTTGTGCAACTCATCCAGGTCAAGCAACATTTAAAAAATTGGGAAAGGAATTGTAAGAACAAGTCAACCATGAAAGCCCAACTTGGCTGGGAAGCAGAAGTTGTCAAATATGTCTCAGTTGTCCACAAGCTCACTGCTGTTCATGGAAACAAAAAAGGGGCAACTCCTCCAAGCCTGAAGAAAGATGTTCTTATTCTTGGTCCCCACTTCCTTCCCCCAGGATACATTCATGCACAAAAACAAGATACACCCCATATCACCCCAGGTATTTCATACATCCAAGCATTAACTGTTGTGCACCCATTTTACTATCCAACTATCAGTGGGCGTTGTCCAGGGTGTAGCTCTAGTGACGTACTTCTTGAGGGATGGACCACAAAGGGTGCTTGCGATGTGCATGGGCTTCATCGCAATGAACATGCCATTGGAGTACAAATCATTTGCAAGCATTGCTGAGGTCTATATGAAAAAGGTGGTCCACAGGAGGGTAAAGAACAATTTTGTTTTGCAACAACTGCAAAATGTTTCTGGGCTAAGTGGGAGCATTGGAGAATTCCAAGTAAGTCATGTATTCTGACCTTGGGAGGTAATCCACACCCACTGTGTTTGAAACTCCATTCATAGTTGGAATACCACATTTTTTGACACGGTGTGCCATTACACGAGAATTGTTTGATGTCATTGTTGAGCTCCGACTGTCCCTTACATCAGGAGGGTTGGCTGAGAACATTAAACATTTGTTTTCCATTGATATGTATTATCAGTGATCCTGATTTTTAAACAATTAGAACTGCACCTTCTTAATTACAAAAAGCGAATGCTTGAGTATCTCACTTTCTTTTGCTCTTGGAAACCAAATACATTTGGACAAGAGCCTCAACTCACAATGTTCTCGAAGCCCGGAATTGAAGCTGGTTACAATGATGTTCCAATCACAAGTGACATGATTGCAGATGTCTATCTTGATTTTGTGGAACAGACACATCAGGTGGAGTCAGCAGATTATTGCAAGACACTCACAGGTATAGAGGCAAATCATTTCCATGATATGTGAATACTTGATGACCTCTTTTTATCGGTTGTCGGAGTTTTCTAATTCAGCATCACAACCAGTTCTAACTTGTTGTGGACATTCCTATCAAAATGGTGGTTATAAACAGAACCAACCAAAGAGTTTTTGGTCACAATTTTGGTACCATCCAGGGTGGCAACCGGTTGCAACAGCACTTGTGATGTGATTGTTGCGTGATTGTAGCCAATTTTGGGCTAGAAAACAGAAAAATAGATAACTTTCAACAGTTAGCACCTGTTAGAACACCAATTCAATGCCATCCCAACCTCAGCTGGTTGTGACAAAAGAATTAAATCTCCAACAGTGTGCCTCTCTCTTGACAATACATTCAAGTCAGCTGGAAAAGCTGTTGTTGTGGAGAAGGACAAGTCACACACCAAGCTGATGAAAGGGGGCATCTTGAGTACACTAAATGAGTCAAATGAGATCTTGTCTTGGGTATGCTTTTTTGTCACTCTGACGTGCTGCCAGCTCAAAAAAGACCATGACAGAGATACTGCCAAACCCAATCGGCAGCTGAAATACACGAGATTTTGACAGGGATTGTGAAGTGATGCAAGGAACTTGGGGTGGCGGTTCCAGAGATGCTTGTCATTGATAATTGCTGTCATGTCCAAGGTAATGTTATGCAGGCATTGCCACACATCTGTGTTTTGCTTGATGTCTATCATTTCATGATGAGGTTTGAAGGTTCACTTGTGTTCTACCAAAAGAAGACTCACCTCTTTCAAAGGTATCTGGGTGCAGTCCTCAATGGTGCTAAGAATCCGTATCGATCCCAGGTTGCACAAGACATTTGTGATGCGATTCTGAAAACTTGAAAACCTGCAGGAAAGGATGGTTCTGCAGAGTATTGGAGTCAGGAGCAACAAAGCCAGCATCTGTGTCTTGCTTATGAGAAGTGGGATGCAACTGGAAAGGTATGGTCAGCAAAGGTTTGGACAGATCTGTGGCTTACCTTCAAATTACTGAATCTGTCCTGCTGTCAGGTTCATGCTGACCAACTTGCCCATGTGAGGAAAGGGTGCCTCGCATGTCTTTGTCAAGACGTTGCATCTGATGGTAGCTGCATAGAGGGTTCTCACAAAGGGTGGAACTCTATTATGTGATCATTTTCAAGTGGTCTTGAAGTTTATACAGCCCTTGCACATGATTTTGTGCTGCGTCAAAATCTTCGGGTTGCAGCTTCTCATGGATATAAGACAGGAGTAGCCAGCAAATTCACTGCATCAACAGATGGCTGTCATCACCTGAATTTGGTGGATGCCATTGCTCAGCTTTTCAATTCAATCCCAAAAAAGTCGCAAGGTGCAGTCATTACCCTTCCTGTACTACCCAGGGTCAATAGCAATGAAATGTTTGGGTTGGTGTCCTCTGAACATACTGAAACATTTGGCGGACTCTTGACAATAAAGGATGAAGAGACTGAAGATCTGTTCATGTCAGTTCTTGAGGCTCAAGTAGCTGAAATGGGACCAGACTTTGAAATTGAGATTGCGATTGGAGAATCTAGTATTGTAAATCCACAACAGCAAACCATAAGCATAGTTCACTCAAAAAATGCAGCTACACTAACCTTGCTTTGTACTTAGCAATGTCAAACTGAAAATTCTAGCATCACTTCCACATAGTGTTTGAAAGTCCAGTTTGGTCCAGTCTTTTGGTGCCCAGTGCCTTAGACCGTAACCGTAACCGGTCCTCCCAATTCCAGAAACTGCCAAAAACCGGACCGAACTGCAACAGACCGGTCTTTTGCAGTCTTTTGTGGTTACAAGACTGGTTAAAACCGGTTATGGTCTTAACTGGTTCATGACTGGTCTTGACCGGTCTTAACCGACATTTAGCAGTAAAGGAAATGAATTTTAACAGTATATATTATAATAAGTAGTAGCTACAGGGGGGATATATGAAGAAGGCATACATAGTAGTGGGGTGGTGGGGTGGTACATGCAGAACAGTCCTCAACGAACTTGCCGTGAGTCAAGTGGCGGTGGCAGAGGACAAGGGGGGACGTGACGTGGCAGGGAACCGGCCTGTAAGGCAGTCTCGGCATTGGGTTGGGCAGTCAAATGACTGTGGGTATGGAAGGGCCAGTGTGTATGGTCAAGAGATTAACGTTGGTGTGGCTGTCAACATGGGTGACAACTTGGAAGGTTACGAGTCCCCTGAGTTTACAAAGAGACTCGTTTATTATCCCAGGAATCGAGGTTTCATTCAGTGCTCTAACGCAGAATTTAGCCTTTTTCCCACGAAAATTGATGGCGCGTCTTTTCACTCAAAATGGTCATTACCAGTAATCGGCA
>Ga0307507_10008372_pt1 | contig 14349 bp, 10 predicted proteins | sample 7_EM_MG_FD_207223 | JGI IMG/M metagenome (GOLD analysis project Ga0307507, IMG submission 207223) | Populus trichocarpa ectomycorrhiza microbial communities from riparian zone in the Pacific Northwest, United States - 7_EM | ecosystem: Host-associated > Plants > Roots > Unclassified | place... | reverse complement strand
CAAAACCCATGACTCATAATTATGAGTCATGTGCGAAATACATAAACCACATGACCACAATCGTGCGTCATGCCAAACATAAACCAAATAACAATAAACCAATGACGCGCTATTGCGTCGTCATATGAAAACCTATGAGTCAACTGATCTCATAGCGTGAAAGATAACAAACCGATGACTAATAACTATTAGTCATGTGAGAGTCTGCCTTGCTTAGTCACCGTTTGTGACAGCTACTTGGGAACCTCTCGATGTCCTTGAAGGAGCCAGTACTGCTCTTAGAACTTACTGGTTTGACACCTATAACGAAATCATTCCTTTCCACCTCCCCTGGACTCATAACGAATGCTGGTCAGCTTGGACAGTCCAGACACTTGAATATATCCCTCTATCGCCAGAGCTTGATCCTGACAGATTCTGGACACCTATCCAAGACTCTGACAACTCTGAGACCGAAACCTGTTACACCCTTCCTTCCCTTGATGAGTCTGAATTGGAAACCTAACGGATTTTGAGTACCTGTCATTTATTTCTTTTCTGTTAGGGGGAATGTAACGGAATCTACTATTATCGCTATTATTCCTTAACATGACGTTGGATATTGCCTATTAGAATTTTCCAGTAACGAATCATCTCTTACCTTGTACCTTCCCTGGTATTATAGTTTCCTATTCGGTAGTACTTTCTTTAGTTCGCTTATTACTACCTTTCGTTCCTTGTTCCCAATTGGGAAACCCTTTGCTCCCTACTATGTATTACTGGTTTAGTACATTAGTAGCGATCCCTTACTTGTTTGATTCCATTACTTGTTTTGTTAGTTATATCCTGTTGTATATATATTTTTGTTTTAGGATTTAGTTGTTTTCGCTCCTACCTTAGCGTAGCTTAGCATTCTCGTTTGGACAGGATATTGGTTATGATTTGTTTGTATTTAAAGGGTTCGAGATCCCTTAAGGATTCGGACTCTCAAGCCTCAAAGGAACCCTCACTTTAAATATACTAAGTTGAACGGTCACTTCACTAGTTCTTAACCTTGGTTATATCTCTTGTAGAGATTTCCATCGACGCTTCTCCTCCGTGTCCTTTCTGTATCGCCCGATCTCCCTCTGGGAATCTCGCGATACTCAGGAACAGGTTACACATGTGGCGCAACCTCATTGCGCAATTCTAATAAGGGGAGGCGGCGTGCCTTCTTAGACTCTCTGACTAGGCGGCGATGGGTTCTGCTATCGATAATTTTGTGTCTTCCAGGCATGGGGAGGTTTTTCACATCACCCCTCTTTTGGAACCAATTGTAGAAACTTACAACAGTACTCTTGGGACGACTTAAGATCTTTCCAATTTCAGAAAAAGAGAGAGATTTTTCTTTCAAGGCAACAATTTGCCCTTTCTCAAACTCTGTGAGATTGCCAGTCTTTTCTGGAGGCATGGTTGTTGAGGGGTGGTTGATCGTTGAGGTGGAGTTTTTTGAGGGGTTGCCCGGTTGTCGTCGATCGGACGAATAGCTTTGTCCTAGTACTTTAGTACTCAAAAGGTGAGATATTCTGGTATTGTACAATAATATACCTCGTCTTTTTAGCAACCGGTAATTTCATCAAAACCAAACTCTTTTTCTACCGCTAGCCAACCTAAGTAGTAATTTTAAAAGCCCTTGTGGAGGGAAAAAATTGCGTGCTAAAGTTTATTCTTAGTAGTTGCCTGTTCTTAATTAGGGTTTCTTAAGGTGGTGATTGTTGATGAGAATGACAGTTGTGTTAGGTATCGTGGATGAAAATCTTTCATCAGGGCTAAATATTTCGCCAACTCAACTGTATAAAGGCCCCCAAAAGAGGCACTCAGGAGGAACCATCCGATTGGCGAGTGTTGAGAGTGCAACATCCACGGATCACTAAGACTTTTTTATCCGAATTGAATTGGATTTACTTTACTTCTTTTGCGCTTTATTCTTCTTTGTGCCTTTTCTTCTTTCTTTGGCTTACAAACTATACTTAATCTATCATACCTAAGTATACTATTCTTTTACCCTCTTATACGTCTTTAAGAGAAAACGAGTTGAACCCCTACTTCTTGAGGTACTCAGGAAGAGTAGCTACATTTTTGTAGTGATAAGTAATACCTGTGCCAAGTACGGAAAAGAAAACCCTGCACACTTTTTTTTTTCTTTTTCGTTTTTCAGTACTCGTGTCTCCGCGCCAAGAACAGGCACCTGTTTTGGAATAGCCACCGCGGGTCCGTATGGAGAATAGCGTTGAGGCAGCTTTTCTGGAGAAGCACTACCATAAAAACTCGGGTATAACGAACTCGCCTGACCGGTCGTGCAGCTAAATCAAACCCCCTTATTGGTGGAGAGCTCACAAACAGGGCCAGAAACCGGAAGCAAGCCTCTTTGGACGCCCTCTTGGGCTATTCAAAGCACTGAAAACTGCTGCACGACCAGCCCAGGCGAGTTCGTTATACCCGAGTTTTTATGGTATGTGCCTATATATCAGCCTTAGAATGAGAGGAGTGAAGTAAGGGAAGAAAAATCAAAGGACGAATGAACGAGAAAGAAAACAAATGCCACTCGGGGATTGACTTGCCTGATCTTATTTCTCACACCCAAGCAGTTAACCCCCCCCCCCAACACACATGAAAAACAACCAAGTATAGTACCACATAATACAAGTACAACTCAACGAGCTTTTGAGCACGTTGAATCTTATTTGGCGAAAGTTAGAGAAAAAAATGCGGTTTCTAGGGGTAAGCAATGGGTATTTTCCATTCTCCTATGTTCCGTACAGTACGTTTTCCTCCAATAGCTTCTCTTGAGCCGGGTTACATCTTAACTCGTGCTTCCGCCGTTAAAAGATCTAAAATCCTGCAATCTTCACCGGTACCATCAATGTCTACCTTCTCAACTTGAGCCTAAGTAAACACGATTCGGTACTGTATTGTACTTGCCCTTGCCTTTGCTATGTTACTTATATCATGTCGTTAGCAATAATATTCATAGGAATGGACTTCTACATGCAGTGTCTTTGCCGTAGTTAAAATATTCTTGAACAGGAGTTTTTCGGAATGTGGGTCAGATGGATATGACTAGATGATCTTGGGTTCCTCTGACCGCGTGTCATAGGGGGAAGCTCCGTAGACTACTACCAGCTAGAGGTTTAATCACACAATTTAGGAGCGATTAGAATAGAAGGGAGCAGCGGTGAGGCTACCCGCGGGATGGCAGTGCGGTAGGGATAGGCCAGACGCATTCAAAGGGCTTGGACGGGTTGTGCTGATAATGGATATGTGAAGCGTGCTCAGCTTATACCAAGGAAATATCTTATAGACCATTCATGGTTGCATCGGTGTGTAGTCCTCGCTTACACGCAGATGCGACCGTACAGGATAAGGAAATCGTACATTTTAACAGGACGGAGTGCCATGACAGGGAGAAAAAAATGCGGCAATAGGCAGGGAAGAGACCCGGGGGGGGGGCTGACTATCCTAACATGGTCCTACAGTAAGTCAATATCGTGCAGCACAGGGGTCCGCTCAGCCACTCTTATCGAATTGGGGTGGAATATCGGATATACTCCTTATGCCCCAGCCATTGTATTCTAACAGAGATATCTAGCATTTGAACCACTCACATGTGGCTAAAAGAAGCAGCGATTGCGACAGTATAATAGTTATTGAGTACCTTTCGGAAGGGTAACCTTCGTAGCGTATTTAGGGGACAAAGTTGACGTTATGCAGGTGATTAGCGTCTAAGATGAAGAAGGGTCTGCCTGCGCAGCGAGTTTTTGGAGTTTATACGGCGCTTCAAGAATTAGGGTCAGTTTCACAGCTAAAAGGCTCTTTACTGTATTAATTTTCCTTGACGGGTAAGACTAAAAACTGCGGACCGCTTTCCAGCAAGTTCACTCCTGGAGGAGATTCCAGATAAGCTTGATTTCCATCAAACCATATCCATAGTTGAAATCAATCACCATCATACCTTACTTAACTCGCTTTTATGTCGCTTTGAATAGATTTCAGAAATACTTGTATTGTATGTTTTCTCTCGATATACTTAAAAAAACCGTCACGTCTGCGCTTCGGAGGGGAGGGGAAGGGAAACAATAAGTTGGAGAAAAAGTAAACGAAGAACCAAAAAAACAATAAAAGAAAATACGATTGAGGGTTCAAGCCGCACATGGTTATTTCAATACAGTAGAGATGTCCCCGCTAATACTAAAATCTAGATTTTAAACACAAGCTCACAATTCCTGACTTGACTCCATAGAGGAAATCCGGACAGAGGGTAGGACGGGTATATGATGTGTTCCCATTGTCGTTTCCTTCTGCCAATACGGAGGGAAAAAAAATCAAATTTAAGCTATGTTTCTATGAGGCTTGCTCCAGAAGGCGAGATAAAATAGCAGTTTCCAGAAGGCATATTTTAAACTACGGGACAAGGTGGGGCGTTGGTGGGAGAGAGGGGGAGCGACGGAGACAAACACATTTCTAGAGCTGTTGTGGTCCTTGTGGGAATGGCGCATTGGTTATCCAGCTGAGGGGGGATAGTTGGGGGTATCTCGTCGGGCTTAGACTACTCGAGTATGTTGGCGGTGGTAGATAGTCCGGGCTATAGTGGAGCCGTCCCTTCCTCCCTCATGCGGTTCTGAGAAGCATACCAGAGTGGTGTTCAACCTGATTTGCGTTGTTTGGCGGGTTGACATCATCCCGTTCGAGTAGTAATTTCACCACTCCCTCTTTCCCGTTGTGGGTAGCCTCCCAGAGTGGTGTTTGGCCGTACTTATCTGGCTTGTTAGGGTTGACGTCATCACGTGCGAGTAGTAGTTTCACTACTCCTTCATGTCCATTAAGAGCAGCATACCAGAGTGGTACTCGGCCTTGGTCGTCTGGCTTGTTGGGGTTGATATCCTCACGTGCGAGTAGTAGTTTCACCATTCCCTCTTGTCCATACAAAGCGGCCCACAAGAGTGGTGTCCAGCCGCTCCTATCGGGCTCGTTGGGGTCGAAGTCATCCCGCCCAAGGAGTAGTTTCGCCACTCCCTCGTTCCTAGTATAAGCAGCCCACCAGAGCGGCGTTCGGTCGTACGCATCTGGCCTGCCGGGGTCGACGTCGTCTCGTTCAAGTAGTAATTTCACCATTCCCTCGTGCCCAACGCAAGCAGCTCGCAACAGTGGTGTTTGGCCATTCTTACATGCTTTGTTGGGGTCGATGTCGTCTCGTTCGAGGAGTAATTTCACCACTTCCTCGTGCCCATTCTGAACAGCCCACGAGAGAGGCGTACAACCCATGCAATCTTTTTGGTTGGTATCACAACCTTCCGCCTCTGCCCAACCAGCTATAATCTCAGTAATTCGAAAGATAATGCATAGGGTAAACTAGTGGACAGGGAAAACCTATCGAAATCAATAAGGTAAACATACAGTTTCAGTGCTTTTAAGAGAATTTTAGTAGCTATGCTGTTGCTGCAGTAGTTAAATAAATTCGGCGCAAGCAATTTTGCATGCTCTGGGAGATCCCTTCTTTGCGTGGACTCCCCGATACAGAGAAGAATATTCGAGAAGCGGTGTGTGCTGGAGGTTGAGGGGGAGAGAGTGTTGGAGGTAGAGAAAGGGTGGTTGTTGGAGATTGGGGGAGGGGCAGGCGGAGCCTTGACCAGCTGCAGGTTCAGATATCATGCCAGGTGTCCAAAGCCAGGACCAAGCCTGTTGCATGATGTAATGCTTCTATTTAGACTATGCTTCTATTATAAGGGTAAATGGTTACAAATTCGAAAATTGAATTCTAAAGGTCCTATGTTCAATTCCCATATTTGTTCAACCCTTTTTTTTTACAATTTCACACATCTCTAACCCATTATCCTTATGGGTAGAAGCATTATAGGATGTAATAGGCTTGGCCCTACTGCTCGACGTTTTGCATCTTTGCATCATAACGCAAGGTTCCTGCAACTACCGTGATAGCACAGTCGCTGTACCGGATACTAAAACGTTCGGGATGAGCCTAGAGGTACCCTTTCGGGTAAAGTAGATTACTAAACAGTGAAGTCTCCTTCTCCACCGCAGGTCCCTAGCACCCGGGTAGCATTAACCCTATTGAAGAGGCTCAGGAACCTATCCAGACTCGTTGGTTGTGGAACAATCCATCGGAGTTCAAGCGCCTCTCTTAAGCTGTACCATAAACATCCCCCAACCCCAACCCATCGGTCATCGCGTTAAGCTTTTATGTAGTTTCTTCCAGGATCGCGTTGATATTCAGCGAGGCCAGGGCACTCTAGATAACTCGAGGTCGCTTTCGGAGTGTTGTTGCTTCTATGTGGATTTCAGAAATCTCTTCTTCAAGATTGCCCCTCTGAGACGACCTTCATCGCATCTAGCTTTGCGCCCTCACCCAACCTCATATAAAGATATCTGATGATATCGCCTTTCCTAGGGGTGGCGCATATGGTCGTCTTCCCAGTGACGCTTCCCGATTTCATCCTTAAAGTACGGTGTTACGGCTACTAATATTCGAGCGCATAGAGACTTTTGGGGAATTTGATTTGGAAAATTAAGAGTGTAACTGGATGTTCTGCCACGCGTTTGTCTGGAGTGTCGATACATATGGATGTCCCCTTTTCCCAAGAGGTAGTCTGTAGTGTCAAAATGAAAGAAGGGTCGCACAGCAGCAGAAGTGAGAGTGACAGAATTCACCTGGAACTTAGGCACCTTGTAGGAAGGAGATGAAAGTGTAGCTTCTACAGCTCGCATTTCGTTTGCTCCCTCACGTTCACTAAAACCAAACTATTGGTAAAGATAGGTGTATAGGTAGAACATAAATAAAACGTCCTGATCCTTCCATAGATCACCACTCCCATCTCTGTATTTCTCCACATATCCTTATTCCTCCGTACACTCCCGCGATAAAAAAGGAACGGTATGTCTGTATAATCTATTCCATAAACTGATAAACAATCTTTCGCGCTCTCCCAAACTACCTGCAATGCATCCGAACGATCACAACTACCAAAGTCAACCACATCCTTCCAGCATGCAGCATCCCCATAATTTCGGAAAGTTGGGATTTGGCTCCACCATCTTCAGAAGCTTTCGCCATCTCCCCGGGACCTCTTATAGCCTCTCCACAACCTGTTTTAATGGGGCGCCCAGCATACTCGTTGACGGCCACCTCCTTTAGGCGGCTAAGTCATGTAAAAACAGGCAACTGTAGCACTTTGTCCTCTGGCCTATGGCTATCTATCACCAATGAGGTTAGCCCTTCCTCCCATCCCTCGTAGTCCGCTCTTGCTACTTAATATAAATCTTGCCGATTCCTGGATCTCCGCAGTAAAACAAAACTGTGTTATCCGATTCTCCTATATTTTCGACTCTGTGATTTTGAATGTGCTAGTGTCGTAACAGAGGCCCTAGTAACGATAGCTGGGTCAAGATTTGAGACCAATCATCGGCAATGATACAATTGTTTCCCACCCGAATCGGCGTGCTCAAAGAGTCGATATTACTACCGAAAAGACATTTCCCATTTTCCACTGCTTAAGATATTGCAGACAATGAGTCGTGGGGCCAGTCCACTGCTGTAATTGCTCTAGGCTCGAGAAATGCCGGTGTTTGGGGGCCTCGTGGGTGCCTCTACACCCCCCAACCAACCTCCCCCGAACCGATTTCCACAGCACTCTCTCTGCGCCTACCTTATTCACATAGTCAATGTCATACCTCTATCCTGCGTCACAGCACAAATATCGGGCTACGATGGAGGAACACTCTAGAGCACCCCAGTTGGATCAGATAGCTTGTATATCTACAGAACATCAAGCCTCATGAACGAATACGCCGGATACCCCAAATATCGCCTCGCTCAAAGCAGCACTGTAGATCCCTTCATGATGTTAGTACAGGCGGGGAAGCTCTTCCAACAACCTCGTACAATATTCCATGAAAATAGGGAGCATGCTGTGTGATATCCATCACACTACCAAGCACAGCACACTACATACGCGGTGAGAGGCAGTGCGGTGCGGTAGCAGGGGGCTATCTTTATCATAATCTGCCCCATCTTTCTAAGGATCAAGGAGCCCCTCAAAGTAAAATTCCGCTTCCAAGGCTACCTCAGTAGCAATTCAAAGAGTCCTTCAATATGCCCCTAAATTGCGTCTCATCAGGGCTTAGGATAATCTAGGATCAAGTGTTCACAAAACTAGGTAGCGGAGTAAATCTCTAGCCATTAGTATCCAAGGCTCAAAGAGGACCGCTATGAGTGATATAGTATATAAGGAAGAAAAAAAGACTTTAACTTTGTTACAATCGTTTCATAGAAACTACTATGATTCACCACTATTATCTCCGTGCAGGGCTTAGCTATTACTGTTTCCCTAGTTGCTTTATGATGTCATCACAAAGTGTCACTCGTATAGATTTAGGGTTCGAATAGTAATTATACACAGCATACCTGTTAGAAATATCGCACGATACAAGATATTTGTGCTGAGATTAAGAGTAAAGAACGTAAGAAGAGGCATAAAAAGAGGAAAAACCATTGCAACAGACCGAGAAGCAAACACCGGAGGATAACTTAGGTGTAAGGCCACATAGAACAAATATAGTACGATAACCTTTATGCCTGATACGTAATCCCATTTTCTAATAATACGAAACAGGTGATTCAACACTGTGATACCTTATAGCAACTTGGTACAGACATACCTGATGCTATTAACAAGGTCAGTGTGAGAAAACATCTCTGATCTCGATGAAGATGGAGGAGTAGGGGGGTAACACCTAAGCCAATGGGGCGAAAAACAAGGCCCGGTTTTAAATGAGCAATTGGCCTCTGGCATCCTGGATAGGAACCTCGTGGACCTGACTTGGCTCTTCGGTAGCGCAATCCTGAACACAATCCTTTCATATACTACTAAAGCCTCATATTTAAGTATTTTATCCAACCAGCTTCCAATCTTGGCAGGCCAGCGAGCCACAACCTATTTCCTGGAAGGAAGCCAAAATTATCAGGGGCCTTCTGCAGTACAAGCTCCTGTAGTGGGAGACACTGTTCCCCGGCGTCGAATTTTATGGTTTGGGATACCATTCTTGGGTAGCGTGCCTTCTAGACATATTTTACCATAAGTTATCAGTTAGGCGCAATAGGGGCTTATACCCCCCGGCCTAAGTATGGACAGGATATGATATCGTGAGAAGAAGAAAAAAATTGTGGTAGGCAAAAGGCCAACTAGCTCCCAAGTGTATATTTGCGCAGCGCTGTGGTTTGTTCGACCACTCTGATAAATCAATGTAGAATACACGATATACTCGAAAGACTCGTTATGCACCTACGGTAGTTACAATATTATATGCAAGAGAGATCTTGAGCGTTTGTGCCACGCATTTATGCCCAAAAGAAGCAGAGGTTATGACCTCCGTAGAGCATTCAGGAGACTAAGTTTAATAGGGGAGGATTGGGGCAAGTATACTAGTGCCAGCTAGGTACGGTACTACTCTTCGAGATAGCACATCATGTAGGTGGTTAACATCTAAGAAGATGCTGATGGGTCTGGCTCTACAGGGAGTTTTTGGAGTTTATATGGTGGATGTAGAATTTGGGTTAATTTCACAGTTGAAAGACCCCACGGTGTCAATTCTCCTTGACGGGCAAGACTAAAAAGCGCCGACAGCCTTTCAACCTCACCCCTCACCTTTGAGTTCACGCCTGAAAGGCGTCCCAGATGGGCGTGATTTTCATGGGACTACAGGAAATCAGTTGATGCTGCCTGACATGCTCTGGTCAGAGCTTTATTGTTTCGGGAAAAGTTTATACTTTCAAGAATGCCTCTATTGATGGATCAGTCAGATAAGGTGGTCCACTATGTTGAATACTAAGAGCTAAAGGAACTGTATGGAAAGCGAGAGTCTGTGCTAGGTATGTTCCTTTGTCCGGTGATTGCTGTGAATTTTCTTTTCCTTTGCTATTGTGGGAGTAAGCAAGGCAATTGAGGACATGCATGAAGAAAAATGGATATGTGTGGTGACCGATAGAAGGATAAGAATCGTTTTGTGTTTTCTTACTCACTCCTATCTTCGTCGTTAGTTTAGAGAAAGATGACAACCAGAGAAGGAAGTTGCGAGTTATCAACACCCCGTTTGCCAATCAGCACATGCAACATAGATCATGTCCATAGTGGGACTAATCGCCATCATCCTTTACTTAACTAGTTTTTATGTCGTCTTGCATGGGTGTTAGCAATACTTGCACTGTGTATTTTTTCTCTATAGTAGGAGTCTATACCGAAACAACCGTCGCGCCTTGATTTCTAAAGGGAGGAAAGGGGAGAAAATAACCGCAGAAGAAAAAATAAGTGAACAGCCAAAACAAAATATGCAAGTAAATAATATCGTGATGGAGCCACACTAGCGCACCCTAATACGGTAAAAATGGCCCCTCCACACACCAGATACGGCGGACTATAGCGACCAAAACCGCCACCACTCACAAATCTTAAAACTTAAAAATCTTAAAACTTAAAAAGTCCCTCAGCCATCAAAATTTGACAAGCGATAAGCTTATTTATAACTATCATTGATATCAGCGGGTATTGGCCGATACTATGTTGTAGAATAATGGAAAAAGAGGAGTTAAGGCCCTGTTCGGCATGTACAGTACCATACGTTAGAGGTGGAGAACAGGTGTGCGTGCTTAAGTGCGAATTCGGATGACCTAAGCACGTTTCTACAATTATCGAGTGAGCTATGCCAAAAAGCTCGAGATGAGCCTAGCAATGTCTCTATTAGGACAGGTCACAAGTTAGGGCTCATATCCTATCTAAGCAATAGGGGGATTTAGCTCGTTCGGCGCACGGGTCGCTAGGCCAAGTAACACTCTGTAAAGAGTTAGTGACGATACCCGAACCCTTTTCGTTCACCGTACCCTAGGCCCAATTGGCTATCAGAGCTAAGGGCTAAGACCTGTCATCGGCAACGATACAGTTGTTCGATACCGAAATTGGCATGTTCACAGAGCCGATATCACCGCTAAAAGTAGAGACATTTCCCCTTTTTCACTGCTTAGGATATTGTAGATAGTGGGAGATGGAGTTGGTCCACTGCTAAGATTGTTGTGGCTCGAGAAAGGCCAAGTGTTTTTTGGGACACAGTTAGTGCCTCCGCACGGCCCAATTAACCTCTCCACGATCCCTGAATAGTCTCTCATCAGGGCCTAGGATAATTCGGTCGGGCATGGTAATCCACTGTCTCAGATACCAAGAGTTGAGGGAACTGAATGGAAAGCGGGAGTCTTTACTATGTATTTTCCTTTGTCCGGGGAATTTAGAGAATACTCTTTTATTTGATTATTGCGGGAGTGAGCAAGGGAATTGGGGATATGCGTGAAGGAAAATAGATGTGTGGTAGTCGATAGAAGGATAAGGATGATTTATATCTTCATATATACTCCCATCTTCGCCGTTAGTTTAGAGGAGGATGGCAATCAGAGAGCGAAGTTGCGAGCAATCCACACCTCATTTGCCATTCGGCACCTGAAGCATAGGCCTTGTCCATAGCGGAAACCAATCGCCATTGTACTAGTACTTCACTTAACTAGTTTTTGTCTCACTTTGTACGGGTGTCAGCAATAGTTGCACTGTGTATCATATTTTTTCCTCCATGCCTTAACAACCGCCGCGTCTTCACTTCAGGGGGGAGGAAAGGGGAAACAATAAATCGCAGAAAAATAAGTGAACAGCCAAAGAAAAACATGAAAGTAAATATGATTGGAATTTCGAGCCACAGCGGCGGAACCCAATATAGTAGAAAGAGCCCTTCCACTAAAGCCAAACCCTGGATTGAATCGGAATCTCACAAATCCTGAGTTGACTCCATAAGAAAAATGCGGATAGGGGGTTGGGCAGGTATCTGATAGATATGTGCATTCACATTGCGTATAGTTTCATTCGACGAAAAAAAAAACCTAAGGTGTTTCTGTGGTAGGCTTACTCTGGAAGGAAGGTAAGCTGGCAATTAACAAAGGGCGGTATTTTAAGCTGCAGGAGAAGGCCAGGCGGGGTGGGAGGAGGGAAGTGGCGGATATAGACACATTTAGGGAGCTGCTGTAGTCCTTGCAGAAATGGCGCATTGGCCATCTATGCTTGGGGAGGGGGGGTGTCTCATCGGGCTTGGGCTAGAGAGGCGGTGGTAGATAGTCGCGGCTGTAGTAGAGCTATCACTTCCGGATGTAGCTCTGAGAAGCCCACCAGAACCGTGTTCAAGATAATTTGCGCCGCTTAACGGGGTTGGCGTCGTCCTGTTTGAACAGTAATTTCACTACGTCCTTATGACGATTGCGGCGAGCCACCAAAAGTGGTGTTCGGCCGCGATTATCTGGCATGTCGGGGTTGACGTTGTCCTGTCCGAGTAGTAATTTTACCGCTCCCTCGCGCCCATTGCGGGCAGCCAACAAAAGTGGTGTTTGGCCGTGATGATCTGGCATGTCGGGATTGACGTTGTCTTGTCCGAGCAGCAATTTCACCACTCCCTCGTGCCCATTGCGGGCAGCCCACGAGAGCGGTGTTTTGCCACCATCATCTGGCCTATCGGGGTCGACGTCGTCTCGCTCGAGTAGTAATTTCACCACACCCTCGTGCCCACCATAAGCAGCCTGCGCGAGTGGTGCCTGGCCGCCTAGATCCGGCATGTCGGGGTTGATGTTATCCCGTCCGAGGAGTACCTTCACCACTTCCTCATGCCCATCCGAAGCAGCCAACCAGAGTGGTGTTATGTTGTACTGTCCTGACTTGTTGGGATTAACATCATCCCGTCCGAGCAATATTTCCACCACTCCCTCATGCCCATAACTAGCAGCCCACGAGAGGGGTGTTTCGTCGTCGGGTTTGTCGGGGTTGACGTCGTCCCGCTCGAGTAGTAATTTTACTACTCTCTCGTTCCCATTGAACGCAGCCTGTGAGAGCGGTGTCATGCCGTTCGGATCTGGCCTGTCCGGGTTTATATCGGCCCGTCCGAGTAATATTCCCACCACTCCCTCGTGCCCCTTGTCAGCAGCCAGCCAGAGTGGTGTTTGGCCGTCCCTATCTGGTTTGTCGGGGCTAACGTCATCCCGTCCAAGCAGTGCCCGCACAACTCCCTCATGCCCATTCCAAGCAGCTAGCAACAGTGGCGTTTGACCGCACTCACCCGGCTTGTCGGGCTCGATGTCGTCCCGGCCCAGCAGCATTCTCACCACTCTCTCGTGCCCATTCCTGGCAGCCCATGCGAGAGGTGTATTGCCCATGCTGTGTTTTTTGGTTGATATCAGAGCCTTCCACCTCTACACCAGCTATACTCTCAGCAATCCCGAAGACTATGTGCAGAGTAGACCGTTGAACATGGAAAGCTTGTCGCAATCAATAGGGTAAACATACGGTTTCTGTGCTTTCCAGAAAATTTCACTGGATATGCAGGTTCTGAAAGCGTGAAATAACCTCCTCAGTGCAAGCGCAATCTGAAAGGTCCCGTGTTGCGCAGATCCGCCAATACAAAGAAGAATATTCCAGAAACCGTGTTTGTTGGAGGCGAGAGGGAAGTGGGGGATCGAGAAAGGATCCGCGTTGGAGATTGGGCGTAGGAGTGGTCGAGAGAGCTTTCCTGCTGCGAATTCTGACAATCTAAGCAGGTTTCTGCAATTGTCAAGCGAGCTGTGCCAAGAAGCTCGGTATGAGCCTAAGTGAGTGGTGAAGGACAAAGGTGAATCAAGGAGACGATGGAGCCTCCTCGTCTACAACAAGTCCTTGGCAACAGGCTAGCAATGTCCCTATTAGGAAGGTATCGCAATCGGATTGTCGCCACAGCAACAGGTTAGGGCTCTTGCCCCGTCCACAGTCTTAGCCATGGCGAGGAAACTGGGCGGGCGACGAACAGGGGCGCGGGTACAGTATTTGGTGGGCCAAAAGGGACGGCCCAAATCACTAAGAGCTGAACTAATTACAGTTTTTCCGTTCACCATCCAGGTTCACTATAGCCAGGTGCAACCGTAGTATCCTATGCTGCAAATATCTGGGGACTTGTTCCACACTCTCCCAAAACCTTCAAATGTACCATACATAAAGAAAATTTAGGCTCCCTAAGTTCTCACTTCTATAAAAGAAAAAAAAACCACTAGTGCCTAGGACTGGACCTTAGACACAGTGTAGCGGCTTTGTAAAATTCGGACTTGGTGTGGACTGGTCTGATTTCAGGACCGGGTGATTTTGAGGTGAAGGTTTTTAAGCGATTTGCACTGTACAACCACCGGGTGGAAAGTCTTGGCACCCCCCCGCTTTGAAGATAGCACAGTAAGGACAAAAATCGTGAATACAAAACAAAAGCAAAACATAAAATTTTAAC